>Ga0307514_10002291_pt1 | contig 20237 bp, 21 predicted proteins | sample 16_EM_MG_FD_203088 | JGI IMG/M metagenome (GOLD analysis project Ga0307514, IMG submission 203088) | Populus trichocarpa ectomycorrhiza microbial communities from riparian zone in the Pacific Northwest, United States - 16_EM | ecosystem: Host-associated > Plants > Roots > Unclassified | place... | reverse complement strand
GCGCCATTACCGGAAGAGGAGGAGGAGGAGGAGGAGGAGGAGGAGGAGGAGGAGGAGGAGGAGGAGGAAGTTGGAGGGGGGGAGATGGTAGATGAGAAATCAGAAAAGAATGCAGCAAAGGTCAATGCTACAGAGGAACTTGAGGATGGTGAAAACGAGTATCAAGGCATGACTATCGACACAGCTCATACCGGCGACGGGGGCAAGGAAGAAATGGAGGGAGGATCTGAGGAGCAATTCGAGGCCAAAGCCAAACCCACCAAGAATGTAAAGTCAAAATTAAAGCCTACATTCCAAGAAACAGATAAGGGCGAAGATTGTCTGTCGGATACAGAACTCGCCGCGCACCAGCACCAAGCTGAGATCGAAGCTGAAGTCCTGGGAAAACCGGCACCAGCACCAAAGGCCCACAAGGGGAGGAAGGCCGCTGCGGAAGCCAAAAGGGAGAGAGAGGAGGCTGAGGAAAAGGAAATGGCCAAGATCATGATGCCAAGAAAGAAGAGGAAGTTGTATGAGAAGATGGTGCATGGTAACAGGAAACGTGAGGCGGAGGTGAAGGAGCTGCAAGATAAGAGACGGAAAATTGAAAAGGAGAAGGTGGGAAAGAAGACTGGGAAGGCGTAAGGAGGTTTGAACAGTGAGGCTGAGGGAAAGAGAGAGGAGGCCATGCGCAGCTGGTGACTGATAATGGGAATCACGAAGTGACAATCACCTCGTCTTGGGTGTTGCCTCAATGGCAGCCTGCAGGAAAAGAGAGGGTGCGTATTAGCTGAGCTTGGCTGGGAACTATACGGACAGAAGAGCAGAGGGTGGAGCAGAGGGTGAAACAGCAGCCCTTGTATGATACATATCAACACGCCATTTCATGCTTTTCAATCTTCACTTTTTTTTTTCCTTCTCGTTTCTAGTCACTCCCTGTCATATCTTGTCAGATGTCACATATATGTATGTCCCTTTCTTTTCCTCCCTTCTAAAAGTGAAACAGATCCCGCCTTGCATGTTGCATGTTGCGTGTCTGACAGTTTGTGACGATTTATGTACATAATACTCAGTCCACGCAAAATCAGTTAGTCACGTTGGGCATTTTGTTTACTCATCCATATAGCGCAAGAAAGTTTTAATGAATTTTTACTTCTTATGTATATGGTATCCCAATTATCAGCCACCACCATTAGTTCTAATTATAAAGCTTGCCGGATTCCGTACTCCACAGATAGGATGTATGTACCAAGTATCAATCATGCATATGTGCCCTCTACGAGGGTATTGTGCCAACCAGACAGACTACATATGTCCGGCAAATTCCGGGCACACATTGACCACAGGCGGCACATGACCAAACCAATTGACACCTGTAACACCCACGCACGTCCCTTGCGAGCCTCCCCCATGCTAGATAAACTACCTATCGCGACTTCGGGAGTGGCTGAGATCTTGTGACACCTTGTAGTTGTGCACCCAGGGCGGCATAGGTACTTAGACTTTTATGCACAGCTGCAGGAGACGGCTTCAAGTTTTTTTAGATCAATACCATGCGGGGGTCATGTCCTGGCCAAGGGTAACTCCGGTAGTTGCAAGATCGAATACAGATCAAAATTATGCACACAGAAAGACGCAAGAGCCAGAGTATATGTTTCGACTCCAAAATCCCCATCTGCGCTCCTTGATATCTCAACACACTACGTTCGCATGTCGGTGACTGGAAATGGTATTGAGCAATAAATTACCTACCCTGAATTGAACCAGTGATTAAAGTAGGTGCTCGTACATACATACCTGTAGCCTAGCTTGTGTGACGTAACACAGATTGTGGCAGTTCGCAACGCTAATTGATGATCCGCAGCTCCCAGACTCATCACAGCTGCTACTTATTTGTTTGGTTCTCATTTTTCTTGAAATTAAATTAAAAATCCAATTTTATCCTCCATCAGGGGCACCGATGAGAACATCACCTGGAATCTTTTGACGACTCCTCGGGCACCGACCAGCTGTAGTAGGCCGTAAGCGGCGATAGCAACGGAATCGCGAACCACTTGTGTAGTATTATACAAGCTGGATCTCGACTGCAGCTGTCATGAACTGTGTGTCAGCCAGCCTCGGTGTATCTGCTCGGAATATGTATGTATTCTGAGCTCCAGGATAGCCTTTGACGGGGGGCTTGTGTCAGCCAGCCTAGGGGTAGGCCATCTATCTTATTATTTGAACGAGGATGTATCTTGGTAGGTGATTGTGGTTGGTTTTTATCCCAAGCTCGTGTGCTATGCAACTTCTGCCGGGCCTGAGGCTGTGCCATTCATAGAAAACGAGAGGGGGCTAGCTCGAGCCTCGATTCCCATGCGGGGTGTGGGTATCGCGTGGCTAGTGCACCTAGCCAGTTACTTTCACGATCCCTTCCACAGCTGCAACAGACCGCTCGCTGCCTGGAGCTTTGAGGGGGTTTCGAAACCGCCGAAGCCCGATGGAATCCAAACGCCCCGGGGCTAATGCATATGTATAGCTATGTTATGCAAGGAGGTGAGGAGTCAGGAAGACTTATCATGAAAATGAGAAAGTTGGATTGTCTTTGAAGTAGGCATTTCCAGAAAAGGAAAGAAGGTCCCAATTGGGTCACTAATTCAGGTCTTAGTAATCCAAGATGGCTTTGACATGCCCACAACAGCTGGAGCGAGTCAAGTCCCATGCAAACAGGTATTTGAAAAATAAATACATAGGAAAATAGATTATTCTGGTCGCCGATAGAGCGTTCATATTGGGGCCTGGCGCCGGCGTCTACCAGTGCTTGAGGGAGATAAAGTGATGAGATGCGCGGCAAGGCCCAAATGCCTTGTCTTGTTCTTAGGGAAGATGTACTGGAAGCTATGCTTGGAATGCTCATTTCACCCTTGACGCTGACCCGACTCTCTGGCAGCCGGGTCGGAATTATAGCCTACCAAGCGGCGAGAACCCAGCAATCTGGAAAATTTCCTGTTTCGAGGATCGGATGAGACGTGCCGAGACTAGATGAGATGGGCTGCGTGCTGCAGGTGCAAGGATTCTGTATTGAGAAGAGCGGTGCATCTGGCCTGAGACACGACAGAAGAAACCTGGGCATCGAGTTCTGCCTGGCGGACGAGATTGGACTTGTCGATTATACAGGCGGGTACTGGTCTATGGTGGCCATGCGCGGTCCCAGCTTCAATGGTCGAAAGAGAATAGAGTAGGTAGGGCTTGCAAAAATGCCTTGTCTCGTTCATCAAGTGCTACATACGAGTAAAACGGCAAAAGAAATGATAAAGTAAATTCAGCACAGCTACTCCGAACCTCTGACAATATTGCAATCATCCTTGGCGCTGCTTGTGTTTTTGGTTCTGAAGGAAGCAAGTAGGAAGTCAGCGATATTGTGTAGTGGAGGGGTACATTTGTTTAACCAATTGGGGAACGAGAGGCAAATCAGGGAGCATAGTCTGGTTGGCACAAGCCCCTCGTAGTTGGCACAAGCCCCACGTAGAGCAGGGAGCAGAATATTTTGGTAAAACAAGGCCAGGGTCGGTATGTGGCTGGAAACAATACCTTGGAACAGATAATATAGACATAACCTTTCCTTTTCACAGACTAGTTCGATCAGCAAGGCATGAATAACCTTTGAATTGGAATTTATTGCTATATGGGAAGTTATCGACGTACCATGCACCCATCACACAGTTTCTTCACTGAGGATCGCACCTTCATCCCGCGGACCTGAGTGGTCAGTTGTAGGCTGGCTGGGGTGGTTGCGGAGAAAGCCGGGCGTGTTATGGACAATGGAGTGGTGATCCTACTGATTGTGGAGAATTGGCGGGCTGAGAACCAAGACAGGGCAGGCGTCGAGACGCCCAAGAGCGCCCTTGCTACGGCAGGAACCATTGCTTTCGGTGGGATGCTGTAGTGTGGACTGGCGCGTATAGGGTGAGAGAGGTTGTGATGTGGGGTTCGAAGGTGGGCGCAGTATATACCGCTCACTGATCAAGGTTCTCTTCTCTGCCAAGACCAGTCCGCATGGAGGCCATCTACTCTATTTTACCAAGGGTATAATATAGAGGCTGGGCACGAGAACAACTACAGTACCTACATTCCATGTAGGTACATTATATTATACAGGCCTCTATGACGGTGTTGTGCCAATCAGACTATTATATTGGTACATTATATAGGTACGTTATATAGGTACATTATTTAAGTCGGGAACGGATAGCCTCCCTTCGGGAAAAGGCGTATAGACTCAAAAAAAAAACCCATTTTTATAAGTGTACGTTGAACCACAGCACGAGACTATATACATTCGCTGGAACGCGGTGGGGGTCGCTTCTCAATTGCCTTGGAAGGAGTCATGCAAGGTACAGCAGGCCTGCGCAGATACCAGCACTCGTAAATTCAGGTCGCACACGCTCTGCCCATTGCGGTGTGACCCTAGTGAACCAAAATAGCAGTTACACTCACTCAATGCACGCCTCTACTCACTTGCACTCATCCTCACACTCTCTGCATCGTCGCTCTTCCTTCACCGCATCTTCATGACCCATCATCACCACCAACTCTAGGCCAATGACTCAGGCCTCAGGAATATCCTCCCTCCTTCCTCCTTTCCCCAGTATCCACGGCGGAACATTCATCCAGCAGAACCCCAATCCAATGATTCCTGTGGGCTGGCATGGGTCTGGTAGCGTGAGGCTTAGCCACCACCACCACCACTGCGCTGCTTCATCCCATCGTGGCCGTGTTCCTGCCGTAAGTTGTAAGTACCGGTACCCACTTGTGCACCTCTCTCTTGACAATTGGCTATGGCTTGATTGAAGTTTCGTTCTGTGGCCCCTTCGCTTACCCATGCACCATCTCCTTACGCTGCGCTCTGTTTGGATGCCCTCAACCCCCCCCTCACACTCACACACCTTATCCCTCTCGGCTCTTTAACTCTATGCATTGTGACAAGTTCGGTTTTTTTGCATGCTTGCTGACAATCTCTTTGTAGTCTATGCTAGTTATGTCCTTTCTCTTATATGGCATAGTGGATCAGCCGTACCGCCTTGATTTTCTGGGGCACCCCAGATGCTCAAGGTAGCCCCCCGACTCATCGATTGTTTTTCAAATTCGACATATTGACGCGCTTGATCATGGCACCTGGAGACAGGTCAGGGCACCTTTTCTGCACACCACTACTCATGTCACCACTGCAATAGCCTAGTCTTGTGAATGGCAGCATAAGCTCAAAGAAGTTGACGAACTGGGGCCAGGCCAGGAATAAACCTCCTTATGACCATCTCCAAGAGTTGTTTCAATCACCCCGTTTCGATGCCTAACGAATAGTGGTACCATACATTCAAATCTGGGCCCTATTTGGATCCGCCTAGTCATAATCCAGTCAACTTAGAAAACTCCCTGGCCCAGATACTCTTCGGTTACACGAGCAGAATCATAGCCAGCACGCAGACTCATTCGCCCTGTGCGTCTTGCTTGAGCGATTGATGGCGGAGCTTTCGTTTTATTTCATTGTCAGGCTGTGATGTGAACTTTCCTACCTGTGAAAGTTATATACTCGTGGACATCACCTCATTCGTTACCCTACATCATCATAAACCTATTCAGAATTGTCTACTACAGTTAAATCCACCAAAGCTCGCATCAACATCTTACAGAATGCTTAACACTATGCCTGCAGAGCTGCTGCTCCAGATTCTGTCTCACTTAATCTCTGAAGACTCCCAGGCAGGATTAATACCTATCTCATGTGTGAACCAACGGCTATCAGCAACCACACGAGATTATAGAGCACAGCTCTTGAGAAGCCGACTACAGAGCATCTCCCATATTGGGCTCCTAATGCGAATCTGGTCGCCTCCACTCTTTTTCCGGATTGACAAAGGGTATGGCCAGACCTCTGGAGGATACCTTAGCTGTCCAGCAGATTTTCACGACCTCCTTTGTGATGCCGATACATACAACAGGATAGACAGATACCTGTCAACCCTGGAACGCAACAATTGGGTAGCTGGGAGAATCGCAGACTTTGTGGCTACTATGGTCGAGGCCTCGCATAGTGAATCGCGGTCTCTTATCAAAACGGCTGTTATCGAGCTTTGGTCGGCTCAGGTCAGATACGCGCACGATGTGGATGGGTGGATAAACCAAATTAGGGACGAGTATGGACCCGACTATTACGTTCAAGATGCATATGTGCAAACGCTTCCCGCCACTCTACGTAACGCTATCATGAAGGTTTATCATGCCTTATGTCAGTATTTGAGGCACCCTTTCTATCCACCAGCGAGTAGGAGTGAGAGCCTCTGGTTGTACAAGCATATCCTCAGGGTAAGACCCCTTTCAATCCAAGCTCTAGCGCATAGATACTAATATTGTAAAAGGGAGGAATGGAGAGCGTCCTGCGCATGTTAGAATCGAGGAGTGGCTGAGAACCATCGCTCAGTAACTCTCACAAGGTTTCTTACTGGAATGAGTGCTAGTTGGAGTCGGCCTACTCAGTTATGGGTATAGAACACTCTGAGCATAACTGGATTCCACTACGTCCTGAGGGACTAAGGAATCCATTCTTATTTGATACTATTGCCGCTGACTTCTCTCCAGAGATTTTGGGAACATGATCTCGTTTTCTCGGTTGAAGGTTTTATTTCTATTAAGATCTGGGAAATTCATCTTTTTCACATTTCTCTTTTTTTTTTGTTTGAGTGCTCACCGACTCTTACAGAGCTGTTTTTATACCACGTTTCTACCCTACGTCGGTTTTTTTTTGCATCGAATTTCACGCAGGTTTCTTGAGCTTTGGCGTTGTTCTCTCCTCTTTACCATATACTTGGGTTTGCTCATGGCGCATTCATTGGTTGGCATTTACGTTATCATTTTGGGGCATTAGATACAGGGCATACATCTCATACTTGGAGTTTTTATTGGATTGATTATAAATGTTATTGCCGTCTCTTTGGGATTAACCCCTGTTACCACTTTATCGGTGTGAAATGTCTGTTTTGCTTTTTATTTGCCAAACAAATATTGACCGTGCAGTGTTAGTGGTATGACCGTCACCAACTGCAGCGGCATATGGCGACTACATAAGTCAGGCACAAGTCAGGTATGTGGATTCGAGGTTTGTTAGCCATTGCATCGCTACCCCACAAGACAGCTACCGAATTACAGGCCCATTCAAGCATTATACTCGAGTGGCAACCTAATAGATAGCGTCAGTTTTAGATAACCCTAGAACAAAAACAGAAGGCAATTTATTTATAGAAACCACATGAAGAACCAGCTGAGGCAGACACATATCCATGTCATATGAGTACAATGCCCATTCCATGCATGCACCAGGATTACCATTGGCTGAAATGTGTACCTACATACGTAGTGTACATATAGCGTACCTAGCCAATTCATACCTACATGCACAGGCAGGTAGAGTAGGGTACAGCACGAGCGCAAGGAAAAGAGATCGTTCAGTGGCAAACCAGGGTTGTTTTGAGTGCACGGTGAATATGCAACTTCAACCAGAGTAAATCTGCGTCTCTTTGTACTCTACACATGGTGCAGCAATAAATAACCTCTGCATTTGTTTTCCTGTGCTCAAAGTAATGCACAAGCTTTTCTCTCCACTGGTGTCACGAGGCTGATGCCACTTGGAATCCTCTATCCATTGGTAATCTGGTTTTCTCTCCAGTCAGTCAAGCCCGCCTCTTTTTGCTAGATGCAGGTAGTACTCTATGTATAATCCGCCTCCTCTACTAGAGTCGATGCTTCTATTGGTTGCAATCTATCAGTTTGACAGGCACCCTCTGTGCAATGAACCAGATGTCAGGACAGGACCTGAATGTATTGCGACTGCCAGTGTACTCATCCTGGCAATACTTAATTCCCTAACACTAGGCTGTTGAGTGGTGCAGAACTTGCAATTACCACCAGTTGATGTAGGGTGCGGGGTTGGGGGCTTGATTACTGTACCCCCACATGTGGCGTCTTGTGGCACTTGGTGGTGTAAAACACTTTTTTTTTATCTGAGAGCCCTGCCCTTCCAAAGTGGCGGATCTTGGAAAACTTCAACATAGCAAGTTAAACTCGTGAGCCAGGACACGTAGTGGCTTAATATACAGAACTATACCTGGACTTCCCCACCATCGAACCAAGATCGCCATGGCTAGTCTGGTGCTCTATACAAAGACATCGATCCTAATCAAGTGCTTTCCTTGCGAATGGTCATTATTTGGGCATAGGGCCAGTATGTAGGCGAGACATTACGTTGATGTCATAGTGGAGGCTATTATTAGCTCGGTGGAGGGGTTTGAGATAAAGTGGGGACCCCAAATTTTCGCTTACATATTTCAATTCAGGGACTATATATACAATTCTTGGATATGTAGCTACCCACGCTGAGGTCTCGTGACTACAGTGGCTTTCTCAATTGGGTAGTTTAAGCAAGTATCCAAACCAACAACAACTCGCCAAGCATATTCTAGAAGAAAACGAGAGTGGTGAATTCACCCCCAAAAACAAAGTAAGACAAAAAGAGAACGAAAAAAAGAAAAAAAGAAAAAAAGAGAAAAAGAGAAAAAGAAAGAAAAACACGAAAAAAGCAAGAAGCAGCTGTAGATACAACAAGCTCTTGGTATAATAGATATCATCATAAAACAACCGTAGAGCCCTCCATCACCCCCCTGCCCTTCGTCATCCCCCGCACTGTACAACTTGCTGCCAAATATACATTTGACTCCATAGCGCCACGCATGTTAATTACGCCCCCACATCTATGCAAAACATTCAGGTTTTCTTCCTCTTTACTCGACCCCCTCCGCATGGTGAATCAATCTGATATTGGTGCTGCTCACGCCACGCTCACGCCACGCTCACGCCATGCTCATGCCTCGGAACGAGCCGGCCAACAATCTTGAGCCTCATTGTACATATACTTCTATCGCCCAAGTCATGGTATTTGTTATGTGAGCTTTGGCCAGAGCTTCGGCCAGTTGACCTGTCAGGATAATTAGCAACTCGATATGAAACAACATAGAATTTTTTTTGAGTCTATACGCCTTTCCCTCGAAGGGAGTATGAGGTGGACAAAATAAAGCTATGTGCTTACATAAAACACTCTGTGAGTAAGAATAAAATGCCCTGAATACAGTCTAACTGTCGTCTAAAACAACATAAACAACCTCATCATCCATCTCGAATCCGCCGGAGACATTCTAGAGACATTCAACCCTTTATGATTCTGCCAATCCAGCTTGGCATCCACTTTTGGGGAGAGCGGGGTCATTATAGGGCAACCAGACTACCTAGTATAGGGTCCGTACCGGTAGTGTGGTTACCGTACTCAACTGGGTAGATAAGGTAAGAGTAGTTGGCAGATAGGTACTCACCTACCTAGGTAGCTTGTTCATACTGATTGCCAAGCCTCACGGATATTTACCTAGAATATGCAGCTTCAAATCTTCTGTGTCAGTCCATCACTATAGCAATCTCTTTTCTTGTAACCGTGTACGTACGGACTCCTGTGTCGTGTGGTCAAGAGGTGTTGGCAGTGGTCACTCTTTTGGTCTAGCGGTGCTTATGCCTCTCCACAGATTGCGGATACTTTAAACAAATATCTCGAATAATTCGAGTATGATCGCCACGAGTATAGGATGGAGAGGGTGAGGAGTAACAGGGAGGAAATGAATATGAAACTTCTATTTATTGGTGGGCCTGTTCGTAGAGGGAGATGGGAGCGCCCCCGAAAGTGGAGGAAGTAAGGGAGTGGAATACAGGCTGATAGCAGTGCTATAGTGTGGAGCATTTTGGATATAACGGCAAAGGCCTGGCTGGATTACCATCACAGGACCTTGATGCTTCTGATATTCGAATGAAGCAGGAGCGAACTGCTCGCAGTCGCTGCGTTACTTTAGTTTGCCAACAATTGGAGAGAATCGATTTAGACTGGTTGGGGTTGATGATAATTGGAGGGAATCTACTTGGTACTCCTCCGGGACCACATGGACAAAAAATCCAGTGCATAAAGATGGCACGGCTTGTGCAACGGCGATAGTGACACGGCAGAGGAAACTCTGGTCGCGTAGCAATAGCCACTTTGTCAGACTTTGAAGTTTGCGGGGGCCATACCCTCGAGAGCCCTCCGGGGATTAAAATCAGCAGATGAGACACCACGTGAGAAGCACCTCAAACGGTTTTATAAGCTAAAGGGAGACGCGGATTGGCACGATTATACCAATTCCCCAGGATCCATGAGCGGTTGTAACTCGAAAATGTCCCATATTAGACCATGCCTCCCCACACAAAATTCGCCCAAGACTACATCTCCAAACAACAACTCCCGGAGTCATGCAAAAACAAACAATTCGTGGTTATGAACCACTACTGCGATAAAAATGGCATGGCACCATCTCCCACGGTGCTGGACACATCCTTGGCCTCTCCATACGCAACCCTCTGGAACTACGCCAGTGACAATGCCGCTGAGTGGACCCTGAATAGGGAGGCTCTCCCGGCCACCATCCCATTCCCCTTCCTCGCAAGGACATACGTCTGCTATGGCAGCAAAGCTGTGGAGATGGATCTCGCCCTCATGTCCAGATATATCGAAGTCGCACACGAATACATTGCGGAAACCCGCTTACATCAAAGCCATCTTTGGAGAAGCCAATCATGCCAAGACCCTCTTGGGCCAATCGCCGTGAGAAGGCGTGTGGGGTGGCCGTTTATGTATCATATTTCTAGGAACTGACTAAGCTAGGCGACATTACTGGAACTAAAAATATGTGCAAGGTACTTTTGAAGGCTCCTTCGACCTAAGTACATTACGTCCAGATCCTGATGCTTTTCGCCTTGTATTTGAAAGGGGTCTCTGAAAATAAAATTGACCTATATTTGCATATCGTCAGACTAGCGTATCGTCACTCTGTACTTCGTTATTAGTCTGGTTGTGCCACCATATTTGCACCCCCAAAAGCCAACTCAACAAGACCCGAAAGTAGCTGGAGGGCAAACAACGAGATGAAACATTCGGACTAAGAGCAGTCTGTGAATAGTCTGGTATGTGAGCTTGGTAACAAAAGGCCACCTATGCAAAGTAGACAATACTACTGTGTAAAGTAGTAGAATAGAGGCTGGTACTATTTAGAAATGGGGAGGGAATATAATACACCCAGAAGCTTTGATGCGACATATTAGTAACGCAGCCGTGAAACGCTTCGTGAGCCAAGTTATCAATCAATATAAACATAAGGTCCCAGACATGTTTGCCATAGAATAGATAAGTATGTGGACTACTATCAACAGGAACGAACTTCGGATGCTCGGCCTAAGCGGCGAAATAATTAATGTCCAATTATTCAATCCAGGGTATCTTGAAGCTTACCCTATAAAATCAAAAACAGCAAGGCCCAACAATGGATATACCACCCATGGACTCGGAGCTAGCGGGGAACATGGGCTAAGAAGTGAGGCGGTTTTAACAAGGAAAATCGAGAACTTGACGGCATGAGCAAATTCCGGGCTTCTCAATGCTGCCAAGATCCTTGCTCGGGGAGTGAGGAAGGGTAGAACCCTGGGAATTTCGGAAAGTCTCCGCGAAGCCGGGCTATCCAATCTAGGTCGCAGAATCAACGAAGCATCAAGAGGCCCTCCAAAACCAGTGCTCCCCAATGCAGTACCTGGTGGATGCGGTACTGCATCCGATGAGGTGATGTTCCTATCCTCTGGGGATACCGGTAAGCCCCGAAGTTTTGGCGAGCGTGTAGGAAGAGAGACAGAGGTTGTAGGTTTAAATGAGTCCCTGAATGTTGAATAACCCGGACGCTTCGGAGAAGTCGAGCGTGATGCTGCAGTGGGCGTGTCTGAAACCAAAGAGATACGGCGAAAGCCAAGGGTGCTTCCACCGGCCTCATGCCCTTGGCTAGTTGGGGAATGAGCTGAGCGCTTCTGCTTGGTATTAGCATGTCAGGAAGCGTATCAGAGCCCATAGCTTACCATATGGCCACTATCTTCAGTAGCTGGAACGTTTCCATGTAGGCCCTGCAAAATCTCTTCAGCAGAGGGCCTGAGGGCCGGGTTGGGAGACAAAAGCCTCTCAAGGGACAGGTAGAGCCTTTCTGGCAGGTCAGGGCGTATCCTATCCTTCTCTGAGATTCCCTTCCAAGCTGAGATCTCAGCACGAAGTTTGTCAAGATCCTCATTCTCTTCGTTTACGCCATCTGCGCATTCATACGGTAGATTCCCAAAGCACATGAAATACAGGATCATGCCAAGGGAAAATATATCGGATTTCGTTGTGAAGTTCCCAAAAGCGCCCTCAGGAGTCACTATGTATAGAATGAGCGTACAAGCTTAAGAAAGTTTCCATAGGCTGATAAATACCTCGTTTTAATACTTCTGGCGCACAATAGGAAATGGTGCCAGTGGCTCCCGTGTTCGATCTCATCGCATTTTCGATCTGCGCCTCGCCAAAATCACTGACAAGTACTCTTGGAGGTTGCCCCAGCACATTTGGATGCATTAGTAAACAATTGGAGGGCTTTAAATCCCGATGTATGAATCCGTTGCTGTGTAAATGGTGAAGCCCTGAAGCTATATCACTAAAGAACGACAAGATGTGATCAAATGGTATCCGACGGACTAGTGTCAGCAGCTCAGGCTGACCACGAGAGCGTCTGCGTATTCGCTCCTTCTGATCTTCCTTGCTATTGGCCGGAGATGTGCCTTTCAAAATATAATTGTGAAGATCACCCGAGTCGCAGTACTGTGCACGTTAGCCTGTTGGTACCTCACCTACATTGCCAAATCTTACCTGCTGGAGGATGAAAGCGCAAGGTACCCTTGGACCAAATTCTATTAATCATTGCCTAATTAGCAAAACCTATCACCCCGGTGTAGCTGGGCAAACTGACTTGTGGTTTCCACACTTTCCAGCCACACATGTCTGTAAGAAACCAAATTGGTATGTGAGAGTTGTTGCAGAAGCTGGACCTCCGTAAGAACTTTTGCCAGCCAGTCATGATTATCACCTGAGCAAAGTTAGTCCAGTCCCTTGAATGGGGGGATTCCATGTCAATACATACCAACAGGCACCCTCTTGCAGGCAAACTGTCCCAGTGATACACCATCCAAGACGTGCCTGACCAAGAGCACTATGCCCTTCCCCCCTTTTCCTAGGTGTCCTTCTTCCACAAAGAACCTGCCGGACACATCAGCGCCAGTAGTTTATAAAAAAGCATGTTGGTAGAGCAGGCGGCTAGAACCTCTCAAAGTATCCCGGACTAAATGCAGCTGAAGAGATCCCACCAGTCGAAGCCCTTCTAGGGGGCGGCGACTCTTGAGAATCGCGTTGGTGATGGGCATCGATAGTCTCCTCCACATGCACACGCCCTCCTCCTAGGTGTGGGAGTCGAAATCGTGGAGGTGATTGTGGGGTATGTGGAGAAGCAGATCCGGGCGCAGGGATCCGAGTACTATCTCACCTCAAAGTCAGTCCTTGCAGTATTCAACTGCCGGGCAAACACCTATACCTTGCATCTAGCATTCGGAAGTAGTCCCTATCAACAAAGCCCGTGTCTGGGCTTGAACTACCGTGACTTCTTCCCTCTTGTGGCCTTTCAGAATCATCAGGCATTGTTTGATGGCAATAGGGGCATAGTGTAATTGTGTCAATGGCTCTGGACTCTGGGGAAAGGTCTCGTAGAGCCAACTGCCTGTTTTTGGGATCAAAAAGGACAAGAGTCGACTGGTGCCGCCTATGACAACGAAGTGTGATTAGAATGCTAATTTGGACTTACAAACCCATCACTCTTCATGATTTTCTCGCGATAGCTATAGCATAGTAAGGCCGAAGCTGAGACAGCACGAATAAACAAGGAGAACTCACAGGACAACTTCCTGAGACTCTCGGTCTTGTGATGAGTATGGAATTAGTGACATATTCCCCAAATTCTGGGTCTCTAGCCCTGGCTTGCTCGTATTGATTCAACTTTCAATCTTCGTAGTTTTTAATGGGCTGTATAGGATGCGCTATTGTCTCGGATTTGGTGTAACGTCGCTAGGTGCAACATGAAAGCTTGTTGCTGTAAAGTCAGGTGATTCGATCTGACACACTGTAGTCTTGGCATTTGGATGAGACAACAAAACAGCGGAGTTGCATTTGGAAAATTTCGACTTTGACTGCCACTGTCAATCACTTATTTGCCACATCTACCTATGTATATAGGTACAGTATGTAGGTACGTAGGCGACGAATTTTGCAAGAAAGACTAAGGGAAAAAAGAAAGAAAACGTAAGGAAAAACAAATTACCAAAGCCATCTGAATACCTCAATGCATAGTTGGGTTGTGACATCTGTCTTCTTTCTCACCACTTGTCTACGTACTGCTGGTTTTTTGTCTTCGGCTGTCGTTGGTTGGGCGTTCATGAATTGAGGGTAAGTGAGCTCTGGGGTTGGGGTAAGGGTGTGACGCATGGATGGCAGACTCGGAATCAGCAAAGAAGTTTCAGTTACCTATGAAAGATATGAAAGGAAATCACTAAGGTGATATCACGTATTAAACTCCCAATATATAGCTTTGCAGCCTTGCAAGCACCAAGCGCTCGCTAATCCATTTCCTGGAAGCGTCCCTCCTCAATGGCAGCTTCCACTGGATTTTTAACGTTGACAACACCCGTTTTCTTCAACCTGCTCACGATACCCTCAATGAAATACTCAGTATGCACCGCCAGCGGAGGAGTACTTACCTCTCAAAAAGTACAAAGAGTTTCTCCGCTTCTCTCATCTTTTCCTTATCAGTCATCTGCGATAGAGGTTTTTGGTCTCTCTCCTCGGCCTCCAGTGTTTGCCCCGTTACCGGATTGATTGGGATCCCGTTAAGTTCAACTGCCTTATCGAGCGCTTCTGGAGGAACAGGAATGCCATTCGACATAAGGAAACCAGAGGCATACCCGTACCCAACGTTAGTGATGAATTTCCCAGGGCTGAGGTCTGACAGTTCAAAAAGCAGCCTCCCAGTAACAGCTCGTGCTTTGGGCGCCAGAGCTTCGGTAGTCAGATTTAGCAGTCTCGCAGATAACGTGTTTCCTCGCCCTAAAGGCTTATCACGCTCTCTGTAAAGGGAAGTTTTATAAGCGAAGTCCCACCATAATTTGGGCATCCACATCTTACTCTGCCGTTGGTAAAAGCCTCTGGCGCATGTATGCTTTTACCTCTGGGGTTGCCACTTGATACATGTTTCCCACCACGCCCAATAGCACAGATCCTTCGTCGTCAAAGGCATGTTTGGCATTAACCTCCAGGTTTCCCTTGTTTAAGGAGCCGTCCAAGATTTCTATTAATTTGCTTATATGACGTTTAGGATTGTCTTCTGGGAACAGGTGATGCTCATTCCCCGCGAACTGCAGATTTGCAACAGCGTTGATCATCCAGGTCACTGGTGGTTGCAATGGAGGGCTTGCGAGCTTCCTAGAATTGAGAATATTAAAAATATGGGGTATCGACCTGATGATGCATGTTAATATCAAGGAGAAGTATTAAAACTCGGACCTGTGGCTTACTCCTCGAATAATCCTGCAAAATCTGGAGCGAAGTGCGTGACGTTGTACATGAGTTTCAATACCTCTGTTAAAGCTAACTCTTCCATTGGATTCGGTGAATTCTCGTCTGCTTTCTTTTTGGAACATCCTGCAGAATGCCGCCGAACCGCGCTATTCATATTTGCGGCAAGGTCATGTCCCTCTACGAGCCTGGCAATGTCTAGCTTGGCGTAGGTAAGCAGAAGGAGAATTCGCCCGAGGAGGAACTCATCATCAAGTTTATCGCTCTGCAAGTCCCATTCAGCCTTGAAGTGATCCTTGGAAAATTGGAGTGTAGACATACAACCAATCTATCGGAAGCTTTATCCGCATATCCCATGTCTATGAGTGTCTGTCTCGACGGTGCAGAGAGAAGTAGGGAGTTTGCTAGACATCTTAAGGCTTCCCTCGATGTCTCGTAATGAGAGGTATTATCAAACGCAAGGGTGCACAAGGTCCGAATACCCTGGGAACAGGTGGTTAGCCAACCCGCGACTGAAATGCAGTTGAGGCAGTCTAACTCACCCCAAGAGTATATATTGCCTCGCAGCCTTGGGCTTCCCGGGAATAGACCTTGAGCTCCTCTAGATTTTGTAACCTAGCTGATGAATGTTAGCCTCCAGTGGTATGTAAGGACAGGGCAAGCTCTGGATTACCCTGAGAATGCAGTTTCCGTTCTTTGATATCCGCCGCTAGTGTAGAAATAATCTCTTGCACTCTTTGGTGTTTTGGGACTATATGTTTCATAGTGTCAGTGAACCATTTCGGGCGAGATTGTTGATGGCTGTCAGCCCACCTTGTCCGGCCATAGTGGCAAATGATGTCAGCTGCACTGAGTACGAATACACTTGGTTCGTGTGTGATGCGTGCGTTGTTGTTGTACAAGAATCCGCCAGTCCTGGTATCAAACCCCTCCCACAACGCGCGCCAAGAGTCACGAGTAACAGTCCAGGTACAATACAGGTGATGTTCATACGACGTCACATTGAGACCTGTAGCGCGTTCTTGGACACAGGGTATGCCCAGTTCACGTGAAATTCGGAACCTTGCCGAAATAGGTATAGAGAGGATAGGGATGGGTGCTATTCATATGTTGGATTTTGAGAAAGAAAACCTAGGGGACCTGATATAGAATATATACAGTGCGTAGGTGAAAGTTATGGCACGTTGGCCCATATAAAGATGCAGGGGGGCACGCCAGAACTTGCACCAATGTACTATATAGTGATTTGAAATAGGAAAAGGTTTGAAATAGACCTCAAATCACACCTAAAGGTTTGAAATGGACCTCATGCAGTCTCTTGTCACATCCAGCATGCAGGAACAGCACTAATACAACACTAAACCTTTCTTACCAATACTACTATATACACGCGTTATTAACATGCCCATGCCTATACACGCGCATATCCAGCATACCAGTATACCAGTATGCACAGCCTACTTAGCATACCCAGCATACTAGCATGCACAGCCTACCTGGCATACCTGGCATACGGACCCAGCACACCCAGCATACCCAGCATACCAGCACACGCAGCCTACCCAGCATGCCTAGCATACGGTACTCAGCACACCTAGCATACCCAGCATGTGCAGCCTACCTAGCCTACCCAGCATACAGTACCCAGCATACCTAGCATACCCAGCATACCAGCACGCGCAGCCTACCCAGCATACCTAGCATATGGTACTCAGTACACCCAGCATACCTAGCATGCGCAGCCTACCCCTGCCGACCTAGTAGTTGGCCAAGACGGTCTAGTTGGCCACCCCTGCAGCTCCCCCTCTCCACTAGAAACACATGATATATTCAACTATGGATAGAAACCTGTACTCTAATGAAATACATAACTATGGAATCAAGTACGCTCTACAACATGGTGGCCCTTATATCCTACCAGAATGAACCTAATACCCAATATCCCCTCCTACCAGTAAAACCTCTTGATAATGCTCCAACCCCTCCTTCTACCCCCCTTGTAGGCCAGATATCCCACCAATAAGCCCATGGCCACTTGTAGGCCTCAACCATGCATTTATATCGATGTTTAAGGAATGTTGAAGGATGGGAGTGCAAGGTGGCAAAATGGGAGGTCAACTAGAAGGAGCACTGATCTCCGCCAAAACAGGCTAGTTGGATACCACCGGAAACATGCAGTATCACCAACTCTCTGCAGCCTCCATACCCCGAATTGCATCTCAACCTACATCAGTCAATTCACCAAGCTTCAGGCAGTATCACCAATACCACCACCTTGCGAATATGCCAAAATACACCGAAAAACAACTCCAGGAGGCTATCCAACATGCTCGACGAGAGTTAGATGTACCTACCTGACATATCGCAGAGGTATACGAGGTACCTCATACTACATTACGGTAAAGGGTGCTAGGGAAGAACTAGGATAGGGCAACAGCTCATCGAGATGAGCAGTTGTTCTCTATTGGAGAAGAGAGGGCAATCGCAGAGTACGCAGGTACTATGGCAGATGCTGGATTTCCACTCCCCTGATATGTTACGATATGATCCGCTTAGAACTCACTGATGATGATAACAGTGCTATAGTTCATGAGCTTATTAATTTCGCAGCAGAGAAGGTCACTAAACATAGGGATATTGCCCGCCATGCTGATACTCTCAAGAAGCTCCAGAGTGGTAAGGTGCGCAAGGAGGAGAAGGGGACGAGGCATGCTGGTGTAGCTCAGGAAGCTTGCAGAGGCACAGGCTGAGAGTGTTAGGAGGCAGCGGGTTGTGGAGGAGAAGAAGAGGATTGTAGAGAAGAGAAAAGCTGCTAAGGAGACTGTTACGAACCCTTACCCGGACATTAGATAGAGACTTAGTATTAAGAGCGAGAGTCGTGCTGGGTATTGGCACGAGCATTGGGAGTGAGGAGGGACCAAGGGTCACGTATATGCGAGTCTTCGAGGTGCGGGTACAAGAGAGTAGGGCGAGACCTGCAGGGTCAAGGGGGAAGCAAACGACTTGGGCGAGACCAGAGTCAAGGGTCCGAAGGCAGGCGAGCAGGAAGGTTTGAGCTACAGTAGATAGAGTATATTCTTGAACAACTAGATACAGAAGTGTATACAAGTAGTTGCGTAGAGAAGAAAGAGAGAGAATACAATCCAGGGGGAATCCAACATCCTTATATATGCTTTCCTAGCGTATCCAAACCCAAGTCCAAGTACCAGATTACATATCGAGAAGAACAGAATAGAACGAGATAGAAACAAGTAGAACATGGCAGAAGAATATTGCGTAGCCTGAAGACTGTAGAACTAAGCAATACTTTCTTAGCGCAAGTGAGGTCAAGAACTTCCTAGAAGATTCTAGTAGGTTCGAGTTCCAAGTCGCGACAGCCGGGATGCGGTCGGTTGTCATGCAAGTCGGGTCAGGGATCGGGTACGGGTTCGTTAGTCTGAGAATAGAATCCACAGGAATAACGTAAGCAGGTATAGGTCCTGCTGAGTCATGACGAGGTCGAGATGCACATGAAAGTATGAAGGCAATTGCATGGGTTGCCAATATAACATCGGCACTAGCAGGTCGCGGGTTAATTCGAGGTCAAGGTCAGGGTTTGTAACAGTAGTCCCTCTTCTAGAGATGAGCTCCTGCGAATCAAGGTCGAGTTTTTCATCCTCGATGACGATGGGGTCGAGATAGGTTCCACTCATTTTGGTAGAGTGCGAGGTCGAGGCTTTGCAGGGTAGCTGGTGTGGAATCGTTTGACCACACTAGGAGCATTCACAAACAGGTCAGCAGGTTCCCAAGTGAGCTCGTCGAAGCCTACCCAGCGAGCAAGGTATTCAAGGGTTCGACCACGGAAGCGGGAGTCTACAATCTCATCAACTTCCCACTCAAGTTCGTCGTTGACAATGATTGAGGGTGGTGCAGGTTGTACTTGTCCTGGTAGAGGGTCTGTAGCAGCAGGCTCAAGTAGAGAGACGTGGAAGACGGGGTGGACCTTCATAGAGGCAGGAAGGTCAAGCTTATAGGCATGGGAGGAAACCTTCTGCAGGATTCTGAATTTTCCCAGACGCTTGAAGTCGAGTTTCGTGGATGGGCGAGTTGTCTTGATATTGTGACGGAGCAGCCATACCTCGTCTCCTACTTCCAATTTCGGTGAGGGAATCTGGGATTTGTTTGCTTGTTCGGAGTAGATTGCTTGGGACCAGGTCATCTCAGATCGTAGGTAGGAATCGAGTCCAGAGAGGCGATCGGCATACTCTTTGATCACGGAAGGTGCTGGAAGCTTGGCAACAGGGTTCGGGTTAATTTGGTAACGTGGGTTGTCACCATACATGGCTTGAAAAGGCGTAATTACAAGGGTGGCAGACAGGGTATTGTTGTATGAGAATTCTGCCATGGATCCCAGTTCAGACCAGTTATCTTGTTGGTAATTGCAGTATCCTCGCAGATATTGTTCTACAATTGCATTAACTCGCTCGGTTTGGCCATCAGTTCGTGGGTGGAAAGCTGTAGAAACCTTTTGCTGTATGCCAAGCAGGTCTGTAAGGGCACGGGTAAACGAGGAGACGAATTGGGTACCACGGTCGGAGACGATTGAATCAGGTAGTCCATGCAAGCGGAAGATATTATCCAGGAATAGGCGAGCAATTCCCTTTGAATTAACTTCAGTTGTAGTTGGGATATAGTGTGCCATCTTGGACAGGCG
>Ga0307514_10002289_pt1 | contig 20245 bp, 25 predicted proteins | sample 16_EM_MG_FD_203088 | JGI IMG/M metagenome (GOLD analysis project Ga0307514, IMG submission 203088) | Populus trichocarpa ectomycorrhiza microbial communities from riparian zone in the Pacific Northwest, United States - 16_EM | ecosystem: Host-associated > Plants > Roots > Unclassified | place... | reverse complement strand
ACCACCGTTCGTGATCGCCTGAAGCTGTTCAAGAGCAGCGGTTTGAGATGATGTGAGCGAGAGTGTGGTGTCCGCCATGTCTAAAGCCCCTCTCGTGGATGTGTCGATGGCGGAAGTCGTGGGGACGTGAGAACTCTCAACGTGAGAGACCTGCCTTTCTTCGATCCCAGTACGAAACTCTTATTCTCCAAACTCTATGGCCGAAGGGTTTTCCTTGCCAGATCTCGCTGCACAGCTGGGGCTACAAGGTGTGAGGGAACGATTATACCCTGCGATGATTCTAACGCGTTCGAAATGAATAAATAAAGTCTCGACAGAGATGCAGGACGAAGAGGACGAAGAAGAGTACCCCGAGGACGAAGAAGAGGGCGACGAAGACGAGGAAGCCGCAGAAATTGCCCGCAGGCTCGGTGACCAGCTCATGGCTGACATCGTCAAGGCCCAGGCCGAACAGGCTGCTGCTGCTCTGACCCAGGAACCTGCTGCCCAACCATCCGCAATCCCCCCTACACCAGTCGCCCCCACTAATGACGCCGCCGCCGCCGCCGCCGCCGCGATAAATACGATGAAGTCTATTCTGGCATACGCCACGAAGGACCCTCTGGTTAATTTTGTTCTTGCCTCAGCATCCGTGATCGATCCCGCTGGCAACAAAACGAACGCGTTACAGATTCTCCAACGGTCTACTGAAGTTGGGTTCATCCCTCAGGACCTGGCGAAGATCTTTAGTCCGATCGTCCTCCAACTATCCCAATCCGAAACGCTTTTTGGCTCCAAGGACGCCACTGCAGCCTCTACTCCTGTGCCTGAGACTGGGAAGCGCAAGCGCGATGACCTCGGAGCCCAGGCTTCGCCTACCGGTTGGTCGGAGGGTTCGAGAGCTACGACTGCCCAGGACATACTAGCCTATGTAACACCTGCGGTTCAAGCCATTTCGAACACCCTCTCAGCTGCCGAGTTACCCCCTCAGAATGACTCGGCGTCCAGACCGCTCAACCCTGCATTAATCTCGTCGATCCAAATTCCGTTACACCAAGTCTTCTTGTTCGCAGTCACGACCGCCCCTTCTGTTATCCAGCCCCAAGGTGGTACTCTTCAGGAGATTGGTGGTTTGATACAGATGCTCGGCGTCCTGAGTGGGATCAACATCGGTCCTGGCTTCCAGCAGCCACAGTCGCCAGAAATCATTCCGCACGACCTCAGTACCGCCGTATATCCTTGTCTTGCCCCTGCTTGCCACAAGTCATTTTCCCGGTTGTATTCTTTGCGTTCGCATCAACGGAGTCACTCGACCCACCCGACAGCTCGTCCGTATCAGTGTCCCCGTTGCCCGGCCTCTTTCGCTCGGAATCACGATTTGAAGAGGCACGCAAAGTTACATGGATCTAAGGCGTACAAGTGTTCGGGGTGCGACAGAATCTTCAGTAGGAGGGATGCGATCAAGCGACATATGAACAGTAGTAGGCTGAAAACCGAATCTAGCAATCCACCATCGAGCAACATTGTGTTGGGGAGGAGGGAAGAGGCTGAGCGGTGTCGTGATGCGGAGGTGATAGAAGTGGAGGTCACGAAAGAGGGCGGATCTGACGACTTGAAGGAGGAGAAACGCGCCAAGTCCTGGGGGGACAAACTTGCATCTGCTGCTCAGGACGCACAACCTGGATCATCCTCGGGAGACTCCTCATTCGAGGAAGGAGAAATCCCTTCGCATAGCGTTGCAGAGGCACAAAGGCTGGTCTTGGGTTTGTTTCCACTGTTGTCCCGCTATGTTGTCAACCACGCACCACGGTCCTCCGAGTCCGCGCCGGGGGCTGATTCCACACGGAGTGTCGCAAATTTCATGGCTGGACAGAATTGGAACCAGGGACAGAGCGTGATGGACACAACAAATATTCAAAACGGACCTACCACGGACCCTGGACTATCGTCGCTGTCCTTATCGTGGCTGTCGCCAGAGCAGACGAAACAGTTGGAAGACGCAATCGCTGCTGCTGCTAAATCTGCGCAGGAGCAAGCTGAGGCGGAAGCTGCGTTGGAAGAGGAAGAGGAGGAAGAAGGTGAGGATGACGAGATGGAGGAGGTTGAACCCACGGCCTAGGTTCGGGCCATGTCGTTGAAAGGGGTCCATGCCGTATCCCCTTTCATACTTACCTCTGAACAAACCTACCTCCACGATCCTGCTCTGCTTGCTCACCAATCTACCGCGCCACGGCGAACAGAATCACGGCCTGACTTGATCGAGCCAACTACCCGCGCCAAGTGCAGGGGACACTGTGCAAGGCCATGCCGAACTATATTCATGGAGGGCCCCTGTACTCTTTGCGAACCCATCCCCGGTGATTCCCGTTCATCAACGAGGCAAACCCTGAAATCGCCGGACTAGGTAGTTCTACGGTCACCTCCCACGACCGTTCTTCGGACCTTTGTGGCCGCAACTCTTTCTGGGCCCCCTACGCGGTTGGATAAGTAACGCGCGATTATCCCTCCCCGTGAATTCATTGCTCTTCCTCCTTTCGACCCCCTGCCCCGCCCAGTCATGGCTCACGAACTGGTCAACGTCCCCCACGCGCCGCCCAACGATGAACCACCTGCCTCCTTCAACCTGGAGCAGGTTTTTGAGCTTCTTCTCGGTGTAGTGCCGCACATGCCTTTGGAGTCGCAAATATCGTTTCTCGCAATGTCTCGCGGTAACATCTCAGGCCTCTCCTCTCTAAAGGCCCCCGCGATACGCACCCGGCCATCCCGCCTGCCTCTCGCCCCAGACGTCCTTCGTAGTATGGTACAAGCCAGGACGTAAGTCTGCGTTTCTTGACATTCGCATCGATTTAACGTCTCTACAGCGCCAGGCATCGATATGAATCCGATTCGGCGTTCGAGGCGAAACAACGGGCTACCTCAATGGCATCGAAAACTTTGGGAGGGAGTAGAGGAATCACCAAACGCTACGAAAAACCTGAAACGGGGGAGAGACGGGCCCTAAGCGCGGTTTATTCTCCTATGAATACGTATGGAGCACCATACGGGTTTCCATTCCCAGAAACCTTCAGCGATTCGAAACCGCCGCAGATTCAACAATTTTCTACCATCGGAACCCCAATGATCTGACTCCCGGCGTGCGGGAGCGTCCTCCGGCATTATGCCCCCCAGTTTCCGCATCTTGTTTCAATTCTCAAAATGTTATGTCGTGGTGCTTACTACCTTTCTCGGCTCCCCTTTGGCCTCACTATAGGTCACATTCTCGTCTTCATTCTGTAGTACCTTTCATCTATCCTCATCCTAATCCTCCGCATCCCTTGCAACTTGTCGTAACTGATCGCACCGTCTCATTCACTGGTGTCCACAATCCTCCGATATAATCCAAATGTTACTGTGTGAATCACCGTATGAGCTAGAAGTCATGGCCATATCTTTGGGCCGGACTTAGTGCAACGTTGACGTTCGTATTGTATGGAATGGAAACGACTTTTCTCGCGTGTGCGCGAACGATCCAATATCATCTATACGACCGAAATATTTGGGGAAACGACAAACATGAAGCAAGACTACAGAACAGGACATCGTGAACTTGAAGTCCACTGGCAGCCCACGACCCGGCGAGGCTGAGTGCTAAGCGCTTGTCGACTTCGCCATAACAGACCTCCCATTCTCCCCGTTGCCTGACTCACCACTTCTCCCGGCCCTGCTGAAAATATTTGAAATCGGTCTTCTCAGCCTCTTCGCCATCCTGCGCGTCACTGAATCGCTCTGGCTCGTCGTCTCTGCCCCTTTTGATGATGGCAATCGAGAACGGGAGTAGAAAGTGTCGACAACGGGGGAGTCAATGGTTTTTTGTTCGATGAGGGGAGACACAAGGAGCTTCGAGGGTGGGACTGAGGTAGGGATTGCGATGATGGTACCAAAGAGCGACCCTTCAGGCTTTCGAATCACCTCCGTGACTTGCCATCCGCCGGAGAGTGCGACGTCTATCATCTCTCGCAGGGTCCTTTCTTTGCTATTGAAAGTTGCATGCATCTGTCATGTCCTCAGTATCACCGGTTTTCCAGGAGGAGCAACTTGCCGTCATATCGAGCCAAAACGCGTTCGCGTTTGCTTTGCCTAGGTTCGGCAGAAGTCCGCTTGAGGGTGGTGCCAAGGTCCTGACCGCGCCAATATCTTGTGTGCAATCCTCACATGCCAACGGTAGGACGTAGTCAACAAGCATAAGCTTGGTTTGCGGGATGGCTGCGTGCCGCAACTGTAACAATATGTGGGTGACGAACTCATCTGGCCAATCGTGGGTGATGACCCGTAACAGGAATACTGCCGCATTCTGTACAGGCTGTGGGGTAAGGAAGTCGTGCCCTGCTCGGATACAGATAAGCAGGCTGTACGCCACAGGGGTGTGAGACGAAGACCTTGGAATACCACCTTTCCAGATTCTAACAGTTCGGGACACCGCTCTTCCCATGCCTAAGTTTTTTCAGCGAACAAAAGACGGGGAGAGGAGGGTTACCCACCGCTATACCGAGCTTCACCGTTTTTGGGCGGTCCTGGATGCAAAACCTCAGATGAGGGAATGCTTTGGCTAAAGTCATTGAAGTGGATCCAATTCCGCCTCCGACGTCGACAATGAGACTTCCCTCTCCGAGTCCTGCCCAGTCAAACCCTTGGAGGAGTATCAGTTGGCTATAATTGGCATAAAGTTTCGAAGCCTCCCAACCATCCGCTTGGCTAACGCCTCCACCATCTTCCCACCCAGCCGTTCCCGTCATAGCGTGCCCAAATCGTTGCAATCGCATCTCATTGCCTTTCTCATCCAACCAGTTAAAGAATTGACTCTCCGTTCGAAATGCGAGGTTGAAAGGGGCAGCTGATGGGAGGGAGGAGTGTTTGGATGTCTCATTGAAGAGGTAGGCATCCGTGAGATAGGCGGATGATTTGAAAAGTTCGTCGGTACTGTCAGGCTCTGGTCCTGAAACATTTGCTCGACGACCATGCTACCAGACTCACCTCATCCCCACGAAGGCCGCAATGCCGTTTGTGCCCTCATATTTTTTAGCGGGGCTGGAACACTCAATGGGTCGAAATCGGGTGGCAACACGAATTACTTACTTCGCCTTGATCACCCTGAAGTCTTTTCCAGAATCAACAAAGGAAGAAAGACGGTTATTTGCAAAGACGCTCGGAGAAATCTCCTTTCCGATATGATGAGTCGCAAGCAACCGGAGAATATGACCTTGTTTTCGGCAGCATCAGCCACGTACTGCCAAGTTGCACGTACCGAGAACGCACCAAGTTTGTTGGGATCACAATCTGCCCTAGCAGCAAGTTTCTGGATGTGCAGTCCAGCCGGGCCCGCTTCGCGCATGATCTCAACAGCATGAGAAGCCTCGAGGAAGCGCATGCATGATGGTAGATGGTACTGATCGCGAATGTTATTCCATGCACTGCAAGTGGATGCGATAACTTACACTCATAGCTGCGTCACATATAGTGAGAAAAGGCCGTTGGACCGTGGCCGCCAGCTGACCGGTAGCTGACACTATAAGCTTAGTCGCGCGCACGACATTGGGGTGAGACAACAGGGCTTCAGCCGGTGACAGCGGGTCGTACGGTTCTTCTAGCGACGGAAAGTCGAGAGAAGTTCTATTCGGCCCTTGATCCTCTGAAACCCTCGGGGATGACGAGGATTGGGCGCTGCCAGAGGATTCTGAGCCGATCGGAGAATGCACGGAAGGCTGGTAGGAGACAAAGATGCGTTCGATATCGTCCAGAGCGTCTCCGATCAGAGCGTGGAGGGATCTCAGACTGGCGAAAGTTGCCATGAGTGGGCTCAGGGGAAGACAAGAGGAGAGGAGGGGGGAATGAACCGGAAACCATTTTATACCTACGACGGTCAGACCAGAAAAACCAAGAGAGGGAATTCATTAGGACGGTTAAGGACATGTTGTCCCGTTTGTAGTCTCATTAGAACAAGATTTGTAGTCTCAAGTGAACGAGTTACTTGTTGTTGCCTGGTGTGGCACCGATCATCCATCTCTCTTTTCCCCCCTCTCGCTCCCTTCGCTTTCCCACATCATCCCTCTTTGAATCTTTTTTCTACAGAGGGAGGAGATCCGTCGACATGCCAGACCAGTACATGGCTCAAATCCTTGTCGGCTTCGGTCAACCAGCTCCATCCACCTCGACGGCAGCGAAGCGTCCCTTTCAAGACATGGACGCCGGAGGCGAAGAATCCCATGATTCATCCCCCGGTCGCTCTTCCGCAAGTAGTTCCAACCAGAACAAGCGTCCGCGCGGCGGAGTATCCCCCTCAATGGACGTTGGTGGCTCTGGTAGTAGCGATACCCTATCCGGCTCGTCATCCTCTTCAGCCCAGACTCCCATACAGCCTCCCACAGAGTTTGACGCTGTCCCAACTGAAACTATTCCAGAACCCAGACCTCCCCCACCGACTCTCCCGAGTCCTACTCATCTTCTCACTACATCGAATCACCCCCAAATCCCCACAAGATCCCCCTTCGTTGATATGCATCACTCACCTGTTCATTCTGCCCTATACCCATCCACATCCACCCAAGCAACTCTCCCGCAACATCCTGTGCCATCTATTTCGACCAACTCTTACGAGGCTACTCTTCAGCGAGCTCACGACTTCGAACAACAGATCGCTGCCATTAGGGAGGACATCAGCAATCCTGGCGTTTCATCAACGGAACATTTTCCTCCAACTGAAACTTCCCGTCATTCCCACTCCCCCCTTGCCTCTCGTGTATCTCATGATTCGGACCTCCCATCCGTCGAACAATTCCTCAATGACATTCGCAACAGATCCCCGCCGCTGTCCGATGAGACTATGCAGGCTCTCACCGCTAGACGTGAGCGGCTTCTTTCTACCCTGTCTCTCTTACGCCGCGAAAGAAGGGAGCGCCAAAGTAGCGAAAGGGAGGAAACCTCTAGGATCCGATCCCCATCTGTACATGGTTTCTACCTCCCTGATGTTTCACGATCACCACAGTTACCACAATTCCTTCGGCTATATGAGCACATCCTCGACGACCGCATAGCGAATGCCATAGAGGGTGACTACCCGCCGTTCGATCCGTTCTATGTTGGGCACACCTCCGCGACAAACTCAGAGCTGCTCCCGCTTCCTCTTGATCTTGAACGGGAGCTTGCGGAAGGTGTGTTCCACACTAACTGCCATCACCAGAAACCGACCTCTTTATCCAGCTCGAGAGGAACCCCGGACCGGCCGGGCTTGGACAACTCAACCAAACCCTCGAACACTGTTCCCTCACAGGTCATCACGGCTTGACGGCGACAATCCCCCCGCCCACTCCACATGGGCTTCCTCCACAAGAATTCCGTCGGCACTCTCTACCAGTGAAGCTGAGACCAGGCTTGGAAGACGCCGAATGCCCGAATTCGCCAGGGAAGGTTTTGAAGGCGAACCACGGCTCCTCGCTCGGTGGCCTGTGGATGCTGAAGCGAGTGGGATGTGGAATGACCGCTCAGCTCAACGGCATGATCAAGGGTGGCTGCCTGACCGGGATCGCACGAGGGAACGAGACGAGGAATTACGTCACCGAGCCCTTGCTCGGATCAACGAATCAGCATCCCTCCTTCGCCTTCCCCCGTCTTCCCCTCCCCCAGCTTCATATTGGTATGGTGGCCATCATGACACCGCTTACATGTCCCCGACAACCCAGACCATGGTTGGCAGTCTGTTGGAAGGAACCCCAGACCCGCCCAGGGTCGACGGACCGAGTTCCCTCAGTTCCATACTGCAAAGCGAGAGAAGAGCGAGGAGATTACCAGAAAGATATGCTAGTGGATCGGTCCACTCAAGTAGAGACTGGGAGCTCAGAGAAAGGGAAGGGCAATCAACCTCACCGTCAGTTCTGCCACCCTTTACGGATTTCCGTACCCGCAGTGGTCTCACACCGGATATGGGGCAAGACATAAATACCCCATACTTCCGGATGCTAAGGTCAGATCATTCTTCTCGACCTACAATTTTTCGACCTCCTTCACCGCATTTGGCTCCTTCGAGGGCTTCACCACCACTACCACCACCACTCTCGACTGCAGGAAGAGCCGAAGCGACCTCTGCAGTTGGACCTTCCCCCCGTTCTCCTAATCCCGCCGACAGCGCTAGCATCTTCAGAAATTTTGATTTGAGTACATATACCGGGGGTCCATTCAGAGCGTCGCTTTCGACATTCAACCGAAGACGGGAGAGGGGTGAAATGAGGACTCAGAGGTATTGGGATCAGGACCTTGATCGTGAGCGTGATAGGGAGATTGAAAGGGAGCTGGATCTGGAGCGTGAATTGGACCGCGAGAGAGGAAGGCAGCGCGAACGCCAGATGGGATTGGTCAGGGAAGGTTCCATGCTGCAGAGCATGCTAAGCCGCGGGCGCAGCACCGGCACGCAGGCTCGGGCTGAGGACCCTGAAATACTTGCCGCAATTCCCCTTCCAGATCCCGATTTAATGTTCAGGCGGACAGTGAGCAGTCCATTACTTCAACTTCTTAGGGTTGGTGCCCTGACTCGGTTGTTCTTCAGGTGGAACCACCCACGAGACCAGCACCTCGCAGTCTTGATAGCACCACTCATCCAAATTTCCCATTTCCCTCACCTCAAAGTCCTCGTTTGCCTCCTGCAACCTCGTCTGGCGTGGAGCATAGGGACACCGTCCCGTGGAATGAACCTCCCCTCGAGTTGAATCGTACTCCCAGTTTCCATCAGCGACGTCGTCTCCCTGTCCCCCTACCAATTCAACGTCAACGTGAGGCAGAAGCATTCAATTCCAGAGTACAAACCGACCACCTTCGTTCGCGCACTTCCCCATGGTCTGCTTACGAAACTGACTCTTACGACGAAGTAAGGGGGCAAAGGGAATCAGGTCGAGGCAGAAGAGAACTCCACGATTTGCTCTCAAGAAGGGCGGTGAGGATCGAGGTTGCGAGGAGATTGAGTGAGGAAGCGCACGTCTCCGGATCGTCTTCCACCACCACTGCGATCCCCCCACCTGATATCCCTTCCTGGACTCCTGGCCTTGGGCTCATCGACTTCGAGTACCCCATTTTTGAGGAACCCGGCTTGAGGTTACTGGAGAGAGCTGAGGTTTCTGGCCCCTCAATGCCTTTAGCAGGACCTTCGTCTAGCCAATCTGGACCTACCATTGCGCCAAGTTCCGAACAACCGACCTCAACCTCCGGATTACCAAGGGGAATGTTTAGAGGCTCAAGGATGAACCCTGACCGGGACCTCAACCCCACCAACGCATCGATTTTGGGGCCAGGGTTAAGAAGGAGAACGCCTCCCACCTCCAGAAGCCCCACACGTGGTAACATACCCGGTAGTGTCGGCACTTCAAATTTTGCGGAAATTTCTGGACCAGTAAATTCTGCAAGCACGCGGAGCGCAACCAGAGTAACCAGGCGAGCAGGAAGACACAGGTACATATCAGATTATAGTGGATATCACGGGCTGCCGTTTGATATATTCGATGCCCCCGGATCAAGGAGGTATGGCAATAGGTTACGAAACCTAGGAGATTACATGGTCAGTTCATTACCTCCGCTCCTTCTTCATTCACCCGTCGCAATCGTTCATCCATTCACTGTACAGCGTGACGAGGATTTCGATGACTCTTTCGAGGGTTTGACGAACCTTGCTGCAGCCTTGGGGGAGGTGAAACAAAGGAATACACCGAGTCACGTAATTGCAAACCTCCCATCTGGCAAGTACGGCGAATGGGTCACTCCGGGTTGTGACGAGCGATGTCCCGTTTGTTTGGATGATGTGAGTGTTGTTGACTCATATACCGTTTGACGCACATCGCTGACCTAGCGGGGGCCTACTTAGTATCAGGCTGATGACGAACTCTTGAAAATAACCGACTGCTCCCATTGGTTCCACCGGGGTTGTTTAGAGGTGAATTTCCTAGCTATGCCTCGTCGCACTGCATCGTTGACCTTCCATTACGCTTTAGCAATGGTTGAGCGGTGCCAACACTTGTCCTGTCTGTCGGAAACGTGTCAAGGGCAAGAAGCGTCATGAGCCAACAACTACTGACGGGCAGCCTGAGGCTGGTCCTAGTAGGCGGCGTGATGATGATGATGACGACGACGACAACGACCTGTTTGTCCCTGGTGGTGGTGTCGGAGGGGGAGGGTCCAATGATCCGCCTCCTGGGGCTGGCGCAGGTGCTTGGTCAACCTTCCCCCCATGGTACTTTTAGAGCTCTAGTTTCACAAAAATCTATCTCCGGATCAGTTTCCGTGTCAGCTTAGGACTGACACGAACTTTCGTTCGCATTTCTTCATGTGCATCTGATATACCACTCACATTTGTATGGTAATTGGTTATTCTACTCATTCTGTCCCCTTGGAGGTTGCGCGTTGTTATTTCGTCATACCTTTATTGCATGCGAGCCGTTTTCTCACCATAACTCTTAATTTCGGCCTAAGCGCATGGGAGGGGGTCCGCGGGTAGTTACGACCATCTGTGGCTCGCTCATCTACCACCACTTCGGACACTTTGTCACAGTTCTCTAACTCAAACTATGGTCGCACCGCTATACACCACAGAATCTGGTCTCCTCTTCCATGCCGGAAAGATTCTAGTTCTGACCGTCGGATTGCCCGCCCGAGGGAAGACTCACGTTTCGCGAGCTTTGGAACGGTATCTCCGATGGACAGGTGTCAAAATCATGGTCGTATCCCTTGGAGACTACAGGAGGAAGATCCTGGGTAGTGCGGGAAAACTCCCTAGTGATTATTTCACTCTAGGTGTGCTCGGTCCGGCGTCTGTTCTCTATCCCAAAGTCGCTCAGACGGTTTCTCGACCTAGGGGCAAAGAGCGAAGAGTCGATTGTACTTCGGCGGCAGGTTGCGGATTCTTGTGAAGATACTATCCAGAAATTCTTCGATGGAGGAGTCCAGGTCGTCATTTATGATGCGAATAATGGCGTGAAGGCCAATCGAACGAGGTTGGCTGAGAAGTTTGACAAACTTGGCGTTCACGTCGTCTTCCTTGGTATTTTCATCCGCTTATCCCGCCTGAGGACGATACGCTGATACCCAATTAGAATCCTGGTGTGATAACCAAGAGATCATTGAGCGTAACATCCGAAGTGTCAAGATCTCTTCCCCGGATGTATGCACCTAATCGGTGGCCACCTGTCTCGTTTTGCTGATGCAGTTTTTTGTAGTACCGGGGATGGAACCCAGACAAGGCGGTGCAAGACTATTACTCGCGAATCCGCGACCACGAGAAATATTACCAGCCGCTCGAGGAAACTACTTGGCCATCGATCAGAATCCTCAATGTACGTGATTCCTATTTGGGACCACAACTATCTGTGGATGGTGCTGATATCCCATTTGTAGGTCGGGGAACAGGTTATCACGAATGTGAGTCGGTGGCTCCTATTTTTTTCGTCTTCCCCAGGCTCTGATTTCTGCGGGGAAATAGAAAATTGCGGGGTACCTCCAGGTAAGCGGATTGTATCTTAATTTTCATTGGAGGTTGCCAACCGTTACCCTACAGTCTAGGATTGTTTTCTTCCTGATGAACATCCATAATCGATACAGGAATATTTATTTTGCGAGAGTAAACATCCATGGCTATTCTATCTCCGACACACTCTTACGACACCACACAGTCAGGACAATCGTTGATTGAGCACTCATACCGTGCCGATTCTGATCTATCGCCCAGCGGATGGGCGTACGCGGAGAGACTCAAGGATTTCGTCATCCAGAAGTACACCAAGTCACTGTCAGAACGCGGGATCGACGGGAAGAGCCACAGATTAGTGGTAAGCCGTGCGTGTAACTAAGCTTCGCGTCGCTAAAGCCACGAAAAATCTAGATCTGGACTTCGGCTCGAATGCGATGCAGCCACACCGCCTGGCCATTCCTGACCGGGTCGGCGTCGTCACAACTGAACGTCAAGATCATAGAAAAGCAGCAGATGTCTGAGATTAACCCTGGTGTTTGGGATGGGCTCACGCCGGAACAGGTAACGATCTTGCTCGACCGTGTTGAAAGGTTGAACTCACGCTCGGCCTAGGTTAAAAAGTATTACCCTGATGAATGGGAGAGGTTCTCTCATGACCCGTACGCCTACCGTGCTCCACGGGCGGAGAGTTACCACGATCTCTGCGGTCCGTGCTCCTCCTCCTGTAATTGTGATGCACTCAGTTCAAGCGCCCGATAGTCCGTCTCGACCCGGTACTCATCGAGCTCGAACGTGAGAAGGAGGATTTACTTATCATCGGCCACGCCTCCGTCATTCGTTGCATGCTGGCTTACCTAATCGGACTTCCCGTGTCTGAGATTCCAGCCATCGAAGTTGCAAGGGGTGACCTCATCGAAGTCGTCCCTGCTTCTTACGGGGTGCAAACGCAAGCTTACCACTTCTGGGACGGCGACAATGGGGACGGTACTGGGCCTCCTCGTGCCCCGCACAAGGATGAAAGCAACTTGTACGAGAATTATGCGGAGGATTCGAAGAAACCCAAGAGTCCTCTCATGTTGACCTGGGAACCGTCCCAAATCCGTGATTTACGATCCGAGCAGACCTTGACTGTACTTCATTAACAGTGGCTGTATTCGCTTGTGTATTCTTACGCTCTCATACGCTAGATCCAACCAAAAGATCAAGGTAATCCCATTCCGATCTAATTACCAATCTTGTATCGAAGGGGAATATATCTTCATTCAGGCCTGGACAGTATAGATATCCGTTTTTCCATCCTCCTTGTCATAGGTTGGGGAATTCCTGCCACTTCCGCCGTCGCTGATGCCCTCGGACAAGTCGACTTCGCAGAACGAATGGTGTTTTCCGGCGGGGGGCTTTATCCAGTTGAGCAGAATGTATACCGCCGCCGAAACACCTGGTGCGCAAACGGTCAGTCATGAGATCATGTAAGAAACACGAGGTCCCGAGTACCAAATCCAGTGAAAAAGGACATTTGATAAACGCGAGTTGCAGCGAGTGGCACGGAGGCCCCAGCTGTAACGAAAACTCAGTCTCGTTTCGTCTTCTGGGTGACCCTTTTCACTCACTTGCTCCCGCGAATCCGACGACGTTGATGAGAATTCCCGAGATGTACGCGGCATACGCCCTAAAGTTGATTCCGTAGGTATACCAATACCATCCACCCCGGTCGGTAGTGTAGAGGTCACTGAGGCGATAGTGACCTCGACGGATGAGATAGTAATCTGTGATCATGACTCCGGCAATAGAACTCAGGAAGACGGAATAAGCAGAAAGGTAGGACGTGAATTTGTTACTGCTGGACAGGAGGTTCCACGGGCACATGGCGAACCCAACGGCAGCCGCGACGAAGCCGCCTCGCCTGATGTTCTGGATATCCGGTTAGGCGTCAGCGCTTTATATTCGGAGAATCCAGCTTACGATGAAGCGGGGAAAGAGGGCGGTTAAGTCGCATCCGGCGCTGATGGAGTTTGCGGAAATGTTTGTACTGGACGTGACGGTCAGCGGAGGCCGCTCAAAGATGTATGAGGTACGTGCCCAAGCTATCAGAGATATGAGCACTTCGGAGGACGGGAGAAGCATAATAGCCCTTACCTGCGCAATGATGAAGGCAAACCCGAGATACCAGACCTTACCGAAAGTCGTGAGAAAGTGACCAGGACAGAAGCGGTTTAACTGGATAACCTACTCCAAATCTAGTGGCCCCCGACGGTGAGTCGTCCAAAAACATATCAAGTAATTCGATCGGGTTCCAAATGGTCTCGCCATAGATTGTGTGGGAGGAGGAACTGACAATAATACCGATGAAGCTGACAATTGAGAATCCGAGAGGCACCGAAAACAGCTGTGGGAGGGCGGCAGCGGCGGGTGTCTTTGCGCGAGAGGCGAAGTCTGGGGCATTGCTATAGGATGTGAATTGAGACTTACATCGAGCAGGGAGGCAGGAGAGCGCACGTTACAAGTGTGGCCATATTAGAGATACAAGACATGAGACTGAAGACCATTGCCCAACCCAGATCAGAACCGTGGATCTGAGCAGGCTGTTTTACAACAGAACCGATTCCATGGGCCTTGACGATGCACCACACAAAGAACGTGATACCCGCAATAGGCACTACAATAGCCTTTAACGTGAACAAGTGTCGTCTTTTGGGGATGGTGTCAGCGACCATGCAACTCCTTCGCGGGAAGGACGTACATCTGGTGGATCGGGAACCAAATGGCGGGTAAAGAAATGAGGGAGAAGAGGAAGAAACACAAAAAGTCTCTTGTGGTAATTCCCGCAGATTCGGGGAGCCCATTGGCTACACATTCTCGTGAGTCCTCGGGAACGCTAATAGCCGGGGAGACTGACGGATATCGTTGATACTTGGCCAAATAGCCCTCAGAATCACCTTGACACATGATCCCCCGATACTCGCCTGGACTCCATACCAAACGCTGAAGACCAAATCCATCAGCCACAAGTCACGCGACCAAAAAAAAAAAAAGACCCACCATGCCATGGCTGCTCGATTGAACACACACCATAGGCTTCCCCAGATACCAAAGGACATACGGGAAACCACGGGGAACGTCACATGTAGTATCGCGCCGGGTCGCGCATTCAGTACGATAAAGGGCGCCACCAGAGTGTAGCCGATCCACACACAACCCCACGCCTGCCAGGGAGAGAGGCCGAGGGTTACCATCGAAGAAGCAATCATCCAGCTGATAAGAGCGGCGATCTAATTCAGGAATGGATCTTATGATAGTGTGTAACGTACGTGTTGATGTTGAAACTGTCTGCGACCCAGAAGGCTACAAAGTTCCAGGCAGCCCACGTCCTCTTCTCTGGAGGTACTGGGAGCAAATCTTCATTCTAGAGGTCCGGGTTAGTCTACCTGTGGACTGCGTGGGTTGGGTGTTCATGTCCAGACGCACCATAAGCATGAGCTGGTTGTGACTGAGACCAGGCTCATGGTTGACCTCGAGTTGACGGATAAACTTCTTTGCACGACTTTCGACCATAGGCAGCAGCAACTAGAGGCTCGAGCGGGGGGGCAAAACAAGCAGAAACCTCGAACGGGTGCATTCAAGTCAGATTTCTCTTATCTTTGACTGAATTCGAAGTGCGGGAATGGTGGATAGTGCCTATTGGTGCCTGATCCGTGAGTAACCCCACCGGAGTATCCCGGTCAGATACGAAAGGTCACGTGTTGCATATATTCTTCCCACCAGCCGTGATTTTGACGAATGGGAGTGTTGGGTTTGGTCCCATTCCTCCGGAAGAAAAGGTGAGTCTAGTCTCTCTATAGGTGTTATTTTCAGGTTTTGACGCGATAATCAGTCCCCATGTGCTAAAAAATGTCCCATCCCGGTTTAAAGAGCTACAAGGGAAGGCAGTCGTCTTGTGGGCCACTCTCCACTCGACATGACACGATGAATTTGGAATTGACTGTTTCCAATAATCAGTGACGGTACTCTCATCACACAACGGTTCCACTTCGCCCCCACCCCCCATGATTATCGCCACGTCCTTGGGTGGTACAGGCTGGTTAAAGAGCTCCACGAAAACAACGTACGCGCAATCTGCGTCTTTGACGGAAAGGAGCGGCACGCGGCCAAGCAACGTGAGGTAAGTGGCCTCGCGTATGCAACTCACAAAATATCCAATCCTTCTCCTGAATCCAGGCCATGAGGAGACGTGAACAAAGAAGAATGACCCTCGCTCGTGGTGCAATGGAGACGAAACGACTGTCACGACTTACCCGGCTCACACTCCTTGTCACGTTGTATGAGTCACTCTCTCAGGGGCAGAAAGCGGAGGTAGCAGCTTCCTTGCAGAATACCACCAAGGATATCCGATCTGACCGCCAGGCCGACAAGATGGCTTCTGAGCTGGAGAAAGGCGGGTCCAACACACAGCTAGACCATTCGCATGGATTTATCGAGACTCCGAGCGCTCCGAACCCTCCGTCCCAGCCTGTAACCCGAGACGAGTCTGTCGATTCTGCACTGGACGAAGTAACCTTGGACCTAACCTCCTTGACCGTTGCTACCGAACCAACTGACTCTGAGCCATCATCGACGCAGACCACCTCAGATCAGGCAGAAGGACTTCTTGCCCACAACCCTAGTCGAGTGTCATCCATGCTAGTCGCTCTTTACTCAGGTTTTCTCGCTAGCGTTTTGCAGATGGGAGTACTTCTGTCGCCTCGTACCATACTCCCTAGACCCGAGGAGCAGGATGACGAAACAAAGATTGCACAGGAGTTGTCACAAGCCCAACGGCGACTCGTCGCGGAGGAGGAATCGATTTGGAAACGACTGTCAGAGGCGACGAGTGAAGAGGAGACCAAGGAAGATGTTTCTTTTTTGGCTCGCGAGCTCGAGGCCAAGAGCGCTAAGATAGTGACATCGTATGTGCGGCGCAATAACCCACCAAACAGTGAGGTTTATGACCAGAGCCGGACTATTCTACGAGCAATGGGCGTTCCTTGCATTGACACCAAAGATGGGGTAGAAGGCGAAGCACTCGCGGCCGCCATTGTCCGGGATGGGCTTGCGGACTATGTAGCTAGTGAAGACACGGTGAGCTTTCTCGCGTCCCTTTGCTGATGCCTTTGGTTGATCAATGGCACAGGATGTATTGGTCTACGATGCACCACTACTCCGTAACGTCACCAGTGGTTCCGAACCCCTCATGCTCATTGAAGGACACGAGGTCAGAGGCGCACTGGACATGGACCCTCCCCAGTTCCTCGACTTTACGCTGCTATTGGGAACAGACTTCACTGACCGGATCCGGAACGTCGGGCCGGTACGTGCCTACAAGTTCATCCTTTCCCATGGGTCTATCGAGAAAATCATTGAGGGTGAACCCAAGTACACCCCAAACACTGCGGTTTCCGACTACCTCAAACAGATTAGAGCCGCTCGGGCAGTCTTCCAGCTCAAGCCTACGGTACCGACCTCAGATCTTCTGCAGGTGGATAAACCCGACGACGACCTTGTCCTAGAGGTTCTTCAGAAGTTCCGGCTACGAAGGTTTGCGGAAAAGGACGCAGACTTCTCGTCTCTCCTGGGCGACAACTACTTCTCGGATCAACCATATGATACAAGGACTTAGATGCATATACTTAGTGTAGATATCCAAGTTGCAATCGATTTGATCGTCAATTTTTGTTCCGCCACGCCGCAAAGGCACCGAGCGCTCATGATCAGCCTCGCCACAAGACTCGCTTACCCTCTATCACCACCCCCACCATGTCACCAGAACCTCGACGGGAACCTCTGCGGAGTGACTATCTCAAGTCTGCTGCTTATCAGATCGCCCACACTCCTAGGACAGCACCGCAAGAGTTCCCAGGTTCATTCGGGGAGAACAAACTCGATTACACCGAACGCCTAATTCAGAACGTACCCCATCCAGCAACCAACAAACCCAAGGACGACGAGTTTTTCACCTACGATCGCAATGGGGCCCGGATACCAAACCTCGATTTCATACGGGGGCATTTCCTTGCGGAGGGGAAGCTGACTGAGCAGCAGGCCATCTACATCTTGGAGAGGACGACGGATTTGCTCTCTCGTGAGCCAAACATGTTGTCTGTACCCAGTCCCGTAACTGGTAAGTCTCATCGTCTTATCGGTGCCCGCCGTTGTCTTACGATACGCCACCCCAGTCTGCGGCGACATTCACGGCCAGTATGTAAGCATCAAACGTCTGCAGTGGCACAATCAATCCATTGAAGTTATTCCCCTAGTACGACCTCATGAAGGTATTCGAAGTGGGGGGAACTGTACTCGAGAACTCGTATTTATTCCTAGGGGACTATGTTGATCGAGGCTGTTTTGGAATTGAGGTACGTTCGCATATTTTCACGCACTCCATCAGCAGCTCACGAAAGGTCCCAGTGTTTACTGTATCTCTACGTCTTTAAACTATGGCATCCAAACCGTGTGTTTTTAATCAGAGGCAATCACGAGTGCCAACACCTTACGACTTACTTTACGTTCCGCCGCGAATGTGAGTTCGTTCATCCTGTCATAACTCCACCCTTAGCGGAACAGCTGATCTGCTGCGCGCCCAAAGGCCTATTTAAGTATTCGGAGCGTGTTTACGACGCGTGTATACAGTCATTCAATGCGCTACCCATTGCGGCCTTGATTGACAAGCGTTTTTTCTGCGTTCACGGGGGCATCTCCCCGGAACTCGGAACGCTACGTGATCTGGAGAAGGTAACGGTTTGATGCATCGCGTGTTTATCAACTGCTGACACGTGGACAGTTAAATCGCTTCCAAGAGCCAGGCTCCCATGGTCTTTTGGTCGATATCCTGTGGGCGGACCCTGTCCCAACTTACGGACACGAGCAAGAAGATGGGAAAATACCACCAGGGACGATGTTTATTCATAATGGCGCTAGGGGTTGTTCATTTTACTATACGTATGTGGCTTGCTTTTATTCCCCCTCAAGTTGACACCGAATCCCCCTTCTAGATACGAGGCGGTTTGTGCTTTCCTCAATAGGAACAACCTACTTGGGGTGTTTCGGGGGCACGAAGCACAGGACGCAGGCTATACTATGCACAGGAAAACACCAACGAAGAAATTCCCTTCCGTAATTACGGTGTTTTCAGCCCCAAACTACCTGGACGCCTACCACAATCGCGGCGCGGTTCTCAAGTATGCAAACAAGAATATAACCATCCGGCAGTACAATTGCAGTCCTCACCCATATTGGCTTCCTAATTTCATGGATGGGTTCACGTGGAGTTTACCTTTCGTTGGGGCTAAGAGTGCGTACCAGAGAGCTTGGGATCTTTCACACAAACACTAACACGATCAAACTTGGTAGTTGCTGAGATGCTGTTGGCGATTTTGAGCACTTGCAGCGCAGAGGAGCTTGAGTCGTCATCCGAGGAGAGCACGGACGTTAGCGATGAAGAACATGACAAGCTCGGAGATATGCCCATGTCACCAGAAATTGCTGCACGGAGGCAGCAGATCAAGAACAAGATTCTTGCAGTTGGAAGGTTACAGAGGGTGTTTACCGTACTTCGGTATGCGGTCTAAGTCAGTTTTGACCACTGTACTGATGTATTTGTGGCCACATCACAGAGAGGAAGCAGAAGGGGCCTCGGAGTTGGCTCATGCCAGTCATTCTCAGAGTATGCCTCCTCCAGGATCTGCTGGAACTCTCGGCGCCCGACTCGGGCCCGATGCTCTCGGTGTACACGGTAATCAGTGGATTCGCAGCTTCGACGAAGCGTACGTCCCTTACCCCATTAGATTTTCACATCGCCGGTCCCACTGACGGAAATAATCGGCCAGTCGTCGATCGGATATGGGCAATGAACGTCTGCCGGAGTTCGACATGAAAGACCCTCTTGTGACTGCTCCCAGTATGAGACAAGAGAATATGGAAGAGTTGATCAAGAAGGCTTTGGAAGAGAACGAGAATGGAGATGGCGTTGTCGAGCGGTTGGCTGATAGGATTGCCCGGGGGAGGAAACCCCAGGGACGGCCGAGAGCACTCAAGCGGTTCGAGACGGCATGATCTTGAACGTGGGTGGTCGAGCCGTGCAAGTTCACGCTTTGATCCATCTATCCATCTATCCTTGTACCTTAGTCCTGGTTACTTGTCTACTACATGCTTGTGCACTTTTTCCTACGTGTTGTGATTATATTGGTAATATACCCCCTGGCTCGTGAGAGCTCTCTGAGCGAGGTGTTTGTGCTTCCATGGTGTGTTAAACGAGGTGCGTCGTATCCATGTGAGCTTTTAGTGACTTATTCCAGAGGAATACCCGCGTATTCGTCGTAACCCAACGCGAGATTGAGGTTCTGGATGCACTGCGTAGCGGCACCCTTCAGTAAATTATCCAGCCCGCCCTTTAGATAAAAAAAAATCAGTCGGTTTGGTTGGAAACCGAGAACACGAGAGACTCACGACGACGACGGCTCGGTCTCCCTCGCTGTGGACCTGGAACCCACCAACTACCCATCCGTGCTTATTTTCATAATCCTTAAGATCGGGTACTCCCTTGAGGATCTTGATAAGCTTCTCCCCCTCGTACTTCTCCTCATACAACTCCCTGACATTCTTGGCGGTGAACTTTCCATTGAGCGGCACGCTCAACACGGACTGGATCCCGCTGAACCACGGGGCGATGGTTGGCACGAAGGCGACTTTCAGCTTGGAACCCGCTGGGAGAAGGGTAGAAAGGTGTTTTCCGGCTTCGCGTTCGTGGACGTGGTCCGT
>Ga0307514_10002288_pt1 | contig 20254 bp, 21 predicted proteins | sample 16_EM_MG_FD_203088 | JGI IMG/M metagenome (GOLD analysis project Ga0307514, IMG submission 203088) | Populus trichocarpa ectomycorrhiza microbial communities from riparian zone in the Pacific Northwest, United States - 16_EM | ecosystem: Host-associated > Plants > Roots > Unclassified | place... | reverse complement strand
AGAGCAACCCTGAGCATGTTGTAGGTGGGAACGGAGGTGGGAATTGGAGGTGAGAACAGAGGTGGGAATTGGAAGTGAGAACGGAGGTGAGAATTGGAGGTGGGAATGGGGGCCTGGCATACCGGTACATAAGGGAGGTGGGAACAGGACCCTGGGATAAGGGAGGTGGGAATCGTAGAATAGGTAGAGGTGTGGGAAGGGTCACTGCACTGTCTCGATGAAATTACCTTGCAAATCCCTATTACTACTTATGCGATAGTTGAATCAGATTAGCATGGTCCCGAGCACTCTTGATATCCCCGTTTTACTACATATGCGATAGTTGAATCAGACCACCAAGGCCCACGTTACTACGTATGTGATAGTGCGACGTTGATCGTTCCTACTGTGTTTAGTCGTACACGGGATGCTCAGAGGTCAAAACGCCGCACATGCTGTCTCACTACGTCCCGTATATTGTAGATATTTAGTGCTGTCCGATCACTTTACAACCCTGCTGTACTCCGTATGAGTAGTCTAGGTCTCAAAGGTGAGAATATCCTTCTACCAATTGAAAGATATTCTCAGTTATTGGAGAATATACAACTCAGATCTTTATGATATTACTATTTCGAGAGTATACATAATTTACAGTAAAGGTAGTATGTCAGAGTTGCAATTTCTTAATGTTTTGTGCAGTGAGCGGTTTACGGATAGCAAACTGTGATATGCGACTGGTCCCACCAGCTAAGAGGAGCGACGAGTAGTACAGTAGAGGCAGAATGATACAAACGCCCCCACATTGGCCATGTGATCAGAAAGCCCCGGAGTGACGGTTTTTATTTATTTTTAAAACTATTACGCACTAATATAGCGAGCGAGACAGCGTTGGCACTACTCCCGAAGGATTACTTCAGGAGATTATCTAACCTCGCGGCTGCTCCCTCTGCCTAACATGCAATTGCGGAACATAGGGAGTGCTAATAGGCTCTAGCAATTGGCACCTCGGGCCCTAGTCGTACCCTTGCAATAGGTAGACCTATAGTCTTCATGTTTTGTGGTGTTTTGTGATATTTATTCACTTAGCCTACCGGAGGCGGCATGGATGTCCGAGCGATCTCATCGGTGGAGGAGTTGTCTCAAGGCAGAATCGGATCCGGACAAGCGCATTGCGTAGCCTCATTAGTGACTATAGCCTCATGCACTGGCAACCAATCGTTGGTGGTGCCCACGAATCGACAAGTTTACTCCATCTTGTGTACAATAGCATTCTACGCCAACCCACAACATAAAATCGAAACATGACGTAATGTAACTTTGGGGCGCATAGCCCAGTATTCTGTGCAGATCGATAGTTGCTTTGGCAAACTTGACGCTGGGAAGGGCTCCAACCAACCAAAAACAACTAAAGCCGTTCGAGGCGACATAAACCTGTGATAATGTGGCAATTATCCTTGAGCATCGCCGTCTCACAGCCTAAGGCTCCCTTCGGGGGAAAGGCGTATAGACTCAAAAAAAATATCCTTGAGCATCAACTGGTAAACCAGGCGCAGAAAATGTTCAGAGATGCCATCGAATTGCACCAAAGTAAAAAACTGAAAGAAAGGAATTTCGGCGTTGCCAAAGTCTTTTTAAAAAAGCGTATTCCTTTATTTTTTTATCTCCATATCGGTTTCTATTTCTGTGAAAAAATTGCTATGGGCGGGACGAGCGAGACTAGGTAGGCCGGCCCACCTGACCTGTTACCCTGAACCATATCTTCCTTTGTCCTTGGGCCCCGCCCATTGCATTAGTAATATTGTTTATTAATAAATCTATAAGAGCGTTTATAAGGCTTAATTGGTATATAGATTTCTTTCTATAAATAAAATATCAGAACGAAATAGCTGTGACTTGTACTCGTGACCTAGACCGATTTATTTTGTGACAGTAAATCACTGTGACTCTTTATTGAAGGACATAGAGAGCTTTATACCCAATGCCCTTAGTTTATTTGCTGCTTAACAAGCAACCAGACTAGCTTAAACAAGTGTATGACACATTAATTTATTTCCCTTCTTGTTGTGATTCCTGCCTATATTGTGTTATAGCTATGTATGATACTGATACACGCATTTTAGTTAATAGACTTTCCTTTTTCCTGCGCATTTAGTTCATCATCATCACAGTCATTCTCAATTACAAGTTCCCTTTTCTGTTCCGCAGTCTCTTTTTGCTCAAAGATTTCTTTTTGTTCTAGACGCACACCCTGTTTTATAGAAGTATTCACTTGGCCTGTTTGACTTGCAGTCTACGCCACATACAAGGCCAGCTCGAGCGCGCTAAACCTACTAGCGTAGTCACTGCCTCTTCTGCTCTAGGGTGAGCGAGCAACGCTAAACCAACCATCCAGGTAGATCTGCGCTTGGTGATCATCTTGCAATTGCCTTGGTTCTGTATCTGCGTCTTCATCTGCAATTGAATTGCTCGAAGAGGCATAATTGTCTTGTCTACATAAGTGTAATTGCTAGTGGCCGGAGTACTATAATCATCGCTCGACAGTACCAATTTGCTACCAACCTAGGTCCGTAGCATTAGGTAGCCCGCTCGCTATGAGCGCACACAGCTAGCCACAACTTTTGCCTCTCCCGCCCCACTGATTGTCGCAGCGTTAGCCGTCAACAGCCCCCGCCAGCCCATGATTACCCCAACCTACATATCTCTCTCAGCCGACCGTTTCCGGCCCTCCGGGCAAATCGCATACAACGTCCAGGGAAATTATTCACTGTTGTTAAAATTTCAGAGTCCATATAACGTTTTAGGAGCGTACCTGAATATAAGACCGCATTCGAGGCCCTGCGGTTTACCTTTGAGATCTAGTGTACAAGACTAGTATTCACCTATCAACCTGCTTATTGCTGTCTAAATCGACTCGCTCTCGATTCTGATATCGTGAAGACTACTACGAGTCTTAACTTTGAACGTAGGTATGTGTTTATAGCCATGCAAACTGTGTAAATCACGGAGTAGTAAAGGCCGTATCTATGAATATGACTCTATCTCCCAGACTGTAAACTTCTCATACCATGCACAATACTGCAGTCTTATTCAGTAGTTTCTACGGTAAATTGTTGATCTCATATGCCAAATCAGTTTAATGATATGGGATGAAGTACCTATGCAACATCACTACAGTTTTAAAGTCATTGAATGATATTTGTAATACCTTGCTAGAATATGGGTTATTTCGTAATACCGCAGAAATTAGTAGATAGGACTGCGGTCTTAAACACGGTCCGGGGGGGGGTGTGGTTGGCGGAGGGAAGATACAGCCTTATAATTGGATACGGTCTTATATACAGGGTGTAAAGCTAATCTATGATTTCCTCCAAACTAAATGCAGAATCAGAATCTGAGGCTTCCGAGGAGTCGGAGGACCACCAGAACCAAAGGGGTCACCAGTCTCGAAGGAGTCCACGCCATAGGAACTTGATACTGTGTAGTATATAGAATACGGTCTTATACATAGTACTTTCCCCCGGTCATAACCTGCAAATTTCCACCAGCACCTTATTCGCAGATACGGTCTTGGCAGCTGATACGGTCTTATCCACCAATTTCTATGGTATACCAATTATACTGAGTGGTGGTTTTGCACAAATCACACCAGTTGTACGTTGAGGGAGCCGAGCAACTACCATTCATGCCTCTCTACAAAGCTTGCCATAGCCACATTTTCGATATTGACATGAATACAGAATATGCGAGTTGGAGTTAGAACTAGGGGTGTAGCATTTGCTGCCTGGGTGGCCTATGACTCAACTATGCATATATACACACTGACCAGATCTCGTGTTCCGGCCCAGTCATCAATGAGCACTTTTGATCAGTAGCCCGGTCCAGTCGAAAAACCCATACTAATTGGACTAGACTGGGCCAGGTACTGGACCAGGCGAGTGAAGCTAGACAAGTAGAATGAATGCGATTAATGATTCTTTAAAAAAAAAAGCTAGACAAAGGTTAAGTCCGGAAAATAAGAAGTTCGAGCAACGCAACACAGTAGGGCAAACAATCGCACCCAGTAGGGCAAACAATTAATACAGATATACGAAAATAAAAATATAATGCCGACAAGTTTCCTGACAGTAAAGGAGCAAATTCTTCAGCGCAGTAGAAGTTCACCACCTATACAAGCAACTCACGCAGAGATTCAGTAAGTATTTTTCCTGGGAAGTGTTCATAGGGCAAAAAATTAATACCGTGTTAGAAAATCGCCGATAATGTTATGCAGGATGCTGTAGAGCCATTTACAGCAGAAGTGCGTGCAAATTTTGAGCGTACAAATCGAGCTCGCATGTTTGCAGAAAAAACGACGCCTCATGCAACTACTTTTACGCATACTTACTCTAAAGCCAACAAACAAGTATGAGATTGATCTACGAACTCAACTTCATGGTTACCGCCTGGATGCAGATCCAACGTGCAATACTTTATGGCGCTTGCGAGATAGTGGCCCTATGAAAGACCGTCAAGTTGTATCTGAAGATATGGCATTTGATACTATTACGAGAATTCATTGCCTACATGCACATCCCGGGAAGAATAAAACCTTTGATTTCTTCGAGAAGAGTATTATGGAATTACAAAAGAAGAGGGAAGTTGTTATATTCTTTCTATAGTTTAATTATTCTAATGTCATTAGGTAGCATGGGTACTAATTAAAATTGCAGAGTTTGTTTACCAAATCAGCCTGGATCAGCTCGACCTCCATTAGAACCAATTGTGGTTAATAATGTCTTTGAACGAGTTCAAATGGATCTGATAGATATGCGTCTTGAAAAAGACGATCTTTATGAATGGGTTTTGCATATTAACGATGATTTTTCGAAGTATAGCTGCCTTCGATCTTTAACTGCAAAGGGTGTTAGACAAGTGGCACAAGAGTTGGAATATTGGATTCAGTGGTGGAACGAAAGTTAAGAGCACTAATGGCAGAGCGTGGAACACGAGAATGGTCTTCACTATTAGTTGAAATATCAATTGCAATGAATAGTAGTGGCTGTATTAAAGCTAATCGTACCCTGCACAATTCCCTGCTATCCTCGAGGAACTGGTAATGGAATCTGCTGCAACAAACCAAGCAGAGTGGGTAAGGGTAAAGATGAGGAAGCAAATGTAACAGATCAAGCGGGGGATAGGGAGGATGATGATAGCGAGGATAGAGAGGCTGATGATAGTGAGGTGGAATAGTTATGGGTTGTGATATATATTTGTTATTTCTTGTTTAGTGTATTTAGTTAGCTGATAGAAACGAACTCTCCTATGTATTTTTTGTCTGGTTGGTTCAATGAATGGACCGGTCTAATGATCACTAGACCGGGCTAGTGTGACTAGGCCGGAACATGTATAAAGTGTGGGGTTGTGCAACCAGACTAAAAGTTTGGATATTGGTAGTTTATACAAGGTGGGTATTTGGGTGCCCTCTTACTTAGGTATGCTATAACAGAATTTATACTTATCAGAAGGACTTTGTAATAGTACTCATAGATTGTTACTCAACTAGGGCAATATTGCACAGAAGTACAAATTCTTGGTGAAAATTCTCAAAAATTTATTTCTTGCATTTTATGAGCGTCTGTGAACATAATGGACTATATGGACTGTGAACTTTAAACTTTGTTTCGGGTCAGATTATGGAATTAGATTTACATACTTCATATAGTCAACTCTATGTTGCAATATCACGAGTTACTGATGCAGCTAATTTTGTAATATTGCAACCCCCCAATTTCTCATAGTACCCTGAATATTGTTATCCAGAATTATTAATCAACTAAAAAATATTTGTTGTTATATACTAATGAACAGACGTCATCTATTACTACCCACTGCCCCTGGGACACAGCGCGCATACCCGTCTCGTAATTATAAACACAGCAAAGATGCAGATCATGTATATTAATATTTACTGTAACTTTTCATAGTGAGCCTCAGCATTCGCGAGAATAGCATAAGAGCTGCTAAGAAAGGAGTGTTCCAGCGGCTTCGCCATATCCCGAACATTTAACTTCACCTCCTGCTAATTCTGCTTCCTATATATGATTTTATGGCCAATAATTAGCATGTGATACCTACCATATTGAAATTGTTACGCTTATAGACGCATTCGTTTCTCTTGTTACCTCGCCCTCCAAGACAGGTCCAGATTATTGCTGAGTTCCTGCCTTTCCCTCTCTTGCCCTCCTGTGCGTCGCTTTCAGATAGACTCTCAAACGCCCCGCAGGACTTCCCAAGCCAGTAGGCGGTCAATTCGGTGCGAGCGTTCTACTTGGGCTGCTGATTCAATGCTTTAGACAGAGGTTCATCAAGGCGATTTAGAATATCAAACTTCGCACATCAGAAGTCCAGGTTACTTTATATAAGGCCACCAATATACCCACAATCCCCACAACCTGGTCCTCCGCAACCACGCTCCAGCCCCATTTACCCTCCAACAGAACCATCGCAGGGCCAGTATATCCCCGCTTAAAACGACCCAGTGGATCTGGTGGAGCAATTGGATCCCTCTCCCTATTATTTCCCAGCACCAAAAGGCCGACTTCAGCTTGTACTGACACCACCTCCGCAACATTTGAACTGGGGGTGACCTGAGAGGAGGGTATATGGTCAAACAAATTCAGTCTGGGGGGAAGGGGAGGTTGGTCGCTTTGTCGTCATTACGGTCTTAGTAGGTTGTGTCCTGTTCTGGCGTATACGTATGTTGTGTAGGGCTCACGTAAGTTTTTCCAAGTACCATCTTGTATATGCTTAGATCTAGACCTAGTCTGGATATATACCTGTGTAGTCTTGCGTAATATTTTTCTAGTTCCTCTCGGGGTGTTAGGTGGATGGTTGGGGAGCCGCAGAAGTTGGTGATGGCTCCGATATAACCAATGTTGTATTTCGTGCATCAGTACTTGTTCTGAGAACTTCTTCATAGTGCCGAGCCTTCCTTGGTAGCCCGAGGGTGTTAGAGAACTTTCCAAAGGGACCATCGGGTCTTCTCCCTGATCTCTGGTCGTATGCGAGCATAGATATTAAAAAAAATGGCCCTCCTTTGTACAATGTGACAGAGATCTGGGATATCCGTCCTATCCGTTATGGCTAGTTTCAGTGTGGAAAAACTTCAATTTTTTACCCCTCTATGCTAGTAGACTCTCAGCAGTTTGTGGGACCGCCCGATGCCCGTTTGGATGATGCTTGCACTGCCGGTTTAGGTGGAATCCTGGTTCGTCTTGGAGAGGTACCTAGTTCGGGGTAGAGACCATTTTTCATTAACCGTTCCTCATTTGCGGCACCATCTTCTTTACATGTACATACTTTGCAATGGAGCAGATCGATGAACTATCCCTATTCCTTCCGGGACTCTGGGAGGCGTACCATGAGCCCCGTCGGGAACGAGTGTACGTAATGAAAAAAAAATTTCACGAAAAAAGAGATACAGCTGTACCTAGCTGGTTTCCTCACAAAGTCAGAATCTCGCAGTATAGGGTGGGGAATGATATCTACATCTCATATATCCTAGTAATGTAAGTACATCTATAATGTTTTGCCAGATGCATCCCCACAGTAGCTAGGAGGCAATCCATTGAAACTCAGCTAGATTGTCCATGATAGATTTTTTTTTTTAACTGATAATCTGCATCCAGACACCTTGGACAGGCCCGTGGGGCTTCGTAGATCCTGGGGCCCTTGTGTATTATTCGTAGGATGGGCGGTGGGAGGCGCAAGGATCAATTTTTGAGCGGTAACTGAGAAAGAGGCTCAAGTTGGCACTTATTGTTTTGGTCGAAGTGAGTGCCGTCCTTGCTACTTGGCTGTTCGCTTCTCCCGAGCGGTGTGTGTGTAATTCGTTTCGCTCTGTCAGAAACAATGTGGGGACACGAGGCTAGTGGGGACAGACCGCAGAGAGAAGGGCATGGTCAAGGTGAATGAGAGCGGAAGGGTAGTGTAGGCAAGCAGGCCTTATCTGAGTATATAAAATTCCTCTCAAAATGCCGTCGGTGTTCTCAGGGTCGTTGTCGAAGGTATCTAATATAGAGTCTGGGTACGAGAATTCCGGTAGGTTATTGTGTCACGTAAACAGCCTATGGCCATTAATAAGCTTTGTATATGCCTGTGTCTTGTAAGCCACTCATTAAAAAGGGCATGATTAGTATTTATCTTGCAAAGATATAAGTTCTGAGACTAAGATATAAGCTGTAGATACAGTGAGACCTTGCTATACCGGACGACCAAAATCCAGCACTTTTTGTCCGAGATTCCGGTATAACTAGCCCTCAGGCAAGGGTAAAGGAGTCACGCGCATACTGAGAACCCTAATTTTGCTGTTAATGGGGGTATGTGAAGTCACATTAAGCCAAAAAGAGTAGATTATTAAGCACTCAGATATGCCCCGTCGGGATAGCAAGGGAGAAATGTATGGGGACAAGGGTGGAAAGACCCCTGTACTCCCTCAGCATACTGTCCGGTTTGGTATGAGCAAAAATCCGTTATAGCAAGGTCATTTTAGGTGGACAGCTGGGGTTTTTGGTAGTAGAGGCTTAGGGGTATTCCGGTACAGCAAGGATTCCGCTTCAACGAGGTCCGGTATAGCAAGGTCTAACGGTACGTACTGTAGTTCTTATATTAAGTGTCTTATAAGTACAACCAGGCTAGGTACTTGGTTACTTATCTTTTTTAAGAGCCTATATGTCTTTTCCCTGAAGGGAGCCTTAGGCTATGAAAGGGCCCCGTTCCCGCTCCTTTGAAGGTTTGGGATTTTCGCACGGAACACAATCTGTTTTTAACCTATGCGTTAACAGAAAAAAATGTAACTAGACTAAAAAACTGTCTAAAACCCGGTCTTTTAATTTTTTAATTTGTACTCGCTTGCCACCTAGGGTCATAAAGAGGCCCCGATGGTCCGCTTTATAGCTTTCCTTGCTTCCATGGGCTAAGTCTAAAACCCGTGACCATACACGCGGCATTTGTTCAGGTTACAGGGAAAACAACTTGCAAGTTGGGTCATGAGTAGTCTGGCTGACACAACCCGCCCGGCAACCAGACTAGGTCATGAGTAGTATATGAACGTACAACTTGAGTACAGCCAGACTACAACTTGAGATCACTGCCATAGCCGCAGAATGGAACTCGAGGGTACACCTCTGGTAAATACCGTATGAAATATAAGAACCATACTCAAGAGCTGCGTATACATCTTTGAATCCACTCGGGATTCTGGGAGACTCGCCATAACCCCCGCCGGGGGTTGCACACGAGTAATGAGCCTTTTTTAGAAAAATATGAAAAGGGGCTGCATAGGCAAAGAAAGTGGAGGGCACTTATATATGTCTGAGGTAATTGAGCAATATTTTGATAGTATGCTCGACTTCAGGAAGAAATCCTGACAAGTGAGGTTTGAGGAATCCATATAATCATGGCAAGTCCGGAAGGTATCGCGTGGTGTCCGCGAATTTTGAAAATTGGCGTCGTAGGGGCTCCAGTAGCCCAGGAGACAAACTTTTTACTTTCGTGATGAAATAAAAGCAGATAGTGACACTCAAGAGATATCTATTGGCTATTGACACGATATATTATTCTAATCACATAGGAACTTAGGGAACATGTTACACTCAAATGGTATCAATATGGAATGAATAGTTGTAGATGAGAACTGAAATAATATTTAAAAAGAAATCCAATAAAGTCCTATAATCTGATATCCAGCAATTGTATCCCTGTCCCGAATTCTGTCGTGTATATGCATTTCCTTTCCCTGAGTCCTTTGAGCGGTTTGTGCCATTTTTTAAAGAATCATTAATCGCATTCATCCTATTTAGAATATGGCGATTGTGCATCATTGATCGCATTCGTCCTATCTAGAACATGGCGGTAAGTAGCCACTTCTTGCCAGGCGGAGATTGCGGTATTTCTGTTGCTCGGGATCCTGATCCTCTGGGTCCGTCGCCTGGTCCGTGTCCGGATCGTCGGTGTATTTAGGGTTGTCCTGGGTGGCTGGCGACCAATGGACCTGGGGCCCACGTTGTGGAGACAATTGCTGTGCTGTCCTGCTGTTTTGTGAGCTTGAGGCGCTCGAGCTCGAGGGCTGTGGAGATTGGGTAAGTGTAGTTCTAGGGACTTTAATGCCGGCCCGTTGCTCATCGGGACCACCGGTGTGGATTTCGTCGATCGTCATGATCCACTTGCCCTGACGTCGCCCGCTCGGGCTACGTTCCCCTGGGGCGCCCTTAATAGAGAGGCATTCTCGATAGCTAGACATCTTCGTCTGTCGAATGCCAAGTGCTGTCTGTATTGGGGTGACTTAGGTTGGGATTTGGGGGAACTGAGAGGTGTTCTGGAGGCGCGGAACTGCACTTTGTTGATCTGAAGGAGTAGATGCTCGAGCACAGACTAGAAGCGTAGGTAGGTTGGTGAGGTCTGAGGTAGTGAGGTCGAATTCGAATCTGGTAATGGGAGAAACAAAAGTACCATGAGCGTGAGAGGGCCCATTATATTAACTTTTCGCGACATTGTTGAATTTTATATGGCCCCATGTCATTTTCAGGTCTAGGGAAACATTGGAGAATGCAACATGGGATTCTGCCTCCCGCTAGTACTGTGGCTGGAGTCAGATTCGCTAGAGCCCTAGAGCCCGCTGTGCCGGAGCCATAGCCTGCAGCACTGGTCAGTGGTCTCTGCATGCTCGATCTCGCTCTGAACACCGAACTCCAATGGCGAGGGGCAGATATCTCCTTATCGATTACTTGCATGTTCCAGAACTGTGGTCAATGAGACAGGGGTCCAGTTCACAGACTAGAAGCACGATCTACCACTCAAGGAAGCGGAACCAAAGCGTGGTTCAGGGCTGGTGATGACTAGACTAAGGCTGAAGTTCCAGTGGGGATTTCTTCGGGATCTATATTATTGCAAACGTTAACGGCGGTGTCAGCTGTCAGCTACCATAGCCGCAAAGGTGCTTTCACAGCAGTAATGCTTTTTCTTTGATATGCTGAGCTGATTCATACTAGCAGGGAATTCGGGCCAATTGATTTTGCGGCGATGTACGCGGCTAAAGGTACATGTACTATCCTTCCTCCATGTCATTAGCAATGCGAAAACTGCCCTCTCCCCGAAAACCGTTAATGATCTTCCAATTGACTTGGTTCTCAACGCAAGAATTAACATCCCTGAGCCGACCCTACATTATTATTTCATATCATTCTGTAGAAGCTATATGATTTTGTCATGATCATTGTTGTCATATACCTATTTGTATGGCAACGCCTGGGCTTGGCATAAGACTAGGCATAGTGCGCTTTTGTACTTGCCCCAAGCCTTGTACAGTTATAACAGAGCCGAGTCTGCAACTTGTGAGAAGTTATACTTGCAATTGTGCCTTGGAACAATTGATTGAGGCTATAAGGGGTCGTGCAACCAGACTAGCTTGAACTATTCGTTCAGCCATAGCTATGTATTAGTCTGGTTAGCAGGAGAGTGTTGTGCCAACTAGGGCAACGGCTAACTGGAGAAAGGCTGTAACGTTGAGAGGAAATTCCTCAGACCCTTGTTGAAACTTCTTGAAACCTAGCTATCATTAGCCTCGTCCCCAGGCACCTACGCAGATTAGTCAGTGCCAAGCAAATACCATGTAAATATTTTTCCACAACAACCAGAGGCGTAGCATAGCTATTGGTATAATCGGTAAACTGGAGCCTCTATTAAAACCTTAGATAGGTCTAACCTTCTAGAAGTTCCCGGCTCTGAATGCATGGCGTGTATAATGGGCGTTGACGTCGCAGCCGGCTAGCCTCACATCATGATTAAACCAGCTCTCAACCAATGGAAAGACAGGGGAGAGAGTACCACAATAAAAGGAATCGTACCTTGCATTACCTGCCGCCACCATTATTTCGTCGAGCCTTGTATTTGGCAGGGACTATTTAAAAAAGTAACTACGGAGGCAGGGTTTTAACGATACATCAGCATTTGAGAGCCGTTTCACGTGTGCAAACACCACGGCTGGTGCTACATACTTCTGTAGCCCATAGCCTCGTGCCGGCTGTTTTATCCTTTTCTTTTTTTCCACCTTCACCAGTCTTCTGAAGTTCGTTGAGATAGAGCATCATCCCTTCTTTCTTTTCCCCAGTACCTAGTGCCTGACGCTTAACAACTCTTATTCCCTGTCCTACTTTTTCCCCTCCAAACTATATCCCCTCTTAATGAGTAGTGAGGACTATCTATGATAAATCCCTAGGGGAGATCTTTACCTTAGAATTGCTGTAACTGTAGCTAACCTCAGGGTTAAAATGCATTACCGGTGTTCAGATGCAGAAGATTACTGATGCCCACTTTGTTCGGCTGTGCCTTGAGGAACCCTTGGATGATTAAATTGACCCTCGATCTCGGTCGCGCCTTTGGGGTGTCTCGCACTACGGTGCAATATCGCCAACTTATCCCTACAAGATTTCCTTAGTATTATTACGATGGCGCTCGAGGAAGAAGCGAAGTATTTCTCTTGTGGACTGTGATTATATCAGCTCCATTTGATTTCTACAGCTTGGGCCAGTTAAACAGCTACATCCTCTCCGAAGCTGGTAGTTACCTGTATCTTCGCAGGCTCCACACTTGGAACTGTAAGGTTATGTGTGGTGTCCGCACATGTACAGTGTAGAAAATTATTCGCAGCCTGAGCAACCCATATAGGGAAGAGACTCGGAGGAACCATATTCGAACTGCTTAGTGAACTACAAAGGAATATGGGATGGAGCACGATATCTAGAGAAAACAGTTCCTAATGGTGCTCTTCCTGCAATTGCCGACAACCCAGTTTCCGCAAAGCTACGATCAACTCGAGCCTATTGCAAGTGCAAACTGCTTGCATTTCGCAATTGTACCATTCACTGCCATCCATGAGGGACTAGGAATACCATTTGTTATATATATGTGTAGAAAAGTAAATACTAGCGAGGTGGAATAAAACCACGTACATATATCATGCAGTGCGTTTATTTGTAGCTGATAATCAACTACATCCTCCACAGTCAAACCATATTCTTTGGCTGTATTTTTTGGCTAGTCTATTCATGGGAAACACATCTGCTGTGATTGGGCTAGTAATTACACATCGCTTGTACCACTCTTGCCTCGAACACGACTACCAGTAAACCTACATAATGCCTAGTCTGGTTGCACGGCTAAAGCCTTGCCATTCGAGACTGCGTCTCGCCATCATCTAGAGCCTTATGCGAGCACAGACTCTCACAAAATAATAACAAAAATACTAAGCTTCTCAGTAAGCGCGAAGAAAGTGTCACCTTTGGCCACACCGTCAGACTGAGAAACGTAAACTCTTGTCGAAGGACCTCTGTATGTGATATTTTGTTTGTTTCACATGTTAATATTTGGACTAAACCATTTGTAGGGTGCATGCACCAAAAACTCGAGCCAGTAGGCTATGATGGGGCTGTAAGAATCTTCGGGTTCCCACGTTATGAGGTCACTGGAATCGCACAGTGGCATCGCAGATAATACAAATTCAAGCTGATCTCAGCTGAAGGTGAGGGAAGACAATGCTCTGATTGCTTGCTTGAGTTAAATAAACTGGCTGATATCGCCGAATATATAGAAAAAACCGACATATTTATCTTCGTACGGATCGATCAATAGTGAGGGGGATCTGGGGGAGGGCTATGTGATGATATTTTTCCTGATTTTAATGAAGAAGGATCAGTATCGCTGGGTGGTCCTATGGATAACTCTGTATCATACCACTAAAGCTTAGGCTATCAACACTACAAAAGCAGAAACCTCAAGAACTCATCATTTACCTGGAATTTGGACTTGGGTAATGGTATTGTGCAAGGCCCCTACTCCGATGGCGATAGATCACAAAAATACAGTTCTTGCGACCAAGGTCTACGATTGCTGTCCTGCTAGAGAGATGCATCTCGTTTTCTCTTGGATTGTCTCTTCTGAGAACCACTGCAAAATCCTCTTCAAATTCAAGCCCCACAGAAAGAGATTTAACAATACACAACGAGATTCATCAGCTCAACAACATTTTTATAAATGCCCACAATCATGAAGATCAAGGTGTGAATGGGGGGTGATGAGGATGGTGGGGGTGGTGAGGATGATGCGGATGAATCTAGGGATGTCGGGGGTGTTTGGGTGGGCCCTATTAGCTATATATATCTAGCTATCACATTGGTTGAGTACTGGGGCTCATGTTAATTACACCTGACGGATTCGCCTCCTCGCTACCTGAGTGCTAGGGTCCTCTCACCTGTTCCACTTAACATCGGACGAGTGCTGGAGGAGGTGTAGGCGATTTCGCTGTCATATCCAGTGAGCCCTAGAATTCTTGTTATACTTGGCGAACATGCTCTGATCTTAGCTATGTCTGTAGCCTGGTTAACGCTGGCATTAACACTCATTGGGTACTCATGTTAGGTAGGGTATTCACTCACATTTGGTACGTGCATATATTCGCTACCACACAAATTTGCGCCACAGTGATCGAGTCTAAGAAGGATGGTAGTAGCTATACTTATACCGTAGAGACTCAATTTATTTGGTAGCGCTATCACACAAATAAGCATGGGACATGCAGATAGATTATCACAAGCCTCCATCTGTTGACAATAGATTCTTCAGGAAGAATCACCAGAGGATCTCAAGCCAGATCTCCTTCTTTAGGCTTGTCTACTATAACTAGGCGGACGTTAGTAAAAATGGGGCGGATGTCAACAGATGATTTGCGTGTCCCAGGCATATCTGCAGTGATAGCGAGCGCTACCGGATAAATTGAGTCTCTATGGTAAGTACCTAGGCAGTCTCCGCCTCATAGCCTAAGGCTCCCTCTGGGGGAAAGACGTATAGACTCAAAAAAAAAAAAAAAAAACCTAGGCAGTCTCCGAAAAGGGAAAGTTGCACAGATTCGTTTACCCGAAAAGGTAGTCTTGGCACCATGATGACTGAATAGGGAAACTGACTATTGTTCTGAAGGGCTTTAGTGTAGTCTGTGTGTAGTACGGAATGTTAGTCTGGTTACGGGATGCCATCCTAGGGATGACTCCTTCACGTAACTATAACTTACGTATACTTTGTTTAGTATGGGATAAGACTAGTTCAGTACTTGGAAGTTGATGATGAATATAGTAGTCTGGTTGCACGACCCCCCGTCGGAATAGCAACACTTCCTCCTGAAGAACTCTAGTCTGAGAGGAACTTTCAAATCTACGATAAATTCCCCCACCTCTGCACCGCCTTCCATTCCTTCCCACTTGGAAGATTGGACTGCCGACAAAACTTGGCCTTGCGAAAGATGATGAAGAACTGGTTACTTATTTGTGCGTTTGCAGTTCTATAAATTTAACCCGCATTGGCCCACTCTGTGTCCCGATTGCAAGCTCTCTATCGTAATGCTAACAACTCCGAATTTGGCGTCCAAAGTATGTGCCTTCCTACACCTAGTAGCGAGAACGAGCCTTTAATTCCGATAACGTTAACGCATACGAATACAGTCGAACCTCTAGACTTCGCCGCCCCGAATTCGTTATTATGGTAATTATACAGCCTCTATATTTGCAAAACTCCCCTAATAGCATGGGCTCTCCCGGTCCCGACCATATACTATTATAGAGGCTCGGCTGTACGTATACTATGACCGCCAGTACTCTCGTCACTATCTCTATGCACACAAGGGCAGCAGTCTAAACGGAATCTCCTTGTGTTTCCACGACTTTGAAAGCGGATGACAAAGTAAGGACAAAGCCCTTGAATATGAATATGAGTAATATCTGGGAGGGGTATCATAGAAGCTGGTAATATCAGTTGCCGTTGGCATTGACATGATACAGTCGAAGAAGGTCACGGCTGACGAGGGAATTGCACGCAAGAAAATTAACGCTGGTATGGCTATGGAGGAAGATACAAATGAGTCTGGGAGTTTGGGAGGTCCAATGCGTGATTTATATGCTTATGAGTGCATGGATTACTAGGCTGAATACGTGATGGGTAACTGGTGAGGTCGGTCGAGGGCGGGTCACCTGACCCTGTCCCGTCCAGGGGAGGTGCTCTTTCGGGCTAGTTAGCCAGCCAGACAGCCTTATGTAGATAAAGTTGGGATTATGTCATAGATAGATGATCCATCATCACCTGAGACTCCGTGTTAAACCTTCCGTTGAGCAACTGTGAGTAGTCTGGTTGGTGTGGCCCTGTGTGGCCGTATAGTTAGCTGAGTCATACACTAGCATAGACACTAGCAGCTTTATGTAGTTTCGGTAGATAGATAGTTAGAGAATACACACCTCTACCATATCACAGTTGGCACCCTATTCACGGGGACGTCGGCGATTTTTTTTTCTTTTCTCTGAGCAAGACTCCCTCTTCCTGCTAAGCAGTTGTCACTGTGGCGAGTCGTCACCCTGGCTTCATCAAAAGCATCAAACGCACGGAAAGAGCTACAGTCTTCGCTCGACGGCCCTGCGTGGACAAAGCCTCAGGCTTCACGCAGAAGGGCAGTGTCTAGAGCGTTGTCAATAGAAGAGCCTGAAGAGCAACATAGGGATCACGCTACAGTGAAACCCAAAGGTAAGGTACTACCACCTAACGTTGAAGAGGAGCGTCCTTTGCGTCAAACCTTGTTTGCAAAACAGGGAAGTGCCTCAGTGAGGAATAGCAAGCAGGAGAGAGCTTCTGAGAGAATCAGTACAAGGGCACGAGGTGAAGGTAAGTTGACGGAAGCTCAACTCCCACCCCGGGTAAGCCAGTCTGTTCCCCCAAGCCTTGCTCGTATACCCTTTGAGCCCCCCCCTACACTAGGTGTCACAACACCTTCTTTACTTGAAGACTTTCACAGTTGGCACAAGCCCCTCGTACCTGTGAGGATTGCTTAGGGGCCTAGGGGTTGCATAGTTGCATAGCGAGATGAAGTTGCATGACATGGCACGGGAACGCATGACGGAGCATGACACAGGAATGCATGACAGAGGGCTTGGCGGCTGGCTTCTTTAAGTTTATCATCGACTTTGTTCCAGAAACTTGCTTTGAGACTGTTCTCGGTCCCAGTCTCTTATGTTGTGGAATCATGCAGGCCCCGTGATGCCAAGCGAGAGTAATTACAACATGAACCCCATAAGCTTCCGCTGCCTTTCGAATTGATGCAAACCGCCCCTGTTGTACTCCATCGCATGCGTTCTTAATTGCTTTCTCTCGATCGGCCTCCTCTTTGGCCACCTGAAGTTGCCGTTGCTTTAGCTTGCCCATTGCTCCTACTAGTGCTTTATTAGCATTAAACTCGGGCACATCTGGTCAGAATTTAGTTCTATGGTATTAATTGTCTTGGCGGCAGCGCAGGTTTAGAGTCTGGGCACGAGAACAGTTCTATGGGTTGTATTTGACCTAAAATTAATAACGCCGGTAGAGATCTGGTTGATATTTACCCCGCATGCCGGCTGACAAAGCCGAGATAGGTATAGCGTGGGGGCTGATACACTTCCCGGTGATGATGCACTACCACGTGATGTATGGTACTGCTCTAAGTCATTCTGACAGCAACTCTTTCTTGTTTCCATCAGTCTATATCACTATAGTCCCTCCGAGAAGAAACTTAAGAATACAACCATCATCACCTGGGACTCCAGTGGTAAAAGGTAGTCCTCCCATGTGTACCCAATATATCAATCTATGTACTGTCGACTGACTGTTTCAAAAAAAAAGCAGGGTGTATTTCCAACTTTCAACCTCGTTCTACAGCGTACTCAATTATCATGGTCAACCCCAAAGACCTCCATTCCTGAACTTCCGCACCGTCCCAGCACCGTCCCAGCACCGTTTCCAGCATCCTGTGACTACCACTGACCAGCTCCTGCGGGCTTCCGCTGCCACCGAAAGGGTGCATACCGCTTTCACGGTCCCACAATGCCCTTTTAACACAGGATTCAAATCCGCCGCTCTGGAAGCTGGAATGAATGTGTTACGTATGCTACAGCCCGCTAAGGTGGAGCAGGAAGATTGGGTGGGCTTAGCATACTTGTTGTGCGCAAATCATTTTCCACATCTCCTAACTTCCCTTGATCCAACGAATTTGGAAGTTGAAGATGAAGACATTCAGAGGCAATACTCCTGTCTCAGTGAAGAATAGAATACTGCATGCACTCAAACAGATGCTTAATGTATATGATAATGACTGGAGAGCCGATCCACTAGCGTACTACGCCAAAACTTTCGTTATGTTCCAAAGTTCTGAAACAGGGAAATTGCGGTTAGCACACGAAGCTGGAAAGTCTTACCTGGCATTCCCTCTCGTCTTTCCGAGCCAGGTGACACAGGTTACCCCCCCTGGGATATCGCTATAGCTAAATACCTGGAGAAGTTCCCGAACAACGGAGTTGGTTCGATGCATAGTGACATTCGTGCTGCAGCATGCATTTCTGCTGTGTTTTCTATCTGTATGTTGATGCAATCCATATTTTGTGCCATAACTGATTTTGGTAGGACTGGATTGATTGACACGCTTTATTTCGAATCAAGCAAACGTAACAACAAAAGAAATTGCGGTAGCGTTGAACGAGAGCCTAGGTCCATCAAGCCCATTGCGACAACAGATGTACGAAAGGACTGTTCATAAAGCTCGGGAGTTAGAAAACAAGATCTGTATATATCACAATGTAGGTATTTAATCATGAGAAGAGCAACGTGGTACCTAGACTTAGACTAATATTGGTATAGGGTTGGAGGGCTTTAAATCAGATACGCAACTAATGAGGCGTTTGCAGCTGTTTTTACTGATGTAATCGCAAATTTTACACATCTCACGTCAATGAGGGCATTTCTTTCTCCACCACTTATGCCCCAGCTTCTGCTTGACCTCCTCCGGCAGTGTGCTGGCTTACAGCTCGCATTTACACAGCCATCATGGGACCTGTTGATTCCCATATATTTTGGATCTCCCGCTAGTGCGTTTGATCAATCACTGGTGTCGTCGGCTGTTGTCTTGCAGATCAAAAATACTAAGAAGAAGAATACCTTCACCCTAGGAGTTTCCGAGCGCAATTACTTGTCACATTTGTGTCAGCCAGTTCTTGCGATTATGCTCGACCTGGGTACGGCAGCTCGCCAAACCCAGTCCCAATATACCAATGCCCCGAGGAGCGGAGGTCCCCCAGTCTGGGGCATACATATATTCGGGGCTGGAAGTGAGGCCTTCCAAGTATTGGCCGATTTGCAGCTTGGATATGCTTGCCAAACATTATTACACGAACTCGCCCTCCCTGAATTAGACAGCATGAATGCTGAAATTGCGAGATTGAGTGCACGTTCCAACTTTCTCGATATTGAGGATCGCTTTCCAGGCTGTTTTCGGAAGCAAGACTACGATACCGCAATAGAGGACAGTGAAGTGGAATGACTGGATCACAAGGTGGTTGGCCATCCAACCACGCATGATAGTGGAGGTGAAGAGGAAACACAAGAAGCTGTGGATATTCCTTCCCTTTGGGTTTTCCGTAACCACCAAGTTGTTGTACTAGACTCCGCATTTTTGAACACTTTGGTCTCCATGCAGAGAGCCTTTCTTTCAGCAAAGTGAGTCAATTATCTGCAGCTGCTCAGAGGGTTCTTTATGTTCGCTATCATGGAATTTGCTCATGCTCGATTGCTCGTTCTTAATGACCCCACGGTGCTCTACAACATACTTGCTGGGAACGGGGAGGGTGGACTTTTCTATAAAACAGGGTGTGGACGGATGAGGATATCAACTTAGGACGTTGAGACATGGCTGGCTATTATCTTTGAGGGGGAACCCGTAAATGGTGCTCTGCCCCAGGGGAAGTGGAGGGAAGCCAGAGAGCCATATAACGCCCAAGGCGAAAATCAACTGGGGCCAAATCTCGACTGAATATAAAATAAAATTCATAGTTTAAGTATACACATTGCCATTGCCATTGACATCTGCATTACCCCTCGTGTGGATATATATATATTCTTCCACAACCTACAACTATATAATACATACAAGAACTAGTTCAGGGTATGCACATAACACTCCCCCCCTCTTGTACCGTGACGAGCACGGCATGGCAGATATGCCACCATGGGCCCCTTGGGGGCAGTTGATTTCTCCTCTTTTGCATTCACTCCGCCTCCTGTATTTGCTTCCGAGTACCCCTGTAGCCACTTAGTATCCCTGATCCTTGTTCTACTGCCACATTTTCCTCGTCTTCACCATATCCCTCTGTCAAGTACTGAACTTTGCCCCACCCACTCCCACCTC
>Ga0307514_10002287_pt1 | contig 20259 bp, 21 predicted proteins | sample 16_EM_MG_FD_203088 | JGI IMG/M metagenome (GOLD analysis project Ga0307514, IMG submission 203088) | Populus trichocarpa ectomycorrhiza microbial communities from riparian zone in the Pacific Northwest, United States - 16_EM | ecosystem: Host-associated > Plants > Roots > Unclassified | place... | reverse complement strand
CTGCTTTAGTTACAACTGAAACCCCTCGCGCATAGGTTTGGGTTGTGAGAATCTAAAGGAACGGGTTAGCATCAGCATCAATCCTTGGACGGAGGTGCGTGCGCACAAGTTCATCGTATATAATTGCCGAGTGAGGTGTTCGGGCGACCACCGAACCTGGGTGTATCTTCATGACCTAGTCACTCATGAGTGGATTCAGCTAGGCCAGCTAGGCATGCAACTCACTGATGGACCCATCAATTGTTTGTAAAGGCCGTTGGGTTGGATAAATGCGGTGTTCTGCACCAAACCCAGAAGGAGGCAGCGTAAGATTGGCTGTACCTGGCCACCGCATGAGATATTTGCATCAACCCCGGTCCGTTTGCAAATTCCCCTAAGCTGATGCCGAATTTCCATGGCCTCGGATAGAGCTCGTTCGTTCAGGAAGTTCCTCGCGCACCAAGTCTTGGCTTCCCCACCTGTCCCTGAGGATATTACCTCCTGGTACGCGCGAAAAGCGTTTAGGATGGTACAATGATCGCCAGAAGGGTGTTCAAACTTGTCTCGTGGCCAGACTGCGCTGGAATCGTCGTTTGGAACATCGAGAAATAACTTTGACGAGGCTGACAGCACAGAAACAAGATCGATGACCTCTTTGGAACACCCAAATTCTCCGGAGGCCAATATCGTGCGAGAAAATTTCGGCTCAAGAGGGAAAACTGCCATCTTCCTACCTGCGTCGGTGAGGTTCCGATGCTTATCGATCGCACCAAGGATAGACAGGGTAGTCAGCCCAGAATGTACTGTATGTAACCCTGTCAAAAGTCGTCTACCACAGGAGACTAAAGCCGGTTGACTGACCTGCCTCTTCGTCTGGTTTATCCATGAAATCGAGCCCATCTATTTCGAGGTCGAGACATTTTAACTCCAAGAGGATTGCAGTCAAATCACATCTACGAATCTCGGGCTCCAATGTTGGGGTCATTGAATCAAAGGCATGCTTTGAGAATAGCCGGAAACAGAACCCCTCCCCCTGTCGACGGTGTCAGAAGCTCCATCTATTGGGAAGACATACACAAACCTCTCGACCCGCGCGCCCTGCCCGCTGCATTGCGGAGGATTTGCTGATGTCTCTGGTTAGTAGTGTATCTACACCTATGCAAGTGGGGTTAGTTGGGATGGCTCATTATCAGCAAGAGATATACCTACCGTTCCCAGATTCCCTAGCAACGTAACGCCTTTCCTTGCACTTTCCAGTATCGATGACGTACTTAACGCCAGGAATTGTAATCGAGGTTTCTGCGATGTTTGTCGCAAGAATGCATTTCCTGGAACCATGTGGTGTACGCATAAAGACTTTCGATTGTTGTGACGGGTGGAGGGAGGAATACATGGGGTACACAATGACCTGGACGGATTGTGAGATGATGAGAACACGGGTTTACCCATATTCTTTACCGGCATCGTTCCTTGAGGCAGCTGGCGTGCATAAAGCCTTATCGAAGAACTTAGATTCTCGATCTCTTCCTGACCTGGGAGGAACATCAACACATCCCCTGTGCTGTTACTGGTGTGGATTTGGAAGAAGGTACGCAAAGCGGCCTCCATAAAGTCTGGCTGGCCGGTCAATGTGTGGAATATGTGCACATCGTGCTGCCGTCCCTTAATATAAATTGGTTTGGTACTGCAGGGTTCACATGAGTGTGCGTCACTGACCTGCATGAGGGCAGATAGAATAGGCGTACCCCTCAAAGAAATTACTGAACCCCCGCACGTCCAACGTAGCACTCATGATGACTACTTTCAGCGGGTCCTGGGGTTGGTCACAAGCTGGGGATGGTCCATTGCGTCGCCGTAGGATCTTCTTGAGGCTCGCGAGAAGCATATCTGTCCGCAAAGTCCTCTCGTGTGCTTCATCAATTATGATGACGCCATAATGGGACAAAAGCTTGTCAGACATCAGTTCCCGAACCAACATTCCATCCGTGCTGAATTTGATCTTCGTGCTCGGGCTGCAACGCTCGTCAAAACGAATGGAATATCCAACGGATGTGCCCAGAGGAACTCCCTGCTCCACGGCGACGCGGGCCGCGAGAGATGTAGCAGCAACCCGCCTCGGTTGGGTGATCACAATACCTTTCCCACCTGAGATGCCTGCCTCAAGGATGTATTGGGGTATTTCTTTGTATGAATTAGCGAAGGATGTGCGGGAATATGAGAGCTTGGCTCACGAGTAGTCTTTCCGGAGCCGGTTTCGCCTACGAGAATGGTTACGGTGTTCCGTTGCAGCTCACGGATTATATCGGCCTTCCCTTCAACAGAGTAATCACGCTCATGCCTAAGTAAGAACAAAAAGCCAAACGCGTACCCTGAGCAATAGGTAAGTTGTCCCGGTAATTTGGGTGTACCGCACGGCCCCCTTGCGAGGACAGCCGTTTCTTGCTTGTCTCCCACCCAGCCTTCTGTTTTTTCCTCTTGAGATGGGGGAGTGATGCCATAAATGGATCGATCGCCTTTTCCCGCGGTCTCTCTCCCCACCCAATCCCAGGCAAGCCTGGCTGGTGGTAAGTATACCGATGGCCACTGTTCGGTTGACGGATCTCCTACCGACAAATGGCTATCTCTTACCCTTTGCTTTATCTCTTTTCTTCCCCTCTCTCGTCCTCACCTTCGCTGGGGCCTTCTTGACCTTGGACCGTACGAGATCATTCCCACCAGCGAGTGGTGCATTCCAGAGCAGAGAAAGGTCAACATCAAGGCTTATTGCCCCATTTATACGTGGGGGTGTAGGTGGTATTTTAACCGGGTTTGTCTTTGGCAGTAAGCACTCGCTATTCTCTCCTCACCGCGCAGAACCCTCATTATCACAGTTCATCTCTCCACTTTCCTTTCCCTCCTCGTGCCAAGTGTTACATCAAGCCAGCCTCTGAAACCAGCCCCTTATGTGTCTGTTTGGTTGCTCTCTTCGTTAGCAACATCGATCGCTGCGGGAAGGTGGAGATGTTTTGGCTTTGTTGCCTCAGGTTTCTGTGGAGGGTACGTCAAAAAAATTGAAGAGGAATCCCTAATTCGTCTAAGCAGTTCACCAGTGCTGCTATAGCACTTGCAGTGTCAGTCACAATTCATCCTTCTCTCCTTACTCGGATAGCACTCGTCGCAGTCTTCGCCTCAACATTGGCGATCCTGACCCCCCTTCCAATCACCCGCCTCCGACCGATGCTTCTTCGAACATCGACCTCAGCAGTCGGCTCCTTCGGCCTCGTTCTTTCCATCGCACTTTTCTCCCACATAGAACCGTGGTCCAACATCTGGGAACGTTTGTGGGTCCACGATGATATCCTATGGGGGTCTGCGCGGGAGAAGGGATTAAGCGCAGGCTTCTTTTTGTTCCTCGCGTTGGGTATTGGCATTGACTGGTGGCTGAAGTTCAAGTTCGGGGAAAACCCAGATCAGGTCCATAATTTACCCTCACCAGTGGAAAACGACTAATTGGCTTGAACTGGGCAGAAATGGGACAGTTATCTTGCTCAATATGTTGCCAACCTTCCAACGGAATCCCACAGAGCGGGGATCTTCCATCCCTTCACTTCTATGTGGGAAAAACCCCAAACCATAGATCCCCCACTCGAGCCGGGTGCCCCGTCGGAGGCATCTTGGGAAAAAGATGTTAACCTCCCGCGCAAGGGTAGAAGGAATAAATGGATGGGACATGACCATAGCTTCAACACGAAGACGAGAGGGAACATCACATTCCGCCCCCTCGATGATGACGACTCGGCGGATTCAGACACCGAGGAGGGACACATTTTCAAGGGAGACACGCGCCGTGCCATCCTTCATCCCCGGCTGGCAGGGACAGGCTCTGCTACCTTAACACTCTCTCCGACACCGAAGGGTTTGGAGGGCGTGCATTCGCATGTTACTGGTGGAAAGGATTCGTATCAGGAAATCCCTCCAGCCCACCCTCCGACTGGCGTCGAAGGGTCCGGCCTGCCGGATTACTCTGACCACGAAGTGGACATCACATCGGATGTAAAGCCAGTCAGACACGGTACAGGTTGGACCCCGCGGTTTCTCCAGACTAAGACACAGCTTCCTATGCCCCAGCCCGATGACCCCCATCTCGATCGGGTTCTCTCCGGTCCAGGACGGCACAGTCCATTGCAGAAGAATCCCAGAAAGTTATCGAACAGGCACGAGAGCCCTCGGTGGCAAGCCTTTTGGAGGGATGTCAATGAGAAAATCCAACACAAAGAACTATCATGAATATATGACCGACGACCTGGTCCATGTATCTGTGTATCTGTTTTCCTGCGCTCATTTTAGTTTATGATTTACGACTTTACGACCCCGTTACGTCTTTTATGTATTGTATGTCACGATTTACAATAACTTCGTATAATGGAGGAAACGTTCCACGATGCAGGAGCGGAATTTGAAGTGAGAGGTCAGACTCGCTGACGCTGTGACCTCCCCTCCTTTTCCAGGTCCCGCTTCCGTTTAATGCCTACAGTGCGCATATGCTCTTGTTTGTCACGTTTCTTTCTTTCCTCCTTCTCACAAGCTGCCCTCTCTGTTATCCTTTTGCGAATAGTTGCCTTCCGGTCGCGTTCTTGCCTTCGTCTCGCGACCTGATCCTTCCTCAACGCCTTTACTTGCTGCAATAAGGCAATAGCCTTCTTCTCCTCCGTTTCCAAGACTACTGCCCTCCGCTGCACGTACGTGGCCTTCCGCTGGGGTTTCATGGTCTTGGATTTCGAAGCATACGGGAGCTCTCCTTGAAGTTTTCTGGGAACTTTCAGGCGGTTGAAATGTCGGTCAGTCCGAATTATAGGCTTGTACGTGGAGTTTGCATTGGATGGGGTAGGAAGGCCTTCTGATCTCCGAACTTCCCCCGTTAGCCGCATTCCTGCCCAGCTGCTCTTATCTGAGAGCAATAAGGACGTGACTGGGTTGTAGAACTTCCTCGGCATCACGGTGGTCCAGGCCCTCAGGAAGACGACGTCTAGTGGAACATGTCAAAGCGGAACACATCGTGAAGCGCATCATCACTCACCACTCATCAGCACTTTGTCCTCGAAGGTCGCTCGGAAAGCACCGTCTGGCTTCGGTAATGCACGCTTGACCTGCCCACGTATCCCTGAAACCGTCCTGACGTTTGCGCCTTCAAACTTGGCGACCTCTAAGGCGCTTGTAAACATGTCTTTGATGAACGCCGTATTCTTAAAAATCTTGTAGGGTACTCCCGTAAGTTTGAGCTTCTTGACTATCTTGACTGAGTGATCGATGTCAAGGACAACGCCAGTAGCGGACACCCTGAACCCTTTACTCTCGGGTGTCAGAGAATTGAATGCACAGAATCCGGTGTTAGGGAGGGACACAGGGCCATAGAACGTCGCGTAGCAGTGCATATGTTCGGGGGTATACTTGAGCAGACGCATTCGGATAGAATGGTCATCCAAAGAATAGGTGGGGATACTCTGGAACCGCCTCCATCCGAGGGAGAAGATTAATGGATCGTCAGTTTTCAACGTCCGCGAGAACCACCGATGTCGTTTCAATCGGACCTGTACGAAGCCAAACCGTTCTTCCGCCGCCAGTAGACCTCCGGCGATGATGGGGAGCGTTGGGTCGAGGTTATCGACCATTTCGCAAGGGACCCCATTGACTTCGATGCGGAGATACGACCCCGGAGGGAACCCCTCAATGGCTGTGCGCGTGCTGTCGTCCAAGACTTGGAATTCTTCACGATTGAGGATCGACTGTTTAGCCATCTCTTCCTTTCGTTCGTTGTAGAACCCCTTGGTCGGTGCGTCTGGATCTTCGTATTGCTCATCAAATTTCCATCGCAAGGATTCCCTTTTGGCAAGTAGTACAGAACTGCGGGAGTGGTCATCGCCCGCCTTGGCCTCGAGATCTTCGAAATCCCCTTCGATTCCCGGACCTTCACCTTCCCCATGCCGGCCTGATGAGTCATCCAGTCCAGTAATAAACAGTTGACGAATGACATCTGAAGCATCCACGTCCTTCCACTTCGCATCCGAACCGTTGGTCAAGCATTCTTTGGTCGCATCCAGTTGTTCGACGGTCCGGCCACTGCCCGACATTGGAACAAAGAAATCGTCTTTGGTGTCAAGAGGGTCCGCATGTGTGGCGCCTTGTAGAATTTGTGTGGGTGTTAACGCCGAGGAGTACACCAACTTGAACCAGTCTACCCTCGGGAAACGCGTCGTAGAACCGTTTCTTGTGGGCGTGATAGTACCAAGGGTGGATTTCTGCCGCGGAGTGTCATGAACGTCGTTTGCTGGGACGGTGGGATTGTTACTTTCTGGAGGAGTATGAACAAGAAGGTCGACGGGGGTAGCCCAAGAAGTGTCTTCTTGAGACCTCTCTGAGTCACTCCCAGCGAAATGTGGACGGTGATCGTGTTCGAGTAGGGAGCGAGTAGTGAGAGACTTCATGGAACGCCTTCCTGGAAGATCGTCGCTGTCTATGCCTCCAGCGTCAGTGGTGTCCTCCGCATTGGACAAATCTGAATCCGAGCTCTGGTGCCTTGGATCAGATTCCCAATCCTCGTCCGTCACGGTCGCCATTTCTCCAGGCGTGAGGCCACTTGAAGAAGTCCCGAATAAACGAATGGACCTGTTGGATGTAACTTCTTGTAGGGTAGACGAGGCATCCTGTAAGGCAAACATCATCCTCTCGCCTTCTCCCAATGGAGCTATGGAGTATTGTCATCGAGGGTAGGCAAGGGGGTGAGTGAGGGAACACTTACCTCCGTTGTTCTCCCTCGCAAAAGTTCCGGGTACGTTGACATAAACCGCGTCCTTGTCGTACATCACCCCTCCGACGTCACTCATTGGGGCGTGAATGATTAACTTCTGTTTCCCGCTCAACCTGCGTCGCTTCCCGGTGTCCATGTCAGGGAGGGGGCAAGGGTCACTCAATCGAGTCGAAGAAGCGATTTCAAAGTCGCCTGCTCCGGGAATGTGGATTTTGGAACGTTGTTGTAAGTTTGTTCCTCTGAGATACCCATACAGGGTGATTCGGCGGTCACATTTCCCCCCCGAAAGCCGAACCTGTTCTCGGGGGGTAAGGTCTTCCATTCTGTCGACAAGCAAATACGGGTGAGAGTTCCGAAAGACGAGCGGACGGAATTTCATGACGGCGATGAACCTCGAAAGGTTCAAAATTTCATTGTCAGGGTACCGGCCATTGAGAACACCCGAAAGGTAGAAAAGTTTTGCTCCTTGATATATTTCTGTCCAAAATCGTTTCTTCAGGGTCTTTTTCGTGTCTCTGAGGGTGGACGCCTTCTTTATCAAGTCCAGGTGAGTGAGCACGCCAATAACCTTTGGGAAACCGTGAGATTGCAGTATGTTGAGGAATTCAAACGTTTCCTAGCACACATTTTAGCCATCCCATACCAGAGTTCGTCAGGACAATCGGTATACACACCATTTCAAATCCAAAAGACCCATCTACCATCAACAGGACTAGATCAGCGACCTTCCCGATGTCAATCATAGAGTTGAGGTCGTTGTTGCACTCCATGAAGGTGAGTCTCCGCCGTTTCCCACCAACGACAGTGATAGGTCCCTGGGCATGGTTCAAGGTCTGTTTTGTAAATCTTCGAACGAGACTTTTGAGGAGAGTCGTTTTCCCCACTCCAGGTGGGCCGACGATGGCCACGATGACGGGAGGAGGGTCCTCGTCCGGTGTACGGTTAACAAGAGGCACATGAAGGCGGGTCTGATCTTGTTCGACGGTCCTTCGGGCCTGCCTGTCCGCCCTGCGTCCAGACCTCGGAGCAAACGCCTGGGAATCAGGAACATTGGTTAGTTTTCCGTGACAGCCACGTAGACCGGCACACTTTTTCGTTGAAACCGTTGGACGACTTGTCCTTGTCGCTCACCCCGCCGACGTTACCCTTGGATTGGCTCTGTCGATGCGGTTTGCGTTTATGTTGCTCCATCGGACGAGGTTAGCGATCGAGAAAAGGTAGATGTGTAGCGCACGTGATCACTGTGAGCAAACCTCGAATCGATTATTTCCGTATATGGAAGATGCATGATGCATGATGCATGATGGCTGACTAAACACATGTAAACAACAAGGGAATGGGTCCTACGCAAATGCCTCCCTCAAAAAGTCCTCAATCTGCTTCTTGTGTACGACCTACGGAGGAATTAGTCGAGACTCAATAAATATGAGAGGTGGAATGCCAACCTTGCTACCCGTTGCGACTGAGCTTGTTGGCTCACGTCCAGCATACAAGGGGTACTTCCCTTTGTGGTGCTGCGTTTCGTTCGCGGCAGTCAAGATTCTCGCCGCGACATACGTCCAGGCCCCGTTGTTCAAAGGCTCCTCCTATAGCAGAATGAACAGTGAGCCTGGACAGAGATGTCGAAATTGACGTACCTGACACCACAGAATGTCGGCATTCGGGTACTTATCAAGGTGGGAGGTGATCTTCGTTCCTATAGCATGAGCGGAAGGAATCAAGTTGAGTTGTTAAGGACGGACCAAATCGTAGGGGAAAGGTGAGATCTGTTCAAGCCGGCTGATTGCCACGTCGTTGATGCCCTTGTCTTGGCGCTCCTGAATGAGGGTGTGATAGACTTGACCTGGAGAATGCAGTCAAAAATAACGTTGACCGCGGTTCCATCTAACCGGGAGTACAGACCAGTGCAAAGTATGTGCTTCCGGATCTCGTTGGGTGGTACCAAGTTGTCCGGATGATGATCGGGTATATACCGCTGGAAGGCTGTGTCAGTCGTCATCTCCTCTAACGAGGAGCGGGCCTGCGGGTGCCGCAACAAGGCTTTCGACCAGAACACGATGAGCTGTGCAGTTGTGTCAACCCTGTGAATTATGGGTAGAAAACTTGATGATACACACTGGCTTTCGGAAATCTCGGTGGAGCTGGCGTCGAAGGATGTGGAACTAGATTCTTCTTCAGCACGCATAAAAAACGAAGGGAAATCAACCGACATAGTTGGCAGGTGTCCTAAGGCATAAAGAAGTGCTGAATCAACAAGAGATCAAGACTTAGCGGGAAGGACTCACGTTGGGTATACGATCTGCATGTTACAATCTTGATGCTGCCTCTCCAGCTTCTCCGGAGTAGGATATACCAGGGGATGGTCATCGCAAAGTTGGAGGAAGCGCTCCAATCGTGCGCTTGAGTGTTCGGGACCTTGCCCATCGTACCCGTGTGGCAAGCTCATCACCAAACCTGTTCTTTGCAACCACTTCCTCTCTCCAGAAGCAATGAATTGATCGATAATGCACTGCGCGTTATTGGCAAAATCACCAAATTGTGCCTCCCAGATGGTCAACGAGTCTGGAGAGACTAGGGAGTATCCAAGTTCAAACCCTAGCGCTCCAAACTCGGACAGAGACGAGTTGCAGACCTTGAACTTGGCTTGGAAGCCACTGAGGTCGTTTAGTGGAATGTATTGTTCCTCGGTATTCTGGTCGTGGATTACTGCGTGACGCTGCGAGAAGGTTCCACGTTCAACGTCCTGACCGGAAAGACGGACGTGCTTTTTCTCCAGGACTAGAGATCCAAATGCGAGCGCTTCTGCAGTGGCCCAGTCGATGTTCTGACCATCTTCAACGGTATTCCCCCTCGTGGCGAGGATGCGAGCGAGATTGCGGTGTGGAGTGAAATCTTTAGGATAGGAAGAAATCGCCCGGCCAATCTTCTTAAGAGTATCAGTGTCTACACCTGTAGGTCGGCTAGGGAGAGTCTCTTCCGCAAGCTCGCGTGGAGATGGGAATCCCTGCCAACTGGAGGAGAGCCACTCTTTACTTGTGGGAACGTAATCTTTCGCTCCCTCCGCAGCCTTCTCAAGCATCCCCCAGACCCATTTCTTGTGTTCCTCGATGTTTTGCTCCGTGAAAGTGCCACGACCGACAAGGAACTTGGTGTAGTGGGTCAGAGGGGTCTGCTGTTTTTCGATGGCTTTGTACATCCGCGGCTGGGTGAACATCGGCTGGTCCGTCTCGTTGTGTCCGTATCGACGATAACAGACGATATCAATAACAACGTCCTTCTTCCACTTGGCACGATAGTCCGCAGCGAGTTGACAGACAAAGTTGACGGCTTCCACATTGTCGCCATTGACGTGGAATATGGGTGCATCGATAGATTTAGCGATATCGGATGGGTAAGGGGTGGATCGAGAAAATCGAGGGTCGGTGGTGAAACCAACTTGATTGTTAACAATCAGGTGGATAGTTCCCCCTGTGCCGTAGTTTGGAAGGGTGTGGAATCCCATGGTCTCGTACACAACACCCTGGCCAGAGAATGCGGCATCGCCATGCAATAAAACACCCATGGCGGTCTCGTGTTTGGATTCATCCTGCTCAAAGTGCTGGATTGCGCGAGTCTTTCCCAGGACGACCGGATTGACAGCTTCCAGGTGGGACGGGTTCGCGACCAGGGAGATTGCAACTTTCTTTCCAGAAGGCGTGGGCCGAATGTAGTTGGCTCCAAGATGGTACTTGACGTCGCCAGCCGGGGAATCATCCGGGTCGGCAGTACCGGAGAATTCATTGAGGATGGCCTCGATCGGTTTGCGGATGACGTTTGCAAGCACGTTCAGACGGCCACGATGGGGCATCCCAATCGTCACGTGCTTCACGCCATGATCCACGGACCTATCGATCAGGGCCTTCATCCCTGGAACGAGGGACTCGCACCCTTCCAAACCGAATCGTTTTTCGTTGGGGTACTTGCTCGCGATAAACTTCTCGAATGATTCGGACCAGATGAGACGATCGAGGATCATCCTCTTCTCGTCAATGGTGTAGTTCCACGGCTTCGGGATCTCCACACGTTCCCTGATCCAATCGCACTGCTCCTTGTCCGGGATGTGAATATACTGTATTCCAACCGCGCCACCTGGTGACTCGTATGAGGCGGATGTATAATAAGACCAACATGAGATTCTCACAGTAAATTCTCTGGCAGAGTTTGATTATTTCGCCCAATTTCATGGTCTTTCTGTCCTCGGTCGCAAAATGTGGTAAGATACCGGGCCCTAATGTGATCTCTTTGTCAAGATCACGTTCGGTGAATCCATAGCGTGATAACTCGAGCTCCGGGGGTCTGGCACTATCGAGGTCGGGGTCAAGAATGCCGAGCGGGTCAAGTTGAGCAACATGGTGACCACGGACTTGATAGGCACGAACGAGGAGTTGCGCCTAAGAAACTCCATTATCCCCATGCTGAACCCAGTAAAACAAATAGTGGTACCTTAAGATGGTCATCCAATTCCGCGCCGGAACTAGCATGGAGTGCGGGGGCGCCATCCGAGGGGGCTGGTATGACACTTGGGGGTCGCTGGAAAGCCTCAGAGCTCGCTAGACCCCTCTCTAAACCGGAGAAGTACACATCCCAAGAAGGATGGACCGATTTTGGGTCCCCCTTCCAATGCCGGTACATCTCCTCCACGTAGTACGTATTTGTCCCATTTGCGAATAGGTCGTTCGCGGAAGGCGTTGCGAATCCGCGAGTGTGAGGTAGTGCGGCGGTAGGCAGTAGTGATGCCCGGAGGCGTATGTGGGGGAACCTACGAAGGATGCGACCGGACAACATGAGGATAAGAGAGGAGATGGGTCGCGCGGTAGGTGTCGGGGTAGCAAGGAACGGGCCGACGCTTTTATCCGTTCACCTAAGTCACGTTACCTATAATGTTGAACCCTCGGCTTATCCCGACACACCGACGATGTCGGCGGTTGCGTTGAATATCCTGCGACGGTCCTCCCGCCCCTGTGCCTCCTCCAGGAACATATGGCCCGTGAGGCTTTACAATCAACAACCGTCTGCGCTGCCGTTGGGTGGCATTGAACCTCCATTGCGTGGTCTCAGGGTCGTGGACCTCACCCGCGTGTTGGCGGGTCCAACAGCAACGATGCTACTTGCGGACCTTGGAGCGGACGTAATCAAGGTCGAAGAAATAACCCGGGGAGACGACACTAGTTCAGTCCCTTTTCCGACTCATTCAGCTCCGCACTCATCGCAACTCCCCAGGATCTTGGAACCCTCCGGCAGCCCCATTACCCGACAGCGCTCCTGTGGAAGCCTCCCACTTACCACCAGAGTCTGCATACTTCCTGTCAATAAACCGTAACAAACGGTCTATCACCGTAGACTTCAAGTCCCCTGCTGGACTTGAGATACTGCATCGGTTGATCAAACAATCAGATGTTTTCATTGAGAACTTTATTTCCGGAAAACTTGCTACAGTTGGTCTAGGGTGGGATGATTGCCGCAAGATCAATCCTCGTCTCGTGTACGCTTCAATTACTGGTAATGATGCCGTTGCAACGTCTCGCACAACTGCCTCACTCACTTCGGTATCGAAGGGTATGGTCAGACAGGACCTTACAAAAGGGCTGCAGGATACGATGTCGTTATCGAGGGCGAAGGTACGTTTGTGAACGTATTTGGAATCCACTCATAATCACTCACCCGATCACCAGCGGGTCTGATGCACATGTAACAGTACAGCTTCGCACAATCTTCTGTACCTGACAGCTAATCTATTCCACTGTGCCAGTACCGGTGAACCTGACGGCCCCCCATGCAAGGTTTGCTCTGAAAATGGTTCGTGAATGCAACGTCCCATGACAACACTCTAGGTAGGCGTTGCCAGCACGGACATAGCCACTGGTTTGTATGCCCATGGTGCTATTATGGCGGCCTTGATCTCGAGAGAGAAAACCGGGAATGGTGTCTGGATCGATTGCAACCTATTTGAATCCCAGGTATGAGTTCTCACCACCACAGATGGTGTAGGGGTCACGCTTATCGGTCTAGATTGCGGGGTTGGCAAACATCGCATCGAACTATTTAATTGCAGGACAAGAAGCAGGCAGGCATGGTACCTCTCACCCGTCCATTGTGCCCTACCAGGTCTTTCCCTGCAAAGATGGTTTTATTATGATCGGCGCTGGAAACGACGGACAGGTGGGTGCTCCATCCACAAATTATATACAAAGAGGTGCTTAAAAACGGGCTCCCAGTTCAAGAAGCTCGCCGAAAATGTACTACGCCTGCCCGAGCTCTTGAGCGACTCGCGGTTCGCCAACAATCGCGCGCGAGTTGAGAACCGTGATACCCTCATCAAAATAATCACGAATGTCCTAATGCAGAATACCCGGGACCACTGGCTTTCTGAATTTAAAGGACTTGGGTGAGCCTCGAAGGCTTTGCGAATTATGACCCTGCTCGGAGTTGACGTTTTTTTTTCCCCTTAGTATCCCATTTGGGCCAATTAACAACATAACTGAAACGTTTGCCCACCCGCAGGCCGTGGCACGTGAGGTTGTTGTTGAAGTAGAGGTGATGCTTTTCCTCCGCGCTGGATCACGTCCTACCTGGCTCTAATATGAACCTGATTTACACAGCATCAGCGGGCCGGAAAAATCAAGCTCGTAGCACCAGCGGTGTCATATAACGGCAAAAGGATGCCAGTCACGCGGCCCCCGCCATGGCTCTCTCAGCATACAACCGAGGTAGATACATCGATTGTATCTGCATCAGCAGACACTCACTCAGGTTTCACAAGGTGCTCACAGAGCTGGGGTATTCATTGGAAGAAATCAACGAGCTCCGGACCAAGAGAGTTATTTGAGTCCCCCATCACGGTACCGCTCTTAATTTAGTTTGTTGATACCATTGGAAATGGTGGGGGATTGTGCAAATACCTGCCGCTCATCCCTGCAACTACTTCTTCTGTAAGCGTCGTTACGACAAATCTGCACACATAAACAGTATGCCGAGGGATGATTTGAATCGGTCATCGCTTGCCCTTGTAGAACTCCCCCAACATCTTCATGGTTACCCCAAATGTGCTGGTAACCTTGATGCCAGACGAAATCCAGCTTGGTAACTTGTTCTGGATCCGAGGTAATGAATACCGAGTATCGACCAAAATCAAGCCTGCCCAGTCTTTCTGGTGTCTGATTGCGCGGCCTTCCAATGGAAGGGGTAAGCCATGGCTTGCTTTGGAGAACACCACGCACCTATGCTCTGGTTCACCGCGTTCATACACAAGTTCTCGTAAAGTTCCTTTCCCGCATCCCCCGTCTTGCCTTTCTGTTTTGATAGGTTGCTCACATACTTAAGCCTCTCTTGCAATTCCGACGAGCTCGCGTTGGGGTATGGGAGCCCAACCATGACCACGGCACGCGCGAGGTCGTCAGTGAAGTTCAATCCTTCCGATAATTTCGCCCCGACGACGGCCATCAGTAGAGCTCCGTTCCTTTTGCCCATCCCTGGCTGTTTTAAGTATAAGAATGCTGTACAGCAAGGAAGGCCGATGAGGATATGGCTCACAGACTGTTGTATCTCTTTCCCGTAGTCCCTTAGGACGCTTTCGACCTCAGCTGTTTCCGTAGGCTCGTAGAATACCTTCTCGATGTTTCGAGTAGAGGAAGTTCACACTATCAAGCAGACTTACCTTTTTACGCAATCCAATCGTGTCCAGCGTCCCGTTTGCTGACCATAGCCTGCGCGCAGTATCAAGGGTGTTATAGGATGAGAAAAATACTACCATCCCAGCGGGTACAACGTTGACGAGATTTACGAGAAGTTGTCCCAATTCACCGAACTTTGGTTCCGCAGTTAGAAACCCACAGTTGAACGGGGACCCACTACGAAACACCGTACCAAGGCTTGGTCCTCTCGGCTCTGAAATTTGAACTCCATCTCGCCGCCCCTTGGCCCCCTCTGCACCACAACACCCAGAACGTTTGAGGGAGGGATAATGTGCCCACATGAGAATGGCCGGATCCTCTGGGTGTCCGCGTCAGGAAATAACTGGCTCGTCATGGTGGGAATCTGCAAGCCCTGTGCATAAGAGAACGGGGGGAGGAGTACACAGCTTGCGCTCACGGGCGACATTGTCCCTCCGGCAAGGATCACGCATCTAGAAGCTTGTACAATTTCCCGAAAGTGACTTGCAGGGTTTAGTTGCTGGTATTTGATTTCTAGCCGATCATTCGAAACCGCAGCCAAAATAATACGCCCATCTGAAAGTGTGTGTCAACATGTTATCCTGTGAAAAAGGAGAGAACCTCACCGTCACTAGGGCTCGCCAGTGCGAGGAGGAACGCTTCAACGGTATGCAAAGGAGGTGTAGCTCCTTTCTTAGTTTCTGGAAAGCGCTCAAACTCGGTAAGAGGTGAAAATGATGAGGCTGACTGTCGTCTGAGTAACTGGCAATTTTCCTAGCGATCTTACCAAATGTTAGAGCAACATCTGGAGTACGATGATAGTGGATACCTTGCTGTTCTCCAAGTATGACCTTATATCCAAGAGATTAATACCCTCGATATTCTTCCCCATTCTTCCAACAAATTCTCTCACGGAAATGACTTCTGTCACACGAGAATTCGGAGGCCCTTTGCCTGACCTGGCACTCTTCCACTCTACAGCAAATTGATGCAATGCGTTGAGAGAGACCCGCAATTTCTGAAGGCGCAGAAGGTGGTCATGAGAGAGTCTCAGGCGGAACTTGGAGAGATAGGCATCGAGCTGGGATACAGATACGCTGATCACCCTGGTATCAAGGACAACGGATGACAGTGAAAGTAGCGTGGAAATTAGATCTTCGAGGGGTCAGAAGGTTCGCGAGGTCAGGCATATCGAACGTACTGTGAGCTTCATCGATTACTATTATTTGGTTGGTGACGTCGATACCCAGAGCTTTTCTCGCAACGTCAGATAGCAATAAATTGTATGGCAAGGCAACAAGCTGGTTCCGACGGCTAAGACTCGTGGGAATTGTTGAAAGGGGGCCGGCTCGAAACGCACCTGGGCTTGCCTAATCGCCTTCCGAGAACCGAAATAAGGGCAGACGTTTGACAGCTTTCCTGAAATCGCTAGGTCTTCAATATCCTTTGGTACCGCCTGGTGCGGTTTCAGGCAGGTGCTATGAGGAAAAAATAACCGGCAATACCAGAATCTGGTCTCTAAAGTCAAGAATTTGCGTTTCATCCTCCCGTGGTGGGAGGAACCCACACCCAGAACCAGGTTTTCCTTCGTCAGTTCAGCAGAGGACGTGAAAACGGATGGTCACTACGAACCCGTCAAGAGCTCTCTACATTTCTCATCGAGGTCACCGCCGGACTCGATCAACGGTTTATTTATGCACAACTGCTTCCGGGAACCGAGCGAGACCACTCGCACGGTAGATGCGTGTTTGCTTTCCCCATCACTTATTGAGGGGACTGTGGTAGAAATCCTGAGACGATGGAGTTCGCCTATGACCTGCGCTAGCTGGGAGTGTGTGCGAGACGCATAGTACACTTTTGTGCACGTTGGTTCCTCTACATCTTTCCCAGAAGTGCCACGGTTTGCGAGCCTGGGAGATATGAGTGACAAAAAATGATAAGGGCAGGCGGTCTCACCGCTGCATTAGTGCCTTGACCTTTGGATCGATGTTTTCCTCAAACTCCTGCTCCACAGAATCATCTGGTAAGAATGCATCCTCGTCTGGGAGTTCCCTCCCAACCGGATGGATCAATTTCTTTCACAATTTAAGATCCTCGAGGGATATCTCTGGTGCAAACCCGCGCACCTGACGTTTCACTACACGACCACTTGCGATCCGTCTCATGGCTTCTTCTCGTCTCCGAGCGCGGAGAAGCCTCTCACAGTATTCTGCTTCCTCTGCCTCCAACTCACGTCGCCGCCTGCCCAACGCCTGAGATGTAACCCAGTCACTTGCTATACCTCATGGTTGTGAGGACTTTTGGATGTGGGAGGGGGTTGAAGGGGAACGTACGATCATCGGTATCAAGGCGATTGAGGTAGCCCTTCTTGGCACGCTCATGATCATCAAGTAGCCAGGAGATTGTCGCGCTCAGCAAACTCGCTGTTTTACCCTGGAGGTACATCGTCAGAGTGAGAGCGTTGGGATGCACTTTGAAACAATCTACAGTCCCAGTTGGACTCTCAACAACGGCGATGGCTCTGTCCTCGATTGCCTGGTACAGATGTTGCATGAGATTGAGCTGAATGTCATACGGTTTATCATAAGGGAAGATTGGGAAAGATTCCGGTGTCGAAAGTGAGAGACTAGAATCCATCCTTGCCCACAGCGTGAGCGTCAGCGCGGCACGGAAGTGGACTGGTGAGTAAATTTGAATTAGACGCGCCCGGCTTCCGTCATTTTCACCCGACGCTCACCCACATACCACGACCATTCGGACCAGCAACGATAGAGTTTATCCCTCTAAATACCTTTCGAACTATCCCTCCGATGAAGTTCAGGTCCGTTTTCCCCCCAGGCTCACAGAAAAACCCACCCTAAGACAATCTCGGACCCTATAGCTCATCACTCAAGTTCAACGCCGTCTCCGAATGGTGGGATGACTACATCGAGTAAGCACGTCTGAGACAACTTCCTCTCCACTTCCTCATAATTCCAAGCTACGATGGCCTCAAGAAGCAGATATACCTCGCCGAGAAGCAACAGTCCGGTTTAGATGCGGGCTATCACGATCTTGAGTCTCAGCGCAGCCCTCTTCTCGGAAACTCCAATAGCGATCAAGTCTTCAGCCAATACCTTGATCGCGAACTCAGAAAAATCACCATTTTCTACGAGTCACAGGCAGCCGAGCTACTTGAAGACGTTGGGGACCTTGTAGCACAGGTTGCCGAACAGGAGGAAGCAGAAATGCGCAACTACCCAGAGTTTGATGAGGAGGATGAAGAAGAGGACGACGAAGAGGGCGAGAGGGAGGAAGAGACTGTTCCTCAGCCTGGAGAGACTTCCAAACCCCGCAAGAAAGGTATTGTAATGTACTGCTGTACCTCAAGCCATCATTAACCGAGACTGTCGCCAGGGAGAAAACGAAAGAATTCAATCCTACGACGACTGAGCTTATCTTCAAGCGAAGACGGCGTTGACCTCGATGCAAGCATCTCATCCCTCCGTCGCGGGGGGACCTCCCTGCGAGGCAAATCACCTAGGGTGTCTGCTCGCGCCTTGGTGAACACTTGGAACACCCTTACCCACAGTGTATCCTCTGCGCAACTTCCAGAGACTGTGTGGACTTCCGATACTGACTATGCCTGGGATGTGAGGCTCCTATTCAAACGCAGGATAACCAATCTTTATGTCTTAGTGTCTTCCCTCAAATCGTATGTCGAGCTCAACTATTCCGGCTTCAGGAAGATTCTGAAAAAGTAAGTGCTGCCATGGGTTTCAGTGTTTCATATGCTCACCCCGAAAACTCGTCAGGTACGATAAGGTCACCTTTAACGAGGTTGGTGATACTCCTGGTGACTGCAATCATCGTCCTCACCACCGCCTCGCAGTTGAAAGATAGGTACTTGCACGATGTGGTGGAACATGCGCCTCCCTTTACCCAAGCCTCCAAAGACAAGATTTCGGCGACTTTGCACAAACTCCTTCACCTATATGCTCGTTGTGTGACCAAGGAAGATGTCTCTGCCGCCCAACGACAGCTGAAACTCCATCAACGCGAAAACATTGCCTGGGAACGTGACACTGTGTGGAGGCAGATGATCGGTCGTGAGCGTAGAGGAGAAGTAGACGGCCATCTGGAAATGGTTGGAGGTACTTTGGCAGTCCAGCAAGAGGCGAACGCTGTCCAAATTCCGACTCCTTTGGGTCGCCTGAAGCTCAAGCGTCGACACATCTGGAAAGCGATCGCTATTGCTGTGTTTCTTACCCTGCTGCACGTCCAGAGCGTCGACGGGGATGAAGCCAACAGATGTTTTGCTATCCTGGTCTTCGCAACAATATTATGGGCAACAGAGGTAGGATGTCCTTGCTTTGATTGGAATACCCCTAACCACGACAGACAGGCCATCCCCCTGTTTGTTACATCAATACTCACACCATTGCTTTTGGTTTGTTTGCGTGTAATCCGGAGCACGGATGAGGACGGGGTTGTGACCCGTTTGACGCCACCAGAGGCCACCAAGTAAGTATTCAGATCTCCTCGTGGGTCTGCCACCCTCACCACACCCAGGTATATATTTTCTGTCATGTTCTCCCCAACCATAATGCTGTTGATCGGAGGATTTACGATCGCATCCGCCCTGAGCAAAACTGCTATCGATCGCGTCCTCATCACCAAGGTGCTCAGTATGGCTGGTACGCGTCCGAGCAGTGTTTTGCTCGCATTTATGGGGGTTTCATGCTTTGCCAGCATGTGGATAAGGCAAGTGTGCAGAAGTTCCGAATTGTCACACTTCTGACTCCCACGTAGTAATGTTGCCGCTCCGACATTGTGCTTTACACTTATCAGAGTTCGTTTTTTTATTCCAAAAGGGGAGGTCATTCTCATTCCCCTTCGATAGCCCATACTCCGCACACTTCCACCGAAGTCGACTTTTGGACCTTGCTTGATTGTGAGTATTGTTCGCCTCTCCTCATTTTCCATCACTAATTCCCAAGCCCTCAGCTTGGGATTGCTCTAGCCGCGTATGTGGGCCTCCCTTTTACTCTAACGCCGACTCAACCAATGTGACTCAGAAACATTGGAGGACAATCCTCCCCGATTTCATCCCCTCAGAACCTGATTGCTCTTCAGCACATGGATCCGCCCTTGGACTGGGCGAGGTGGTTTGCCGTCGCATTACCTGTATCTACGGTGTCGATTATCTTGATTTGGTGGCTGTTACTTGTCAGCTACAACCCCGCTCGTTCCCCCGATCCAACAGAGCCTGATATCGAAGTGAAACCTATCCGTGCGACTAAGGAGCCATTCACTTTGAAGCAGTACTGGGTGTCATTCGTATGTCTTGTGACTATTGGGCTTTGGTGTGTGGAGCACCAGATCGAATCCTGGGTTGGGGACATGGGGATCATCGCTATCGTTCCGATTGTTGCGTTCTTCTCGACCGGGGTGTTGAAGAAGGTACCGTTACGCGTTGACTGTTTCTAGAGTTGATTATTAACGCACGGTCTAGGATGACTTCGAACACTTCTTATGGACCGTGGTTTTCCTTGCGATGGGTGGAATAGCCCTAGGAAAGGGAGTGACGAACAGCGGGTTGTTGGTTGTAATGGACGAAGTTATCCGAAGCATCATAACGGATATGTCCATGTATACGGTAGTCCTGGTGCTCTCTGGGATCGTATTGGTTTGTGCCTTGGATTTTCATGATGCACCTGGCTAAACTTCTAGTGCTCCGCAGGTCGTATCTACTTTTATCAGCCACACCATCGCCAGTGTGCTGTTGGTCCCCATTGCGAAGGAAGTCGGCAAAAATCTCCCTGGAAA
>Ga0307514_10002286_pt1 | contig 20265 bp, 13 predicted proteins | sample 16_EM_MG_FD_203088 | JGI IMG/M metagenome (GOLD analysis project Ga0307514, IMG submission 203088) | Populus trichocarpa ectomycorrhiza microbial communities from riparian zone in the Pacific Northwest, United States - 16_EM | ecosystem: Host-associated > Plants > Roots > Unclassified | place... | reverse complement strand
TTTTCACCTGATGGAAAGCTTGTTGTCTCTGCATCCAAGGACAAAACGGTCAGATTATGGGATACATCAACAGTAAAGCAATGTGTAGTTTTGGAAGGTCATACCAATGAGGTCTATTCGGCTGTGTTTTCACCTGATGGAAAACTTGTTGCCTCTGCATCCTGGGACGGTACGGTCAAATTATGGGATATATCAACAGGAAAGCAATGTGGGGTTTTAGAAGGTCATACTAGTAGTGTCTACTCAGTCGTATTTTCACCTGATGGAAAGCTTGTTGCCTCCGCATCTCGGGACAAAACGATCAGATTATGGGATACATCAACAGGAAAGCAATATGGAGTTTTGGAAGGTCATACCAGTTTTGTCAGCTCGGCCGTGTTTTCACCCAATGGAAAGCTTGTTGTCTCTGTATCCGAGGACAAAACGGTCAGATTATGGGATGCATCAACAGGAAAGCAATGTGGATTTTTGGAAGGTCATGCCAGTTTTGCCAGCTCAGTCGTGTTTTCACCCAATGGAAAACTTGTTGCCTCTGCATCTTGGGATGGAAAAGTTAGATTATGGGATACATCAACAGGAAAGAAATGTGGAGTTTTGAAAGGTCATATTGACAAAGTCCGTTTGGCTGTGTTTTCACCCGATGGAAAACTTGTTGTCTCTGCATCTAGGGACAACACAGTCAGATTATGGGATACATTAACAGGAAAGCAATGTGGAGTTTTGGAAGGTCATTTCAGTTGGGTCAATTCAGCTGTGTTTTCACCCGATGGAAAGCTTGTTGCCTCTGCATCTGAGGACAAAACAGTCAGATTATGGGATATATCAACAGGAAAGCAATGTAGAGTTTTGGGAGGTCATACCAAAGATGTCAATTCAGCCGCGTTTTCACCAGATGGAAAGCTTGTTGTCTCTGTATCCGAGGACAAAATAGCCAGATTATGGGATACATCAACAGGAAAGCAATTCGGAGTTTTTGAACGCCATACTGATGATATCAATTCGGCTGTGTTTTCACCTGATGGAAAGCTTCTTGTCTCTGCATCCTTGGACAGTACGGTCAGACTATGGGATACATCAACAGGAAAGCAATGCAGAGTTTTGGAAGGTCATACCAGTTCAGTCAGCTCGGCTGTGTTTTCACCTGATGGAAAGCTTGTTGCCTCTGTATCCTGGGATATGACAGTCAGATTATGGGATACATCAACAGGAAAGCAATGTGGAGTTTTTGAAGGTCATATCGACAAAGTCCGTTTGGCTGTGTTTTCACCCGATGGAAAGCTTGTTGCCTCTGTATCCAAGGACAAAACAGTCAGATTATGGGATACATTAACAGGAAAGCAATGTGGGGTTTTAGCGCGTCATACCAGAGCTGTCTTTTCGGTTGTGTTTTCACCCGATGGGAAGCTTGTTGCCTCTGCATCCAGGGACAAAACAGTCAGATTATGGGATACATTAACAGGAAAGCAATGTGGGGTTTTGGTAGGTCATACCAGAGATGTCTATTCGGTTGTGTTTTCACCCGATGGCAAGCATGTTGCCTCTGCATCCAGGGACAAAACAGTCAGGTTATGGGATGCTACAAAAAAAACAACCATAGAAATTATAGAAACTCATGACAGCATCAAGATTATGAAGTTTTCTAATGACGGAACGCACCTACATACGAGTCACGGCATACTGCAGCTTAAGTCACCTCTTCACAGCGGCGGCAGTCGACACACGTTAACTCATTCTCTGTATGTTACTGATCAATGGATCACATGCAACATGAATAAATTGCTCTGGCTTCCTGTTGAGTACCGACTATCCTGCTCTGCAGTAAATGACACTGCCAACCTTATTGTCATTGGATCTACCTGCGGTAGAGTTATTTTACTATCAATTGATTTTGCCGCTCTCCCGGCTGCATATCTCCAGCAATCTGCTGTCATAGCAAGTAAGGGCTTCCTTGGATATCAGTTCCTTTGTTGGCTGTTGATGTACTAATTCACTGGTTGCTGTATTTTAGGTGCAAGTTAAATCAGTGGAACCGCAGTTTGTGTTGGAACTGGGTAATCTGGCAGCGTGCATATCGAAATGCGGCATCAAGTGGGAGCATGGTGATGGCGCGGCACTGGGTAGGAGCATGGGAGCACTGATGGGGAAAACGGGGCACTGGGAAGAAGCATGGGGCATCGGGTCAAGGCATGGGGGAGGATCGTGTCTATACATATCATGCTATTTCCTCCATAGCTTCCTTTTCCCTTCCTTAGTCAATATACTCTTCATCCTCATACAGCGATTGCTCTGTCATGAGATTTACAGTTTGGGTATGGTAGGCCAGGCATTGGTAGAAGGTTTCTCCGGGCTGAGTTTCTCCGAACTAGTGACAACTCAACTATCACAACAGGAGGAACCCCAAGATATCTATATCAATCAAGGAAAAGAGTTATTGGTTCGGTCACTATATATGCAAGAACAATTACATCAATCCCTTCTTACTGGAGAGCAGGTCGAGCGCTTTGTACAATTGCAGCATACTCATGCAACGGAAATACAGCAAATGTTTGGCCCTTAGACACTTCCGGCTTCAGATAATATATTTAGTCCACTTATTGGGGAACCCGTTATCCAAGAGTTTGTTTCACCTACTTTGAATAAAGAAGAAAGCTAAAGCACGGGCTTTAACTGAAAATAATGCAAATACCAGAAAACGCCGCAGGGGGGTTGAGGTCTGCCATCAAGAGACACAACACAGGATGGGATGTCATTGTTGTAATTCCTTCTACTGCTCCAATCTTGATTAGTATCTAGGTCTCGACGCCTTCGTCTCGCGGATCATATACCTGCCCATCCAGGGAAGAATAAGTTTTCAGTTGGACACGCTGGGGGGTGCCGGGTAGTTAGACGGCTTATTGAATCTTCCTGTATATTATCGAGACTGAAGAAGCTCGGGTTGTGGGGAGGTTGCATAGGAGGCAGTGGCCGCCATATATAGTGAAATTCACAGCCACCACATAGTCTATGGTGAGATTTACAGCTTGTCAGGTTTCTTCCAACAGCTGGTTTTCCTAATAAAAATATAAAATATCAAAACGAGGTTTCAAAGGCCAGGCTTCTATTATTAAGAAATGGATACCCTGCTCTCTAGCCTGTATATATATATGTAATTGGAGCTTAGTTATAGATTAGTAATAATTATACGTCACGTGCTTTGTTTCAACGACATGGAACATCAACGTCAATCGTAACACCTACTGTCACCAACATGCCCGCCCTTCCCGTCCGCACCTCTTCCCGCCTGGCTCTCACAACCAGCATGGACGTTTCATGCGCTCAATGGCATAGAATACATACTGGTATTGCAGGCCAACTAACCCAATTCGTGCCCTACAGCAGAGCTAGACGTAAGCATCATCACTGACCTCTTTCCATGGGGTAATTTGTATGTTATTTGAGCAGCTTTGATTGAGACAATTAACGTAGGTTGTTGAGCCTCGGGACTATCAAATCGAGTCGATATAGATTACATCCAAGCAGGTATGATTCCGAGAAATCTAATTCTGCCTCAGGGGCAATAGTTAACTAGCCTGGTTGGCACAAGATATTCCTGTACCAATAGGTGGAAAAGACACATCGCATCAGGAGAGGTAAGTAAGTACTTACCACAATTCCCACTCAAAGTGTGTTGCTGGCATCTCACAAGTTTTTGTTGCATGTACGGTACTTGATAGAGGTGGCATGTGCTGACTACTTACCAGGTACTAGTTAAATAAGGTAGTTCACGACACACCATACAGGATTATAGTATCAACATCAACTTTTAGCAGACTCCCCACGGCTTGATGGTATTGTACTCATCAAGAAGATTATAATTTTTGCACATATGTTCATACGTGCGAAATCACGATAAAAAGTAAGCATCATTGAATCTCAATTGAGCTCACTCCTATTATCCAAACAAGTTTCAAGAGCAGAACCTTTCCAATCAAAGCAGCGTAGAGTTATAGAAACACGAGAAACGATAACATCTTCAAAACTCTCGGCCAAAACCTCCTTTTACCTGCAAAAGCGAACGGCACCGTCGCTGTCCCCAAACAGAATGCATCCAAAACCTGAGCCCATCGGACTGACGTCTTGTTACGCACTAAAATCCAATATGTTATGTCCCACCAAATAGTCAATGCAATGATGTAACAGTGCTGAGAGCACAATTAACAAGGAACTCCATTAACAAAGTTCAGAAAAAAAAAAAAAAACCGAAAAACCAGCGCCCATACTAGGTCAGAAGTGAAACAGAGGTTGGTGCCGCAGTATATGCTACACTAGGAATGACAATATCTTTGTTGGATTCCTTGGACTCGGGCTTTCGGACTAATTAGCTTATTTGTGCATTTTATTTCGATAGGGACTTTTACCTTGTTAACTTTTCGCCAGAAATTAGCTTTAGGGTTATATTGCACCGGCTTGCCATGCTTCCTCTGGTCGTCCCTGATGATCTTCCTAATCTCCTTCTGAATATCTGCGAAAGTGGCAAAGGGGATGTATGGAATTCTGTTCTCGATGCAGTATTCTTCGAGCCTCAAGCCCTGTCGAGCAAAGAGAACGTCTGCCTCTCGGGCAGCTGGGAGGTCTGAAACACCATCTCCAACGAAAACGATGAGGGGGCACGACCCATCTTCACTCTCAGAGGAGGCAGTCGTTCGGTATTCCTTGATAGAAGCGGCCTTATCGTGACCTAGGGGTGTATCATGAAGCCAGATTGGCTTCCACTCTGACCCATCAGGGGTAATTGAGGCATCGTTGGCAATGATGTCGATGTGTCGAGATGCCCTTTTGCCAAGGAACTCATCGAGGACAGCTCGAAGTACTGGCTTGAGGCCAGCTGAGATAATCTTGAATGGGATATTTCGGTTGATGCAGAATTCGTGGAATTCCCGAAAGTCTGGGTCAATCTCCAAAGCTGACTTCATGATCTCAAATCCATCGCCGAATGGGACGTTGAGGCTGCCCCACATCTCCTCAGACACATCACGGAAAGACCGTACACCGTTTTTAATCTCTTCATCTAGTTCCTCTCTGCGTTGAGGGCCACAGCCATGGGTATCGAAGAGGATATGTCCAGTATCTTGCATGAAGATAGTTCCATCGAAGTCTAGTTGGATGTTAGCTTCGTACAACCATACCGTGTGGTTAGGTGTTCACGGGTTGGGATTCTCACCAGAGAAGATAATGATATCTCTCCTGGAGGAGATCTTGTCCCCATTATCGTTGCTAATACTCGATAGAGGCACTCGGAGGTCCTGCTTAATAAAGTCTCTCACAGCCACGGAGCCATTTTGCTCGAGCAGCTGCCTGGCTGTACCGGGCTCAGGAACGATGATCGAAGGCATAATTATGGTGGTGCTTGTATCAAGAGGATGTTACCGTTGTGGAAAGGGGAGGTATGTTCGACAAAATGTCAGGAAACGATTGGCGGTCCTTTTGTTGATGTGGTTGTCGTTCGAGAGCTGTGGATATCAGGGGATATCAGAGGAGATTGGCTGTGGTAGTAGGTATTGATATGATGAGAGAAGACTGCTTGATGGTAGACGGAAAGGGAAGGAAATGGCGTCGATTTTATAAACTTGACTGCTGCTCGCTAGAGCCGAGGAGGCCCGATTGCAGTCTTGGGTATGGGCTACAAGGCTGTGCAGGATCGGGGATAGTCAGGTTCAGGATCAACCTTAAAACAATCCTGTGGGGTTGTTGCAAAGTCAAAGCTCATGTCAGGATCCTGCTGACTACATTACAGTTTTGTGAAAAAATAATAGAGGAACTCAATTGAAAAAATCCTGTATCATGGTTCTCGAAGGCCGCTCGCAAATACATGAGGATGCAAATCGTCAGGGTAAAGTAATATGTCCCGCACTCATAGCTGAAGTTACGAAGTTTTTAGTATCTATGAGCTGCATCAACATGCAAACACTGAACTAGGTGCTGGTACCTGGATTCGGATACCACGTGGGGTCCTGGGCACGTACTAAACTAGGCAGTACAAACTTGAAACTTGAGATTCATCTGCTAGAGAACTAACTACATTTCTGTAACAACTAAAATCAACCAATCCCACCTACAAGCCCATTTTGGGGGCTCAAATCAAAAAGTTGAGGTCTGGCTGCAATTTTAGAAAACGTGTCCATCACGAGGAGCCGGAGCTTTCAACACAGGTACCGCGGTTTGGGGTGTGGGTTACCGAAATCGGATGGCCCTGAACAAGGGCTTCTAGTGCATAAAATACACAATTGGCCCTTGCGGGTCATGAAGGTAGCTCAGATCAACACCCATTAGAACATAGACTACTGGGGCGTCTTGGTTCAGTTACTAAATAAGGGCCAATTGTAAACTCGATCCCAGATCACTGATACGTACCTCTGAGGTTGCCCAAGCTTTTCTTAGTTGAGAGCTTCCAGTTGTTGGAATATCAGGTTATGATATGAGGCTAGTGAGAGTGGCAGCGGTTCAGATGTGTGGCCATTGAAGGAACACTTTACCCTGTATGAATATGCGATGTATGAATATGTAGATATGTATACGAGCATGTATTCCAGCAGACTTATGGAACTTGTGAACTGTGTGAACTGTGACTTGTGGTTCTATGTGAGCTATGCAGCTACCTATATATATACACGAGGAATAGGTAACACATGCTTCTCATATATGTGGCGTGAATATATGATTATACTTCAGCATGTAATGCTTCACGTAGTTCAATATGTGGTGGAGTGTAAAGTGCACTAGCATGTTTCAACATCAGTTGATCCCGTGCCCAACTCTTATCTACCTACGCTAAAATAATTATGCTCTGGGGAAAAGAGTCTGGGCACGAGCTCACTTCCAGTGTGTCTGGCTAGGTAGTGTGATAAAGAGTATGAGGCAGTCGAAGATCATGGGAACAGAATCCTGCACCCTAACTGAAGATATCCTTTTGATTCTTACCCCCGCAGGCAATTGCCTTACGGAACTATCATCCAGGCCACCAGTAGTGCAATAATTACTACCCCACATATCGAGTACTACATTGAGCGCACTCCACAATTTCGGGTGGCAATAGAGGAAAAAGATAAAAATGAAAATATGATCTTGGTATAGTAATGGCATATTACACGGCTACCTTCGTAGCATATTTGGCAGCCGCCTTGTCGAACGATTCACTCCTTTGCTCGAGGTCCGTGAGTAAAGGATGGTCTGGCGCTATGTTTCTGAGCAGGCTGTGGCGTTGTCAGCTACGGGGTCGGGAAAACGGCCCTCCGCACGCGCGTATCAGGAGGTACTATACCTGAGTTGACCACTATTATCCTTGCCCGCAAGGGCAGACAACACAATTGCATTTGCCAGAGCTTCTGTATGCTTCGAATCTTTTGCCAGCGCCTGCTGCAAAGCAACCTCAGCCTCCTCGAGCCTGCCAAGATGGATTTCCGCGACTGCTTGGCCAACGATGGTAGATGCAGTGGATGTGGATGCCGCCTGTGCCAGCTCTTCGAAGACATAATATGCCTGCTGATATTTCTCACCACCCTGAATGCGATGTGCCGTCAGAGCATACTCTTATCTCCCACTAGGGCTGCCTTTGGACTCACCACCCTTAACCCCACCCATGACTCAGCTAAATTGACCAGCAAGCTATCTTGTGCCCATCTCTTGGCCGCCTGAACCTCCTTCAAGGCTAAATCTGTGCGGTTTTGACACAAACGGATTTGGACTATCAGCGAGACACTACCAACGCAATCAATTAGCATTAGCTAGTAATATAGGGACATCGAGAACTCACGCCTCAAGGTTTCCCTGGTGCTTGCTGAGGAGGGCAATGGCATCGTCACTCTTGCCATCCAAGTGTAGTATGATGCCTCCAATTACTTGAACCGTTCCATTATTGGATGAAGATGATATCAATTTTGCGATATCGGTTGCTGCAGTTGATGTATTACCAGCAGTATGCTCTGCAAGAGCTTTCACCGCAGCCAGTTCCGGGGAATCCTCTCCTTCGAGCTCTGCGCTAACTTCTTCCGCCCCCCCTAGAGCAATACGTGCTCGATATTTGTAGACTTTCGCCTTTATCATGTTCTCTGGTGCAAGTGCTGATGTGTCGTGCTCTATGACGGTGGTGAGCTGGCCTTGGTGAAAGGCATTGTGGATGCTCAGAAGCTCTACACAAGGTCAGTAAGTCTTACCATGACCTAGAGCATACAGATACTCACCCCCTTCAGAAGAAAATGGATCCATTGTAGTCCCAGTGGGTTTTTGATGATACACTGCTCAGATCTAGTTGCCGCACACAGTTGAAATTGGAGGCTCAATTCAACGGTGTCACCACTTGGAGCTTGGCGCTGCACATGACACCTTCGAAAATAGGCCGAGAATTGCACCAGGGGTAATCGTATTCAGTTTATCTAGACTATGAGTGTCCTACTTATGTTAATTTTTTTGTACAAAAATGGAATTTCAAGCCACGAGATCCAAGCCCAGTATGGATATTCTTCCTCCTGGCCCTTAATGCAATGCTGTTACTTTCACTAGGTGCATAATAGGTATCTATTTTTTTTTGAAGTCTGTACGTCTGAGCCAGAGGCTATGAGACGGCCCCGTTCTCTCCCCACCAGCATACCCTAGCAATCTGCACCAAAGCTGGGATCCGACACATTAATTAATTATAAGTGCAGCCAGCCATACTGACGCCACCCCACCGTATCCCAGGTTCTGTCACTGACAACCAGACTACTTGAAGCTACGTACAGGAAACGCTACATCGAGGGGGCAGGTTTGCAAGTATATAGGGTATTGCCCTCCGAATACCCTGTATATGTATTGGGTCTGGGACGCCAGAGATAATTGTCTTGGCATAGTGAATTCATATGCAAGGGATCGAAGGGACTCTACTGGAATCGTTACCCCTACGTTGACCCAAAGTCGGGGTGAAGCTGACATGTGAAAGGTCCTTTAGAAGAAGAACCCATCATGTCATTAAACAATGCTGGCATATGTGGTAATTGACAGTAGATAAACGGCAGAATTTCTGGAGGATCTAGTTCGATCCACAGACACTTATTCACTCTATCTGGTCGATCCGTGTGGGGTTGAGATCTCTATCAAATATATATCATGGGGTAGAGCCAGACAATAATGCCTCGGAGTTAGAGCAGTCTGGTTGACAATTATCTTGGGAGATTATTTTTTTCTGATTTGATACAGTTAAGTAGTAAACATCACTAGGACTCATTATACTTTTGGATCGTCAATATGTGACGCATAGTTAGAGTCACCAATTGTATCGTGTTAATGTGCATCGTTACTACGGTAAGTGATGCCTCTCAAAGTGACGTTGTTTCTTGGCAACCATCTTGTTACCCAAATAGGTAGGCATCTTGGCTGTTGAGGGTAACATCATTACATGAGGATCACCGAGATATTTACCAGCATTGGCCAAGCTGTGAACCAAGGCTTGTCAACTTTTGCATATGCCGTTGCGTGCTATCTCCAATATTAATATCACATCCCCTAAGTCTCTGTACTGTACACTGTAAAATCTCCGTGCCCGTTTTTGGAACTGACGTTGTATATCCCAGAGGCCTACTTTGCTGGTTAGTATTCTAGTCGCAGGGGAGGGGGGCACGAATATACAGCGCCGAGGCTCAGGGACAGAGGAAATTATTTAATTAACAGGGCTCATTGGGGGTTTCCGTTTTTTTTTTTTGGCAATGACGCTGCTCAATCTGGGATGCCTAAGCAATATACTGGCAGGTGGCCAGTATATAGGTATATATATGTTAATTAATCGCATCAGAAATCGTGGAGATCGGGAAACCATCGAGACACCTCGGCACCTTTGAGGCTTTTTTGCCATGTGGAAATCTAAGAACTTGCGGACGCCTCTCCCGCGGCTTTTCCGCTCCTATATTATCACTTCGCTTGTGGCAACGGCTGCCAGTGTATTAATGTATTAATTCTTCCCATACTCCTTTAATCGGTGGTTATATTACCCCCCATATTTAAAGAATCACCACTTCTCCACCATCTTAGGAAGATTCGATCTCAGTATGTGGACCCGATCGACTTCATCCCTTGACTCATGGTTTAAGCAAAAAATTGTTCACAATTTGTGCACCAGAGGGGTGAACGCTCTGCCGGGATTGATGCGTGTACATTGACGGTTCATTGATTGGGGCAGTTTCGGATATATAATTTTTCATTCATCTAGTGACTCCCTTCCCGATCGCTCAGGGTAACAGAATTCTCATGTTCACTAAGATTCATTTTCAGTTCATCATTGCGGGCCTGGGATCTCTTACCTAGGGCATTGTTGTAGATAGATATATACATTAGAATCGGTACGTTCAGGGTAACCAGAGTTTTGCCAAAGATTTATTCTCCGTTACCTATGCAATACAGGTAGCCTACTCTGGTAGGACATGAAATATATGATAACATCACAGTGGAAATACTTCTTCATCGATTGGTCTTCTGATATAACTTGCATTTGCCATTTTACATGTATCTGTCTTAAATACACCAAGATGTCCACTATAGTAGCTATGATTCTTAGACCCCCTATGAGGTTTGTCAAATAATAAACATGAAGCGGTCATTTATCCGCCATTCTCCCAAAGCAAAAACAAGTATCAGTACCCTGACTGTTCCTTTTTATTCAACCCACTCCCACTCCCGCTGCTACTGCCACCTCCACCCGCCCTCCCCCTGCGCCCTCCACTCCCCTCCCCCCTCAGCTTCTCAAAATACGCCCTAACATCCTCTGCACCTACCACTCCACCACCCTCGGCAAATGGCTTCAGAAACTCCCTCACCTTCTCTTTCATATGATTATATGCCATGACTCCCTCAATAGCCTTGACACGGTCCATTGTGTTGAGCGCACGCTCGCCCATATCGAGGATGCTGTGGTGAGAACCGGTAGGGGAGGCTGAGCGCGACAGAGGGGGCTCGTAGGAAGGTTCTTCTTCGGTGGAGGTTAGGATTGGGAAGGGAGTTAGGAGGGGGAGGTGTGTGGGGCAGCGGCAGAATGTGGACCGGGGAAGGGAATGTGGGGGGGAGGTGAGGAAGAGAGAGATGGGGGAGGTGAGAGAGATGGGAGGGTGGGGGGGGAAGGTGCAGGGGGCTGTTGTGGTTGTGGGTTTGGAAGAGCCGTTGGTGGAGGTTTCTGTAGGCGAGGGGCTCTTGTTCACTCGTTTTAGGGCTGGAGCGTCGATTATGAAGGAGTCAAGGCCATCGTCGTTGGAGGCTTTTCGCTTCTTCGAGGGGGGTTGGTTAGAGGCAGGCGATGTGTGTTCGTCCTGGGGTGTTATTGTTGTGCATGTTTCGATGGTGGTGGTGATGGTGGTGGTGACTGTGATTGTGTTATTTTCGATCTTTTGTGGGGGTATGGCGTCCTTTTTCATTACGGCAGGGAGGAATCCGGGAGTGCCGGCGTAGTTCCGTAACCAAGGGTTTTTGGCAACACATAGCCAGCAGATGAAGTTGGTGAAGGTGGAAGATGCTGGGAATCCCGGGGGTGGCTCGTCGTCGTCGTCGTCTTCTTCATTGCTAGTTGGGGTAGCCGTAGGAGCTGTTTGGCCCTCTCTATTGACAGGATCTGAAATGGGGCCTGTGGTGCCATTGGTAGTCCCCTCTGTGTCAATCGTCTCCGTAGTCTCCTCTGCGGTGCCGTTCGTGGCTGGGACTTCTTGTGTTGGCATTTCTTGCTTTATTTCCTCCATGGTTATATCTCCCCCATTTACCTTCTCCTCACCCTCAGAAGGGCCGTTCTCCATATCTATCGGCTCATCCTCGGTACCCTCTGGATACTGCTCTCCTACGATGCATACATCGTGGAACCAATCCTCGTTGCATGCATCGCCCAGAAGGCATTGGTACATCGTCCCCGTCTCCTTAGCCACATCATAGTCCCTATCACACGCACAAAATCTCCCTTGATAATTATGACAATATTTGTTTGTCTCTGCTGGTGTGCCATTTGTAATATTGTTCCGCAAAGTACAGGGAAAATTGGGGAAACGGGTAGTCCCACAATCGCACTGTATGTTACGCTTGTTGAAGAGCTCGACCAGATCGCAATCGCCATGACAAGAAATGGAACAGGAGTAGCAGAGGGCTCCACCTTCAGGGGAATGCGCTTTGCAGGCGTAGACCTTTGGGAGGAAAATGGGAATGGGTTAGCTGGAGGGAGGGTCAATTGGAAGGAAAGTACATACGGGCTGTCGCAGCGGCCCCATGGTGTATGTGCAGGTTTCGAAACTGTACGGCATAAGTTCACGGGCTTCTTTCTCGAGCTCGAGCTGGCGGTTGATGTAATCCATTGCTGTGACGGACTGGCCTGCAGAAGAGCCAGGCGACCCCTCAACATCCATCAGGACTGTAGCGGCGGACATGTTGTTTACTCTGGATGTTTAGATGGATATACGCGTTTACTGTCGCCTCAAAGTAAAGAGCGAAGCTCCCGCCAAGCGCGACCCACTTAGCACCCAATTCTGGTATAGCGGCATAGTGTGTTAACGCGTCGCACTACAAAGCTGGAACCCCTCCATCAGATACCCACAAACCAGTTCCTGACGCTTTTCCTGCAATCGTGCGGACCCAATTCATCATCTTCCCGTTCATTCGTTTATTGTTTGGTTACCTGTAAAATTCGGAATGTCGTCTCCACCTGCGCCAATGTCTTCGAGAAGGAAGAGACCTCACCAGGATGACGATGATGTTCCCCCGTCCTTTCCCAACCCACCATCAAGCTGTGAGTGTGTCAGTTGCCCTGCGTGGTCTTTGCTGGGAGTAACATTTTTCCTCTGAATCTGCAGTACATCCCTCGTCTCCACCACTGCCTCCCTTGAATGACGATGATGAAGATGAGGAAGTTCGGGAAGACGATGTGGACGATTTGGACGATTTAGATGAGGAGCTCGATGGTGAGGACTTAATGGTAGACATGGAGAGGGACTACAATAGAAACGACCGACTTGACGATTACGATAGGGTTGGAGTCGACGATGAGGTGTACGAAGAGTTAGACCCTGCAGTCCGCCGAGCAGTTGACCAGCGCCTAAACCAGATGGACCGGCTGCGTGGATCACAGAGGCCACCCTACATCGACCTCGAGGATGAGGATGGCTACGAACTTACAAATCAACCACATCGTGGCCGTCATCCCTGGGATGAGAACAGGGAAGATGGCGAGATGGAAGATATCATGGAGGCAGAGCTATCCCTCGAGACGCTGGGTGACATCAAAGCGTCTTCCATTGCAGATTGGATTGCCCAACCTGCAGTCCACCGCACCGTCGGGAGAGAATTCAAAAACTTCCTTCTGGAGTATGTCGATGATGCAGGAAATTCTGTTTATGGAAACAGGATTAAGCACTTGGGAGAGGTCAATGCGGAATCACTGGAGGTCTCCTACAACCACCTCGCTCAGTCGAAGGCTATTCTTGCCTATTTTTTGGCCAATGCTCCAACCGAAGTCTTGCAGATTTTTGATACTGTAGCAATGGAGGCCACTCTCTTGCATTATCGAGACTATGAACGTATCCAGTCAGAGATTCATGTCCGTATCTCAGATTTACCTACACCTTATACCCTCCGTGAGCTTCGACAGTCACATCTCAACTCCCTTGTTCGCGTTAGTGGCGTGGTCACACGGAGAACAGGTGTCTTCCCCCAGCTCAAGTATGTTAAGTTTGATTGTGTCAAGTGCGGTATCACACTTGGTCCCTTCCAGCAGGAGTCCAACGTAGAAGTCAAGATCTCCTTTTGCCAGAACTGTCAGTCACGCGGCCCCTTCAGCCTCAACACCGAGAAGACAATTTATAGGAACTATCAAAAACTCACTCTGCAAGAATCGCCCGGGACAGTTCCTGCAGGGCGACTTCCTAGGCATAGAGAAGTCATCTTGCTCTGGGATCTCATTGATTCAGCTAAGCCAGGAGAGGAGGTTGAAATTACTGGAATTTACAGAAATAACTACGACGCTCAACTCAATAATAAGAACGGCTTCCCTGTATTTGCTACCATCCTTGAAGCTAACCATGTGGTTAAGTCACATGACCAGCTTGCTGGGTTCCGCCTAACTGAGGATGACGAAAAGGCAATTCGGGCCTTGTCAAGAGACGAGGATGTTATCGATAAAATCATTGATTCCATCGCACCTTCTATTTATGGGCACAGGGATATCAAGACCGCTGTTGCCTGCTCTCTGTTCGGTGGTATGTCAAAGAATCCCCAGGGCAAGCATCAAATAAGAGGTGATATCAATGTCCTCCTTCTCGGTGACCCTGGAACAGCGAAGTCTCAGGTGTTGAAGTATGTTGAGAAGACTGCGCACCGTGCTGTTTTTGCTACTGGTCAGGGTGCTTCCGCCGTCGGTCTCACCGCGTCTGTCCGCAAAGACCCAATCACCAGGGAGTGGACACTCGAGGGAGGTGCATTGGTCCTGGCAGACAGGGGTACATGCTTGATAGATGAGTTTGACAAGATGAACGACCAGGACCGTACCTCCATTCACGAGGCTATGGAGCAACAGTCGATTTCCATTTCGAAAGCTGGTATTGTTACATCCCTCCAGGCCCGATGTGCCATCATTGCGGCAGCAAATCCAATTGGAGGACGTTACAACTCTACTATTCCGTTCGCTCAGAATGTGGAACTCACGGAACCAATTTTATCCCGTTTCGACATCTTGTGCGTTGTAAGAGACACAGTTGATCCTGAGGTGGATGAGAGGCTGGCGAATTTTGTTGTTCAATCCCATTCCCGATCACACCCACTATATAAAAAGTCCCAAGAAGATGCTCAGAACGTAGGTGTCAATAACCCCACAACTCCGGGTTACCCAAGTACTCCAGGTTACCCAAGTACCCCCGGATTGCCAGGCTATCCCGCCACTCCATACGCCCCTACCCCAGCTCCACCTTCCACCGACCCTAACTCTACAACAACTTCTTTTGAATCCATTTCCCCCATCTCGCAAGACTTGCTGAGGAAGTATATTCTTTACGCACGCACAAATATCGCTCCAAAGCTTCATCGTATGGACAACGACAAAGTGGCAAAATTGTTTGTGGATTTAAGAAGGGAGTCACTGGCTACTGGATCTTTCCCGATCACTGTGCGTCACTTGGAATCCATCATACGAATAAGCGAGGCGTTTGCGAAGATGAGGTTAGGCGAGTATGTTACACAGAGGGACATTGATCGTGCCATTGCTGTGACAGTAGAAAGCTTTGTAGGTACGCAGAAGGTTAGCGTGAAGAGGGGGTTGGCGAGGGCGTTTGCGAAGTATGTATCCTTCCAGGAGAATCTTGTGAGAAGTGGACTTGAGGCTAATATGGCTTTTTGTAGGTACACACTACCAAAGAGCAAACCTCAAAAAGTTGGCAGGTATTCAGGGCTGGCGGGGAGTGCTTTGGCTAGGGAGGTCAGGGCTTAGGTTCGATTTGGGAATAAATATATAGTTGGTTTTTAATTTTACAATGATTGTATACCAATACTGCATGCAGTTTAATTATAGATGTAACTCGGCATCCTGCATACGGAGGTACGGTAACTTCAGGTCTGGATCTCCTCCATCCTCGCGGCTCCCTCGCGGCTCCCTCCGCGACTCTTTAGACTTGACACCAGTCTCAGGCTCATCTCCCGCAACCCCTGGGAGATGAAAATAATTAATCTGCGGCGAGTATCCCCCAGAAATTTTATATTAGAGCATAATTAAATATTAAATGCGGGGGTACTTGGCTTGTACTTCCTTGCCTTGACTCTACTTATAGTGTGTGGTAGCACTGCATATGCTCTGACATTGCAAGAAGGCATGGACTTATAAGTATGCGCTATAAGGCTGTATCCTATCGCTTGATGCTAATGTTTGAGGTTTCGATGCCGCTGTGGGGTTATATTCTAGTCTTCTGCCAAGTCCCTGTTCGACTACCCAATTAGGTAACAAACCACCACAGCCATCTCAAACTGGTCAGATATATTTACTGTTATTGAGTTCATCGCCCAGACTCATAAAACCTGCTTATACTTACCCGAGACCAGTTTATCATCATCCCATCAATAACCTCCCGCCCTATCCCTAACCATTCTTTGCATAGATGCAGGAGTCTTTTTTCCTAAGGCTTGTTTCATATGGCTGCCTCTTCATCTAATGTTAAATCCCTGATCAGAAGGTTTGAGTTACTGGCGTCCTACTCGAGTGTGCCCAACGTGAGGGGTGAGTTTTTAGTGAATCCAACATATCAGGTTCAACGACAGCAGCAGCAACAGCAGGGAGGGCTACATACACCACTTGGCGATATTCAAGAGCTCGAGAGGGTGGAGGCTCAGAATACTAACAATTCCGGGATGAAGAGTAGTAGTTCTGAGGTGGAACTAATGCCTACCTCGGGGTATTTCAGTCTATGGCCTCAGGGATACAGGACAGTATTACAGCCACCAGCGGGCTCGGCAGTGAAGCCACGGAGCTCCTATAATACTCTCACAAGGGCGGAGACTTTATTCCTAGGGGACTTTAATGGGTCACTCAATGGGCCTGCTGAATCCACTGCCAGAGTTGGAGATGGTTCAGCAAATAAAGCAGATTGTGGCTCAACTACGCACTGTACCTCCGCTCCACGCCTTGCCCTTCGCCGACTAGGGCAGAGTGTCAAACGTAAAGCTTCCTTCTTCATTGAGCAAAGCCAGAAGCAGGATTATCTTCCTATCAGGAAAGGTCCTCCTCCGAAGCAACTGTTTGGGGGCAGTGGTGAGAATATGGGGAAGAAAGTCAGGAGGAAGGTGACGGAGAAGGTTGGGACTGTGAGGAAGGCTAGTGGAGATCAGACAAAGGGCCTGGTGGTGGTTAGTCGATCAGTGTCGAACAGGGAGGGAGAGAAGCGGTCGAGTGAAGATGGTGCAGATGATAATATCCCCACTGGTACTGAAACCGGAGCAGTGGTGCTGCCATTAGGGCGAGAGAGGAGTTCAACAGAATCTGAGAGGGAGAGTGTGGGGACAGGGTTGTCATCAAATTGGAGTAGTACCAGTTATCCACTTACTGCACCTATGGCACCACCAGTCATGAGGGGAATACCATCAAAGTTTATTCATAGCCTCTTTAGGCGGTCACTGAAGCCACCTACGGCCACCAATGGGTCGGCCGATAGCTGTGAATATGATGCGGATAATGGTATCTCTCAAAGGCTTCGGGAGATAAAACAAGTCCCAGTTATCTTGCAGCGGGGGAATAGCTCGACTGCGACCCTTCAAGCCGTGGGGGGATCAAAGCCAGGGTCAATCGCCGAGCAGGAGTCGTTGAGAGGCAAAAAGTCAAGAAAGCTGTGGAGGAATTGGTCGGAGGCGAGCCGGAAGGGAATGGATGGAGTTGGGGAGATGGCTGGCAGAGATACGATTAGGAAGAGAAGGATTACGCCGTCGAAAGTTAGTGTCAGGAGCTTGATTGCAAGATTCAGGCAGGCAGAGAGTGTGGGCCAAATGTGTGAAGGTGACCGGGGAGTATACAGGACGCTAAATATGGAACCCGATAGGAGTAGAACATCCCTGAAAACACAATCTGTTGTTGGGGAACAGCGAAGGGCGAGGAATGCGTTTGTGGATATAGAGTGCGCCGGGCATTCCAGTGGCCACGCTTGGCATGGCCAAAAACAGCCGAAACCCTATTTGCATTCCGGAAGTGGTAGAAGGCCGATTAAACTAAGGATTGCACTAAAGAATGAGGAATTTTGGGAAACGGACGAAGAGGAGGAGCCGGAAAGACAAGACATTGGCAATTACGATGAAAGGGAAGGATCGGAACGGGGGAGTATTGGTGCGATGTCAAGGTCACATAGCGATACGGGCGGTGATGTCAGAAGCATACGAGAGAGTGATGATGAAAGTTCTGGGACGGAGTTTATCCCTCGCTCGCTCAACTCGACTGATACAATAGTTACCACAAAGAACTCATCAGGATCACAAAAGCAGTCGTCTATAGTATACACATCCAATGATGAAAGGGATGGAAGCACAAGCAGGGACCTCACGGTTGTGAATGTGCAACGATGGTCAAGAAATTCAGGAGAAATCAATCATGGTTATATCTCGGATTCGGCAAGTGGAGGATGGTATAAGATCTCAAAACAGCTGGGTCTGGTCGTAGCGGGTTCTGTGAATACAGCAGGTATGGGTATGGCTATAAGGCAAAACTCACAGCAATTGATACGGCCGATCTACCGATATCAGGCCTACCAGCCACCTAAACCACTTCAGCCAATAGTGGTGTATGATGTGGACGTCCGGGGGCAGATTGGTAGCAGTTATATAGGAAGAGCAGGGAGGAGCCAGCATGTGGAAGCGTATAGAGGCACACCGGCACCAGGGGGTTTTATATCACGGAGAAGGACAGGGGATAAGCAAGGGCTGAGTGAGGAAGAGGGAAGTGGGGGGAGTGAGAGTGGGAGTGGAAGTGGAAGTGGGATGAGTGGCGAAGGGATGCCACAGGGTGGGGGGGTAGGTGAAGAAAGTCCCTCCTCCCTTGCGACTGATGAGCTAGGGTATATATATGTGGATGACAGTGAAGACAAGGGGGAGGGGCCAGATGAGGTGCTGTCTGATAGTGACAGCGAAAGGAGTCACTATACAGGGGTGAGATCTGCTGATGAATACGGAGAACCAGAGGGAGAAATAAATGATTATGAAGAGTACACAGTTGCCGAAGAGGCTGTACAAACATCCACCACAAGAGAAACGACACTATCAGCCAAGGGGACATCTCTTTTCCGTGATGGTATACTCTCTGAACTTGAGCTTACCCCGCCACTTGTCTTGAATGGCTATGGAAACACAAACTATCACCACCATAAGAGACACCTAGAATCTACGTCGCAACAAGCCAGTAGTATTGTCACCAGGCCTCCACGGCCTGCGTATGAAAACCCAGGACCATACTCTACCTCGCAAGCGACGAGTACAGCACGCAGATTAATGAGACAACATGAAGCAGCAATGAGGGTTGTTGGTACGATATTATTCGATGGAGTGGATATGCTGAACGAACTGGGTAATATTGAAGTGGTAGGGTTTGGGGATGGGAGCTCAGGTAGGAGGGAGGGGCTGGATAAAGAAAGGGAGTGGGAGGAGTTAATGGAAGAGCAGGAGAATGAGGTGGTGGTTAGAGTGAAGTTGCCAGTGAGAGGGATTCCGATTAGTGGGGGAGTGGTACAACCGAAGGCGAAGAACTATGTGGTGAGGGTGGCGATTGAAAAGTTTGTGTTAGCATGCGGTTGAGAGATTGGAATGAAATGTACTAGTTGGTGAAGTGGATTTTTGGAGGGGTTGTGGTTTGTGGGAATGGTTTATATTGGCATTGAGCTTTTGGCTATTGGCGTTGCTTATTGGAGCTACTATGTTTTAAGTGGTTATTGATTCATATTCATGTCTGGATGTCTGCCTTTGCGGGATTCCTATAAGCTGCCTGAGCTGACCTTATACCTCATATGAGTTCCCTTTGTTATTGTGGGTGCGGGGGAGTCCCTAGGGGAAAAGATACATCAGATAATTTTATCGGCTTCAGGATTTGTGTAAATGAGTAATGGGTGATGCTCGTAAATGTTTTACGGCAGGGGCCGAGAGATTAGTTTGAGGTTACAAATAAGTATTGTGAAGGCAGCACTTTTAGGGTTGATAAGTGACTTCAGGGTAACACGCACGGGATTTGTTAGTAGGATAGAACAGCATGTAACATCAAATCTCAGAGCTTTTAGATAAAACTGCTATTTTCAGTCTTCCTCAGCCACCTCCGGCTCCGCGTCTTTCTCTTTGCAAACTTGTTCCAATATCTACTGGCATAAGCCAACATGTAGAAATCTATATATACAGTACATCCAAGCAGAAATATATATTCATTTCTCCTCCGTTACAGGTACACCCTCAAACCACTCTCTAATCTTGGCCCCCTTCTCCCCACCACTCCACCACGCCCCCGCCACAGTGGCAAGACCCTTTCGGGGGGCGACATGTTCGCCAGATAGCCAGATGGGGAGGGTATCCCACCCTGCTGCGCACCCACTGTCCCCATCCCCATCCCTATCCTCATTCCCACCTCTACCCCCACCCTCGGAATGAGGTTTTCCACCGAGCTCCCGTAACACACGCACGTCCTCTTCGGAGTCCGCTGCGCCCACGGGGAAGTGTGTGTAGGAGCCGTAGCCGGAGAAGGGGGAGAGGGAGTGCGTGGTGTGGATTATTGATGTTGGGGCTGGGGCTGGGGCTGGCGTT
>Ga0307514_10002285_pt1 | contig 20276 bp, 26 predicted proteins | sample 16_EM_MG_FD_203088 | JGI IMG/M metagenome (GOLD analysis project Ga0307514, IMG submission 203088) | Populus trichocarpa ectomycorrhiza microbial communities from riparian zone in the Pacific Northwest, United States - 16_EM | ecosystem: Host-associated > Plants > Roots > Unclassified | place... | reverse complement strand
TGAGAAACTGCTGACTCCGAACCCGGTTCCCTTCCAGCGATCCACCTCGTTCGCCAACGCCTGTAAGTATGTAAGGCTGATTTCTACGGTGTTATTTTTACTGAATGCTGTGCATCGTGTTGGTGAACAGGTTCTTGGCGAATCCGGCACCAAAACCTTGCTTGAACGAGGAATGCGGTCATCTCTCGCTCGGAAAAATTCTGGTAGCTCGTTCGACACTGACTGCGGCAAAAAAAAACCCCTCGCAGTATGACGAGCCCCACGTTAAGTAAACCAACAGCCCCCCTATTCAATCCTTCTGGCTGATCGGTTTGCGATCTTTTTCTAACCCATGGCGGTTCCTACGCCTCTAAAAATACTCTCGAATGTTCAAACGGTTGTCTTCCATTATGAGTGCAAGCAAACCTAGCCGAACTCTTAAGCTGTGAGCACGAGCCGCGAACGTCGAACACTCGCACGCAATCTTGAAGCCAAACCAAAGCGTTACAATTCTACTATTATCCGTTCCTCAGTGGAATCTCCGTATTATTCGGCACTTACACATCTCGTTTTTATAACATCGTAGCCACAACTGATGGAACATGTATTGAAGCCCATGTCCCGGGTTTTGCCGCTCGCCGGCCCTATTTCTCGTCTGTGTATACCATAAACTGATATACAATCCTGGGTCGTCGTTCTATTCAACTCGGAGGGTTTCTTCAAGACTGTTGTGGGGACAAAAAAAGGGGGGAAACACGAGGAAGCAAACGATAGAGAGGACATATGTTCAGTCTTTCTTCAAGTCCCGACGCAGGACGAAGACCCGTTCACCGTCTTCTGTGACGGTGACTTCCTGGGTAAGATGAGCGCTCCTTGACCGGATAGCCTCAAAGTCTTGAAGGTCCCTGCCCTTCGCAAGCACGATATAAATTTCGAGCCCGTCACCAACCTGATCGGAGATGGATAAGGTTTTGAAGCTTCGCCGATTGTGACAGGGATCAACTTACTTCGATGTGACGTTCGGTGGCACTCGTGAATGAATCGATTACAATAGACAACACGTCTGGCAGTGATAAATGCGCGGGGTGTGTCGTTCCGACTGCTGCGACCTGATTCTTGAAATATATCTATGAAAGGAACACACCAAGTGAGCACTTTGGACGGGTGTTTTATCAGGTGGTTAAATTTCGGATAGAGTTCGGCCAAGCACGCGGGCGGAGGGGGTGGCGAAGTGGGAAGCAAGCGTAATTCAAAAATTAAAAGAGACTTGCCTGGTTGTCGAGGAAGGGCTGGACGAGGGATTGAGCAGCACCGGCAGCTCTGCAGGCCTCGCGCTCATATGACCCAACGGGATCAAAAGAGTAGACAGCGCCAGTCCCTGACAGATGACGTGAGGACGATGGTGCTTGAATGAGAGGGAAGGAAACACAAACCGTCTTCCTCAATTCCGCCAAGAATGTTATAAACGTAGTAAGGGAAGAACCGTTTGGCGTAGAGCATCGTCTGGATCAAGCGGGCAATTGCTCGCAAAGGCATGTCCTTGGCGTGCGCGTGTCTGTACCACTGAAATGCCAAGATTTTAGCGTCTGGTTTGGGGGGGAGGGGGAAGATCAGGGTCATACCTCTAGACGTTGTCTGACCTTCTTAACAAACATGTTCCCATCTGCAGCAAAACCGTTCACAGCCAAGACGGCGCGATCGGTCCTGTCCGGACGCGAAGAGTCAAAAATCGACATCGAACAGAGAGTAGAGAGAGATCGAAGACGTACAGTCTAAAGACCTTCGGGGCGTATCTCGTCTGAATGCTATAACCCTCGCTCTGTCGTGTGTCGCCGGCGATAACTGAAAAGTCCTGACCGGCGATAGCGAGGATTGTACCGCCGTTTTCTGTGTAAGGGTTGAAATTTCTCGACTGAGGCATGACGGAACCGCCTGGCATCGGGTTGGGTTGAAAGTGAGAAGAGATTGGGCCTACAGAGGGGAGAGATTTATAGGTTGGAATGACCCAGTGGTGAGAAGAAGCCGCGTCACGATCCTGTTCGGAGTTTGATTCCCCATCACGGCATTCGGCTTTTCCTCGGATTCCGACGTTTTCCCGCCGGGTCATCCTCCTCAATCGGTTTTGAATCAGAATCTGCTGTTTGACTTTCTCCTATACTCACTCTAATATCTTCTGCGAATACTCGGAATTTCCTCTCCTATCTGCCATCCCGGAAGCATCCGCATCTTATCTCCATCATCCATGTTGCTTGCCAGACCATCTCTTCACGATTCGCCATTCCCATCTATACTTCCGGATCTATGTATAGGTCGCCTGACCTCCGTGAGACCTCTGCCGATGTAACTCTTGTTCGCTCCAGGCGGTAAATCATGATGTGAGTCCGAAACACGCGATCGCGCAGATCCCGCCTCTCAACCGACTAGACAACTCTCCATATCAGATAGATTTTACGTCCCTGCAACACGCCACAGGTGCATCCTCGGCGAAACTGCGATAAGTCATGCATCACAGACCAGTTCGCCGCTCCCACCCCCCTTTCTCTCCCGGGTTCTCTATTGTCGCTTTCCGCGATCCGGAAAGGAACATCTCGTAACAAGACTCCCATCGTTACAACGGTGTTCTCACCCTACTAATAGTCGCTGGAGCATTCTCCGGGACCATCGGAAAATAGATACTTACTCAAGCCTCAAGGACGAGTACCCGTTGACCGGTCTATGATCCAAATGGTCTAGCGTAGGATCGTAGCAACACCGCAAAGGCCAGCTCACCTCTTCTCCCTAGTAAGCACTAGTAGCTTATCGTCCAACAAAGTCCGAGAACTGAACACCCCTTTCCGCCAAAACCTAGGACAAAACCATTGGATCCTCCATGGTTTCTCCGTGCAACAACGGTCGCTAGCCAAAACCCCCCAATAAAGCGCTTCGTACTTTATGAAATCCTCACCCGCTCCCCCTGCATCTACTGTGCAACCACCACTTTCCTCGCATCTACTTTTTGCCTTCGGAAGCACCCAGGGGGACTCGAGATGCCCAGCGAAACTCTAGGGCATCGATTTCATTTCCCCCCCCTCCTGATCCTGTACGTGTGCGCTCACCTGCAGTGCCAGAACATTACTTTACATACGACCTGCTTCTAATCGGGAAAACCTACGGAAGCGACGATCATTCCACATACCAGTCTGCGCTGCACTCTGACCCCGTTTCATCCGGATGCCAGTGAATCCACCCCGCAGGACATTCAGTCATCTAGCGGCATATCCACCCGCAGCGTTCTGTTCAATGACAGTCGGGGTGTAGCGCCCTCGAATCGTTGAAAACTCTTCAAACACGCGTTGACAAATCGAATCCCTCATGAAGACCACTGATCAGGAACCACCGGAGTCTGCGACCTCGCACTCGCGACGTTTCGAACGAGGGTCGCAAATGTATCCAGGCAGCCGAGCCGTGTGCCAGTCCAGAAAAGAGAAAGATTGTGACGGAAGGCGCCAATCGAGGAACAAATTTCCATAGACGTCCAAGGGGATGCAAAAAAAAGAGGAAATAAACTACTGTATGAGATGATGAAATGATGAAATGAAGGTGTAGAGAAGATCGGTTATGTACAGATGTCTGTATGTCCGGTAGACCAAGGCGGGTGGTGAGGGGACGTCCATGAAGCGCCAAACGATATGATTACGACGTGAACGGCAACAAGTGTGAATGGGACAACAACGATAGAAAGACAGGAAAGGTGGGGTGCACGTGTGAAAGAGTGAGAGGTTTCGGTGAGCAAATAGGAGAAAGGGGGTTTGCGAGTTTCGAGATCGCTCAAGCCGCATTCGATGGAAGTTCGAACGGGCAACTTGCATCTGTGACCTGCGTCGACGTAGACCGAGGTCCAATCAACCCTGATATGTGCATCTCCAGCACGAGTCTGAAACGAAGTCCTATGTGTCGCCCAAGAATTAGAAGATTCGTACCGAACAAACCGGTTGGTGAAAAAAGTAACGCACCCGGTCTTTCGCCATTCGCGAATTGTCCCGGATTTCTACAGGCGTTGTACCAGTTCGCCCCTGGGGAAGGCCAAGGTGTCAGTCCAGCCGCAAATGTGGGAAACAGGACTTACATGTGATGTCACTGCTATTATCGGCCGTATACGAAAAGTTCATTGGCACTTGTAACTTTGTGAACACCTTTGCAGGAAACGTGATTCCATAGATATCACCGTTCCCGACCTGGGCGGAGGTCTCAAGGTCAAAGATGTGGGCATTCAAATGGGTGAACCTCAGAGGTATGAAGTTTGATCCTGTGTCGACCTCCAGTTCCGCAAAAGCAGGGAATGTAAAGTTTGCGGGGAAGGTTAAGAATTTTGTTGGGATGGAGTTGTTCCAGTCACCGGTCGCGGCTGAGAGTGGTGTGTCTTGGCTGATCGAGAACTGGGGTACTCGAGGGAATAAGAAAGCGAGGAGAATCCCGGCGCTAAACGACGATAGCCAGCAGTGATCAGCCACAAGTATTCCGAGAGCTGGGATGGTCGACCCACGCTATACACAGCCCAAAGACGAAGAAGACGGTGAATCTCCAGGTGAACCAATGACAGCACAACCCTCGCTCCCCTCTCCTCCACTCTTTCCACTTTTTACCTCGAGCTTCTGCGTTTCGTTCCTTCTTAGCACTCCTGGTTACTTCACGTAGTTCCGAAGCCTTCCACTCGGGACCAAGAGCAGGGACAGTAACCATCTCCACCTGCGCCCCTGTGACATTAGCCATATCCTCGTGCTTGAGACTTCCACGGGGGAGCGCCTGGTAGCTATTCCACACAGTTCGATCAACGACGGCTGACATGGAGGGCATACCGACGAAAAGAGCAGATTCACTCACCCTGGCTCACTATCAACAAACGTCGTGCTGTATTTCGGCCCAGAGTTATTAAAATCCGCAAAGACGTTCCAACTTCCATCGTCCTTCGCTCCCAAAGCATCCTCCTCGTCATAACCGCCCTTGAGTGGTTCCGTCCTCCCAGCATCGAAGAACGAGTTTTGGTTATACCCGGCCGATCTCGTACCACCGTTCAAGAGTTCTGTGCTCGGTCTCTGTTGGCCAACGTCTTGGTTATAATACGAAGCAGGGGAGTCGTATCGGGCTGGGTTCCCAGAGTAATCGTTGTTCAAGACGTCGCCAGACCGTCTGCTGCCGTAATACGAGGAGACGGTTGACTTTCTGTTGGGATCCATGGCTGAATGGAGAGGAAAAAGAATGTGGGTGAGAAGGAAGGCAGAGGATGCGGTCCCCGAGGTTCGGTCGAGACGGCTGTTGTAGACGACCGACCTGATGTAATCGGAGTTTGAAATGGCTTCAAGTTCACTTTCGGATGTCCCGCTGGACCTGTTCTTTTTTTGCTGTCTTGACTTGCCTGCACCTGCCTGGGACAAGTAACATCCACGCTTGAAACTATGGCGGAACGGTACCCCGCTTCCTTGCGTTCTGTGAAGGATTCCCGGTCTCTTCGGAGACGCTCTGGGACATTCAGTAAAAACGTGGCCGAGGACACACCAGAACCGGACACCGCCCGAGCCCTCTCGAGATCTTCTACGCGTGCTAGTTCTTCGTCTATGGTCTCTGGGGAGTCCCGCAGGATGTCCACTATCGTGGAAGATGGAGATGCTTTATCTTCTGACTATCGCCGGCAAACTTCTAGACGGGTTTCCACGTTCAAGGACACTCCGCTCCCACCCTTGCCTAAACCATACCCAAATCCAGCTAATGATCACTTGAACCACTATGAAAGGCACGGCGGCTATCCACTATCCTTGCACGATGTGCCCTTGACCCCGACGGAGAGATCTCTCGACTTGGAGCGGGATGGGAACTCTTCTAGATTCAGCTCCTATCTTCCTACCCCGGATTTTTCCAGACAAAGCTCTATTCGCTCCCGCATCTCGATACCACGTACTTCCCCTCAACCGAAGCATTCAAATTCCACTGGTACCACCCGAAAAAAAACCAACTACGTCAAGTCGGACACTGAGGATAACCGACCACCCCTAATTCCCGCGTCAAGTAGCAACTGGACACAAAAGTGGCCGAAGCCGCGTCTCAATCCCAGGTCGCTCGGAGGATTGGTTGCCGCAATCGAAGAGAGCGAGGGTCTTGGATTCGACAAACCGGATAGATGGACAACACACAAATGGGTTCTCCTAATCTCGACCCTGATAGCTTTTGGTTATTCTTCTGTGGGGTTGGCTTATGCTATGCTTACATGGTTCAGAGGTGAAACAATTAATTTTTTTTCCCGTTTGTGCCATTTTTGACTTGCAGCAGGGTGGGAACATGCAGAAGTCATGCACACGGCAGACGTCGACGTCCTGGTTTACATCACAGTGGCAGCGTCTATTCAAATTTTCACATCCTTGGTCGGGCTCTGCGGTGTTCTTCTGAACTCCCGTTCAATATTGGCTGTGTACTGTCTTTTGCTCTGGCCCTCTTTCATTTCCCTGGCAGTCGTGGGTTATTCAAGTTACAAACGATCGGAATTCGCCCTTGACAAGAAACTGAATATGGCGTGGAGCCAATGGTACAATCCCCATGACCGACTCGCAATCCAAACTTCCCTCAGATGCTGCGGCTACTATAACCCTCTGCACCAAGCCGTGTCCAGCAAAAGGTGTTTCCCGAGGACGACATTACCGGGCTGCAAAGCAAAACTGTACCTATTCGAGAAGCAAAACCTACGGATGATCTGGTCCACGACGTTCTCACTGGTTCCTCTGCACATCCTCGTTATCTGCATATCCCTGCTGTGTTCAAATCATGTCACGAACACGTTCGGGAAGGGCATCCTACCAGAGAGGTATAGACTGGGTTTGGGTGACGTCCAACTCGAAGCGGAATCACATGGATGCGGGCAGTTTAGGAACGAGAGTGGGGTGATCGAGCGACCGGAGGAGTCAAGGATGGGCATCACCAAGATGCTTAGAGAAGATAGGAGGTAGCTTACGCCGATCTCCGGCGGTGGACGGGACAGGTGGGTGGAGAGTGCCTTTATCCGTGCTTATGATACGGGATGGTGCGAACTGGGGTGCGCAGTAGTGGTGGTACAAAACCGAATACAGCTCACCAGACCTTACATGTACATGTACACGCGACTGAAGATAGAACCATGTTCACACTTCACTCGCTCCTTTGATCCGCGCGGACCCGTTCTTCCTCCGACGTCCCGCAGCTCTACTACTACGCCCTCCCTTCTCTGGACAATTGATCTAACTCGGGTTGAAGTTGCACGACGGGAGGTGCGGAACTATCTCTTTCTATAACCAACTATCGACCAATGCGTGGTTTCATCATCCAACTCACGGGATTCGCTTATGAGCGAACTTGCCAAACGCGGAGAAGCTTCTACGGCGGTTTGAAGCCTTCCCCACGTTCAGCCCACACCCGGGCACAAGTTCCGGTTTAGGGGATATTGTGGAAGGAATGAAAACGAGCCGAATTTCGTCGTAGAAAGAAAGGGGGGTCCGAAGTAAAGATCGAGGGTCGAGGGTCTAGGGTGCGGAAGCAAAGAGGGGGGAGGGGCGGAAGCAGATTCTTCACCTTGGACTCGAATTCCCCGATCTCGGGTAAATCAATGACTCGGCATTCCCGGTGAGATCATCCCGTAGAGAAAGATTAGGGTAAGTCAGTTATATGCGTGTACTATGAAACATCCTCCCACAGCAGGGTTACCGTGTCGTCTTGATCGTAAAGCCCCCAGCTGACAGATATCACATGACAAGTGTCTGTGTCCTTGGAGCCTTCCCCTTTCTCTTCAGTCGCTTTTTGGCTTGGCTCAGCCTCGGGACGACAGGTTCCGTACTCACTCAATGAGATCGTTCATTAGAAAGAAGAAACGCTCCACTTCTAGGGATAGATACATGATGGCTGGGTAGGGTCCGAAGGGAAAAATAGCAGCAAGAGAGCCTGGTGGTGTACGACGACGACGACAGCAACAACAACGACGATATTGGAGAGAAAAAACACCGCACGAAGGATCGAAGAAACAACAAGGCGACGATATGAGTCTGATAATAGTTAGAAGTGTACGTGAAGGGGTTGCGAAGAAGGTTATATGTTTAGTGTCGTTATCTGCCGTCGAGGCTCAACCTAAGGGGTGGGGTCAACAGGGTACAATGCCAAGAACCAACTCGCACTCACTAAAGTGACGAAGGGCGAACGTCTTCACCATACGGGGGTGGGATGTTGTCGTAACGAGGAGGATGGATATAAGCGGGGGGTGGGGGAGGAGGGACCGAGGCCTGAATGACAGCCGAAGGGCGACCGACAAGAGGCGCCCCACGAATTCGTCGATTCATTCGGATGACCTGAATCGTGGATGGCTTTGGGGTCGAAAGGGGACCGGTAGATTTCCCAAGCTTTGACTTCCAGTTCCACAAACCCCAGACGAGAGCGATCAGCATGACTGGACAGGGTGTCAGCACCAAGGGGATGCAATGAAACGAGACGGAAGGACAGACTTCCGAACAATATCGGCCATATGGCGAGACGAGATTGATAGCCTGGACCAGTGGGGGGTTTGTCGCCACCAAGGGTGACGGCAGGGGCCAAGGAGGTTGATGTCGATAAGGGGGACATGGACGGACGATGAGGAAGACGAGCGGGGGGTCGAGGAATGCGGGGAAGGGTATAATGGCTTGGTACCTCATTTTCTTTTTATAAACTATCGGTTGAGGCTGCGCAGAAGGAGGTTAGAGAGAGAGGAAAAAATATATTTGGAGGATACATCATCGAGGTAAGCCCAAGAGATCATGCGGACGTTTCCGAGCACGGACTCGGATTCGTGGTACGGGCCCGGCCCCGGCGGGTGGGGCGGATAAGATGACAGTCAAACCGCAGAAGCAAATTCATCCGCCGCATTAGCTCAGCTGGGGGGGTTTGCAGGTTTATTCACGATCAGAAGCCACTCGTGCATCGCGTTCCCACCGTCGGTTTGTTGTGTGAAAAAAAAGAAGACATGTCGGTGGCCCGATGGGTAGTTCGTGAGAAAGGTCGTGTGTACTGCCTCTTGAGTTTTTTTTCATCCCCATACCCCTGGTTTGGGGTTTACTTTGCGCGGTTCGATGGTCGTCCATTGTATTACGGTTTTCGCTTCAGCATCCTTTTTTACCCTCATTTTAGGCTTTCCAGATTTCCAGCGTTTTGGTCGAGTACAAACCCTAACCCATCATCCAGGGTCCGAGACAAAAGAATTCACACTTGTTGAAAAAATATTCTAGCTGGATCATGGCCGAAAGTGATATGTACAGGACATGTCATTTATCCAAAGGGTTTTTTATATCGTCGCGTGGTAGTTATACATGGCAAGAAAAAAAGACGTCCGGATGGGGCAAGCCTTGGTCTAAGCATTCGCAACCTTCGAAATCGGCTGGATATCTCAGCCAGTCTCGCTGGTAGATCTTGAGTATTACATAGGAGGAGTGCTGGGCCTTTCAGACGGAGTATACTCTGGGAGCGTGTCCACGGAATCCGGCCCATGGTGTCTTCCAAGAGAAGGAGGAGGAGAGAGCAAAATGGGATCGGTGGCGCGGGGGGAGTCTGGCTGAGGGAGCGCTACGTTTTGCGGCCGGCCTATCGCCGAGGTTGCTTCAGTCTATGGCGAGATATGCGCCCGTGGACACACGCACCTCGCGAAATAAATCCCCTAGCCTTCTGGGTTGTTTTGCTTGACCACTTGCCGAACGCTTGGAGGTACGAATGCACTCTCCCCCACCAGAGGAATGTAATGATAATCAATAGGAAACAGACTGATCGCCAAGGAAACGACTTTCAGTCCTCTAATCCGGAGATGGAAAGAACGGAAGCTCACATAGCACTCCGGATATGACGCCTATGACGCCGGACGAGGTCTTGGGAGAGTTGGAACCGTTGGAACCGTTGGAATCGTTGGGGCCATCTGAAGAAAGGCTTGAGAGAATCATGGATGAATGGGATCGGAAACAGCGACACAAGTGATTTTGCCCGTCGTGTTTAAATACTCCCGCGACACCCGACACCTGCACGTCCAGCGATGCTGTCCTATATGGGCGGCAAAAGCAACCTATGCTTTTTTTTTCAAAGCTGCTGCGGGGTGTTCTATCCCGAAGGGATATCCCTGGTCTCTTTCTGGGTGGAACTAGGATGAGAAACATTCAGTAGAGATAAGCGAATGATTCCCTCTGGTGAGCTTTGATACGCTGCAGCGCCCTCCGCTTTGAGGGTACATCGCCACCCCTAATCGGGTGAGGGGAAGATCTCTCGGCGTGTGTCGTAAACTTGCGAGCTCACCTCGCCTAGTGGGAAGCGAGATAGATATGCAAAAAGGGCGACATTTGTCCATTCCCTGACCCGGAGGTAAGGAACCACGATCGAATTTTTGTCCGAGAATTTCAGAAGCCCCCGAAGAAAATAAACATTTTGAAAAAAGGAAACGAAAAATCAAACCCCGATGCAAGTCACACTAGTTGGGAGAACTTCCGCTTGGCGATCTTACATCTGAAAGAAAGTGCATCGCTTTGAACCGGGAATCACCGCTTCGGAATATATCCTCAGCAGGAGAGGAAAAGAAAAAAAGAACGTATGCGTCATCGTCACCCACAACAAGGATATCTGCGTAAAGGAACCGACGAGCTGGTTCTGGGGGAAACGGGAAGAACGAGGCGCGCTCCGCAAAGTCGACCAACGTGTGTGGGTGGGAAGAGATCAATCATCTTGGCACAAGGATGACTCTTGCTTTTGCGCAGTACATCCACGGCGTAGCGATCTACAATGAGTAATTATTCGATTGGCACATTGAAGAATTTCACATTCGGTGTTGACAACAATGGACCCACCGGAGGGCCGCGGTAGGAAAAAGAGGTGAATAAAACAAAACAAAATAATTGCCTCGGCTCGGAACATGGGTTCACGCGTCACGCTTCATCTTCTGGACGTCGTACCACAGTGGGAAACAAAAATCAGCGATTGGGGAGCGTACTTTGTTGGAATCCACATAAACTCGAGCCAAGAACTCTCCACAGATTCACATCACGTGACCGCGTCGCTCCCGATAGGCCATCCGCAACGTTCTGTATACGCGACCGGTGCATTGGCTGTGTCCAAGAAGTACGTAATCACCTTTTCGAGAGTTGAAGACGTCGACAGCGAAGATATTTTACGTACACAATTGGGTCACACCCTTCGGTCCAGGTCTACCGTGCTCCCCCATTTAAATTACGACCAACTCCCCTACCTGATCACCTGACAGTCCACCCTCATGCCCAACACGAGCCTAGCCGCAAGTGCCACAATTACCCTTGCTCGGAACAATAACTCCGCGCAAAGTTCTCCCAAAGTCGTACACGTTCCTCCACCGCCGAGATGTTCTCCGGATCGAATACCTCTCGGTCCGCACCATGCTCCGAACGATGCCAAACCAGCTCGTCCATTCTAACCAGGAATTCCACCACGTTCTTGATTTCGTTCAGGGCACGGGGTCGATCGGTTGCGGATCTGGGATCATTATCCGGTGGAAGTTTCTGCCTTAACCCGTCGGAGATTTCCTCCAAGTCAAGGATGGCCTTAGATAAAGGGTCGACAATGGCAGCGAGATAACGTACCAAGAGGAGCTGCTTCGCCTCTTGTTCCGAAAGCAGGTCCACCCACCGGCCTGGATCTTTAATCAACTTGAAGGGCGATGATGCGGAGCCGTCGATATGCGAGTCCTGCTGCAGCCCGGATCTTAGCACCCATACTTTCGCCCCGCACATCCCATACCTGGAGACCCTCTGCGAGATCCTGGCTCGTTTTCCGAATCAGGGAGCCGTACCCCGAACACCGGAAAGAACAAGTAGCGGCGCACCGTATTGGGCATCAAACCCCCACTCAATGGGGATAATACACGTTGACCCTCGCGCTCAGAAACGAAGTGCGACACGGAGATATCAGTTTCCAAGGCCTGCACACAAAAACCACGATTATCGGTCCTCGTTCTGCCGCGATCCTCCTGCCCGACGTCGTCTCCAATATTCCCTATAATCAATATGGTTTAGCGTCTCAGCTGCAGCACTAAGGCACTGCATGCCACATGTCATCGGATGGAGTCGAGCGCGGCGAACGCGCAATATAAGACGAGCTCTAGCGTGCAGGCAGAAAAAAAGACAATGGGCAAACCTGAATGATTCCTAGAGTGATCCGTTAACCCCGGATCGTCTGTCACCGTTCCCACCCCCGCCCCCTTTCCCATCTCCTTTCCCACTCCCAGATTCTTCTTCTCGTAAAACGCCTTCACCTGACCTAAATCCAACTTACCGTCCGATCCTCTTCGGATCCGAGGACCGGCGCCCGCTCCAAGGGGCTGAAGGTCAGGGCCGGGTTCAACCCCATCTGAAGCTAAGAGATTGAGCAAGAACTCGAATTCCTCGTCAGTGTTCCGAGTTGACATCAAGCCTGCGGAGTGGCGCGCGGGGGATGACGAGATGATTCGGAACAGCTCGACAAGATCCTCCGGTCGATCTTTTTGACTTGTTATGGGTGCACACAGCCTGATGATGGTGATACATATACTCACACTCGCCTTGGCTGTGATCCGGACTGCGGGGAATGAGACGCAGATGCTAGAGATACAACAAGAGATCTATCACCCAGATTACGGATACCGCTCCCGAATGAGGGTGTCCGCAGTACAGCCTGGCGTGGTGCGTAGAAAGATGGACAAGCGCCCGTGCCGGAGGGTGGCTGAATCTTGGTTGAATTCGTTTGACCGGAGCGATCGCGTCATGTCCCGGACGAGTGACGAAGACTCGTTCTTCGCCCAAGAGCGTGACCGCCTAGTGTCAGAGATAACCTCTGTACGTCCCTCTCTTCCTTGATTTGCTTTCTTTTGAGATCTTGATTTCGAAAAAAAAAAAAAAACCAGGGTTTCGAAGAACTTCTCTCCTTGACGAACGTTCTAAACCGCCAAGTCGAAGAGGTCTTCTCGATGTCTGCAGAGTACGAAACCGTAGCAAACCTTTGGAACTCCTTTCACCAAATCGTCCAAGACCAAGACGAAGCATCCAGCACAGATCAGCCCGGCGAAACACAAGACGGTCAAAACACACCACTTCCCATAGGTCTTCCTGGTACTGGGACTCACGTCGTCACAGATCAAATCAAAGAGAAAAACACTTAGAATAGAGAGAGAGAGAACGCGGAATACATCACACGGGAAGTAAATCACAAGATCAATCATGTACTACCGGCGCCGTACTTTCGTAACCGAACAAAAACCAATGCCAAAACTGGTTCCCCTACTGCTGGTAATCAGCCCAAGAGGCAACCTGTGTGTTATCGGACCGAGATCAGTCCACAATCCAGATGATGGTGAAAAAATCGGTGTAAGCTTACCCAAGAGAATCCATTGAACATGGCTTGATGTTGCGCTGATAACTGTCCGTGCACTGGTGTCAGCGTCGGCTGTTCTCTCGTGAACTCCTCATCAAAATTGCTCGTATCTGCACTGCCGTTCTAAAAAAAAAACATCACCGTTCCAGCGTACAATTCAAAACGGGGAAAAAACCGGGAGTCGCTTACGATCGTAGGGCAGTACGGCGGGGGTATACGCTTATTCAACACGTCATCCCAGACGACGTCCTTGAAGAATGGCTGCCTCTTGATCTCCTCCGCGTCCCCTTTCCCAGAGCCAAGGCGGCGATTGGGGTCTCTAGTAAGAAGCTACGAGTAATCAACGCTTAGTGATCTGTCCAACCTGCCGCCAGAACCAACGAATGGAAGCGGACCTTCTGCAGAATAGAAACGGCGTCTCTTGGCATCGTGATAGGGTATAGGGGCTCGTCCTCCAGGATGGCATCGAAGATTTCATCCTCGTCATCACCGCGGAACGGAGATTGGCCCAAAAGCATCTCGTACATCAGCACACCAAACGCCCACCAGTCTACCGCCCGACCATAACGTTGTTCAAGAAGAATCTAGTCGAAACATGATCAGCCGACGTGATGTGCCACTGAACGAGCTCATCGGCTTTACCTCGGGCGCCATGAACTCCGGGGTGCCGCAGAACGTGCTGGTCGTGGACCCGTGCCACATATCTTCTTTGCACAACCCGTAATCTGCGACCTTAACATGACCGTCCAGTGTTAAGAGAATGTTATCCAACTTCAAATCACTAGATCCGCAATTAAACACGGCGCCCAGTGACGCTGGTATGAATAACCCTCACCGGTAAATGATCCCATTAGCGTGGAAGTACTCCAGTGCCAACAGCACCTCACAGGCGTAGTACTTGGCCTGACGTAACGAGAACTGTTTTCTCTGGATGTGCAACATCAGATCACCTCCGCTAACGTACTCCATCACAAAGTACACCCTAGTCTCCGTCTGGAAACACGAATGCAGTCCAAGCAAGAATGGATGCCTCTCTTTTGCGGCGGTCAGGAACACCCGCTTTTCCGACCGCGTGCTGTGAAAAGGATCGTCATCTCAACAGGCCCATAAGTTCCAGGGAGGCATCGACTCGCATACCTTTCCACTTCATCGTTGTCGATAATGAACTCCTTCTTCAGCACCTTGATGGCGTACAATTTGTTCGTCTGTTTCTCTTCCGCCAACATGACTTTACCGAAATTGCCCTTTCCGAGTACAGCAAGGAAATTGAAATCATCCAGCCCGACCTTCCTCTTGCGCGTCGACTGCGATTGTCGGTATTGTTGCTGCTGAACGACCTGTTGCTGCTGTTGGGGAGGAGGAGGTTGGTACTGCTGTGGGGGTGGTTGTTGATACTGTGGTAGGGGAGGGGGTGTTGATATCGGTTGCGGAGGACGTTGTTGTGCAAGTCCAGGACCAGGAGGATACTGCTTCTGTGGCGGGGGAGGTGGTTTCTAACGCCGAGTGGTAAGCCAAGTGGGGCTAATCAACACATCTTAACTTACATCGTACCCGCCGTATCTATCGTCCCTGGGTGGAGGATGTTGCAGAATCGCCTGTTGGTGTTCAAGGGGGAATGCCGGTGGAACGGGTATCCTTGCACCTGGCGGTCTTTGGGATGGTTGGTGACCATGTGGGCTAGGATAAGTCCCGGGGAGGGGCTGTTGTGGTGGCGGTTGCTGATATCCATACCGATCCTGAGAAGGGCTCTGCTGGCGAGGAGGGAGATCCTGCTGTTGGGCAGGAGGAGGAGGCTCTTGTATCCTCATTCGTTCCATGCCTTGATTCAACGTGTCCGGACTGGGCTGGTGAGGGGGAATGACATGAGTCAGCGACGGCTGTTTAACATGCTGCCTGGGTGTCCTGTCCTGCCGTATCCGGTTGATCTGCCGCCAATCATCCAGAAGCTTGTTTGCCGTCTCCATCGACATACCGCAGAAGTCGGGGACAAGGTGAGCGCAATGGGCATGGCACGTAATGTCACATTCGGAGCACTTTCGAGCATTCTTCCGACCAAGAGGTAACATATAGCCGCAGTGACAACACCAGTTGGTTCCCAGGTTGGTGAGCGGTTCGAAACGGTGAGGGATCCTGTGGTTGATCTTTTCCTCGTCTCCGTCCTGGAAACATAATCAGCATACCGCGGCGGTGATCGAAAGACGAACGCACTCACTCCGGTGTTGGACTTGGATATACATTTAGTGACCACTTTCTCATAACACTTCTTGTGGCAAGTATACCGACAATCCTCGCATTGGTACCCGAGGGCGTTAAGTAGGAATTCGTTGCAGAAAGCGCACAAGATGAGTTGGTAAAACTGTTTCTGAACGAATTTGTGTCCGTTCATTTCGTGGATTTCTTCCTTGCGTTTTCGCACAGCACCCTGGCGACCGAGACCACCAACAGCTTCCATAGGTCGTTTTCGTACGTTTTCCTTGGCTGGATCACATCAGCGCACCAAACACTCAAATTCAGGATAGAAAACCCACTGAAGTTTAAGCGCAGCGCCACAGCACCAACAGGTTCGACGGAGAAGAACGCTTCAACACCTTCTTGAGAGGGCATCCCAGGTACAGGAGGTTGTATTCCGGCATCACCACCAGGGAAGTTCAATGGGGCATCCATACCGTTCCCGCCGGCACCGAACGGGTCAGTGTTGTGAGGGTTAAGAGCGTCGCTACCCATTGCATTGGCAGTGACCCACCCACCCTGCCCACCTCCCATGACACGCTGCCTCCTGAGGGCTTCGACAAGATCGCTGATCCTGATCCACAACAGTCCAATCGGGATCGGATGGACTTCGCTCGCCTGTTTGTCATAGAATGCAATTTCAATCTCGGTCGCCTTGTCCACCGGAATATCGAAGTCCTCATTCCACCGGTCAGTTTTGGAATTATGAGATCTGGCGCGTTGGGTGCCGTCGACCTTGACGATTACGAAGGAGTCAATCCCCGCCTTGGCAGCAGAGCGTGACCTCGATATGATTGGGGGATGGTCAAGCTCGTGAGCACTCCGAAGGGATATGTGAAGGGTACCGGTCAACGATTTTGAGCGGACGTTTTCTCCACCTTTCTCTCCTGACGAAACGAGACACATGAAATAAGCAACCCGAAGAGAAAGAAGACGAGAGGGGGGGTTGTTTGGAGAAGGTGCGCACCCGGTACAGGCTCGGGTTCCTCAGCCTCGCTTTCCATGATGAACAAGTTTTTGTAGCGCTTCAAGGAGGCCTGAAGGAGTTGAATCTTTTTATCGGATTCTACCCGTTTGGCCTCCGCGTCTGCGCGTGACTTCTTATCACCCTCGGCCTGGTAGAGCTTCACCATCTTATCAATCCCCTTCTTGTACTGGGTTTCGACCTGGAGCTTGAACTCAAGTTGATGAAGCATCCGGGAGATCTTCGCCGTGGTGACGGGTGTATCAGCTTTGATAAGATCCAGATTGCTGTAGACCTTTTTCGGCGGGGGACCTATCCTGGAGTTCTCGGGGCCACCGGGCGGACGGCCGCCCGACCGCTGGTCGAACTCCGGTGAAGAGGAGGTGGAAGCGTGGCCTCTTTGAGAACCACCGCCTGAGGAGCCCTGGGTCAGCATCATCTTCTTGTTTTGGAGTTCACGGAGAGTGTCCTCAAAGTAAGAGAGCTGTCGCTCGGCCTCTCTGATCTTTGCTTCATTGCGCCTAAGGACATCGGGGTTTGACGTGGCCTGGCGAAGGAGTTGAGAGGCCTCCAGGACCTTCCGTTCGGTCTGGATGCGCTTGTAGACGTCCTGGATCTTCTGGTCGATGTCCGACGCCTGTCGATAAGAGGATGAGAAACTCGTGTCAATTTTCACGAATTGTTTTGATTTTTGTGATTACCATTGGGAGTCAGTCTACGATAACGAAGAAAAGCCGCCGAGGGCGAATCGAGGATGGTCGTGGATGGGGGGAAAGAGGGAGCTCGGGTAAAGCAGATGATCTGGGTCACACCACTTTCACGCTCTCATGCCAACCCTGTGCTTGTCTTCACCGCTTCTCAAAACGACTGCGGATGGCCTCTCTCTCTCAGTGGGAATAACCCACCAATTAAAACTGGCCACTGATGATGACCCCGTCCTGAAATTACAGAAATTTCCACCGCCAGAATCACTCGACATCCTCTCGACTTCCAGCATAGTTCTACGTCTTACAGGCTCGTTTGAAAGGAAAGAAATCCCCACGGACGCGCTTCGGCGGTCGTCCCTTGTCGCGTATCTCCTTGAATATCTCAAATTTGTATGGGACGATATCGCGTTTCGGCGCATACATAGCCTCCTCTCACACCTCACAGCATGCCGCCCAGTTGTTCATTAGCAACATCTCTGACCCCTATGTCAGTGCTGACGGGACTCTTGAGTGTGCGTGTGGTTCAGACTCATTCCACTATGCTCACTAACCATCGCTGACAGTCGCCATCGCGTCGTCTCGTGCGTTGCTGGACCCAGATGAACTTCCGGTTCCTACCGCGACTCTCGTTGCTATCAATTGGACCTTTGCCTGGAAATCGAATTCAACGGAAAATGCATGTCAGTATTCATCTCATCTAGCTCGGACTTCTCGTTTTCATCCAAGCGATATCAGCCATCAACCCGTTCTCCTCTCAGCACCTCCTTCCGGTTCAAAGCGTGGTAAGTCCTCTTATTGAAAAGGTTCTTTCCCGGGATTTCGTCAGGTAGGGCACCGCCCCACTCGATAAAATTAATCGTTTGACGCTTACCTAGGCGTTACCCTCTCATTTTCGGTTCCTGGAGAAACGTGCGCACCTCCTTCCTTGTTTTTCAGTCTCATTGAACACGTGCAGTCTCTTGGTACAGAGATGGACGTCTTTCCTCATATCGCACAGCCCATCTTGAATATCATCGCTCGATCGCAGAATTCCGTTTTCCGGAGGCAATGCAAAAAACTCCTAAGGGTGAGTATTATCTCCACCTGTTTATTCGAAACTGATGTTTGCAAAAGTCGCTGCGAACGAGTAACAATACTGCCCACGACAACTCATTGGATAGGCTCCAGGATGTTCTTGGCTCACTCGTCCTAAATGACATGTCTGCCCCTCCGCACAAGGACGATGAACGGGTTCTTCTCGTATCTCTACAGCGTTTGTTTCGGACTTTGTTTCGTGCCGAACGCTTCAAGGTCTGGTTTGCCCCTTTCACGTAGCTAGTGACTTCTGACGGAGATTTCAGGATTCTACCTTTAGCACCAAATCGGATGATTCTCTATACAGTCCTGATCACCGCACGCCATCATCAGATACGCTTCTTGAACATGGTGATTCGGTTCTGTTTGAAGATCTAGATGACCCACCTCTGGCAGACGAACCCCCCTTTATGGATCTGTTCACCGAATCCGAGTCTTCCCAAGAAACAGAAACCACGGTTTGTGGTTGTCTCCTGCCCGTCGCGTATCTAACCAACGATTTAGAATGCATCCCCTGCGATTCCACATATATGGTCGAGCAACGGCAGTCAAACACCAATACTTCGGATGCTGCATTTCGAAACGTTCGGTCTGAGAGAAGCGGCCGATACTGGCCATCTTTTCGGGGCAGACACCGACTTATTTACTCTGGCCGGGTTGGATGATGACTGGAAGATGATTGACCTGCAACCGAACTTTGACGATGACCTCGGCTGTATGGCTCTTGATCTGGATGGTTCTCCGACTGGCTTCCCCTGGCACACGAGTACTCCCTCGGATGGTCCCCGCATTCATGACCTTGGTGCCGCCCCTTTGGATCAGACGGTGCTTGAGCTGGACTCGGACGTCGAGGAGACGGGCGAGGAAGCAGTTCTCGATTTTTAGAAGCTTTAGAGAGGCTCGTAGTGTAGTACCGAATTTGTAAGAACCCACATTGAAATCAGAGAGATCCGCCGAGGGTTATGTATACTTAGTGACCGCCCTCCGGTACCAGTCATAAGACCTACCGGCATCAATTCAAACTCCGCACGCAATCCACCCTCCACTCCATCCCGCTCCCCACGCTCTCTACCACTCAGACCGTCGTCTGCGTCAAAACCAATCTCATTCTTTCCCCAGAGCCCAGAGCCTACCCAGGGCCCGCCAACCATGCTCCCAGCCAAGCGCAATAAGATCGACATCAGCGTGCGTACCTCTTTTGATCCCAAATCAGACATCGCACCTTCAATCGCACGTCCTACGACTACGTGGGATTCAGAGAGGGTGCATCGATGCAGAAGGCGTGGCAGATACTGACCAATATATTTTTGTTTTCGTTTTTGTAGGCTATGACGGACGAGGAGCAGAAGCTCTTTCGTCTGTATGGCAAGCTCCCCACTCACAAGAATGTGTTGGCGAAGATGCAGAAAGTTCGCATCTCGTATATCACGCAGTGCCCTGTGTATGTTGACGAGGCGCGATATCTAGGACCGGAAGTATTTCGACTCCGGAGACTATGCGTTATCTAAAGCCGGCAAGGCTCCCCAGAACACCGTCGGTACTGCCATCCCCAATCCGGAGAAGTACGTTCATACTCATCCCAACGGGTCGGTGTATGCGTAATCTTGACATATGTTTCCAGCATTCCCCATGCGTCTCCTAACTCGGTGTCCAATTCCTCCAGCCCCCACATCTCCGTCCAGATCTCACCCGTCAATTCACCTACTAGTCCCGCCAAGGAAAGCTCACTCTCACAAGAGTCCACTCTTGCTGATATCATGAGCACCGACCCCAGTCCGCCAGATACCACCGTCGAGATCATCAAGGTCAAGCTAACCACCGCTACGGAGCCCGCCGAAGCCGCCAATCCTGGCGATGCCCCCGTCCAGGACGTCCCAGAAATTGAACCCAAAACCTCTGGCTCTGGTCCTGGAGACTCGGATATCAAGATGTATTAGCTAACTTGAAGGGGG
>Ga0307514_10002284_pt1 | contig 20281 bp, 5 predicted proteins | sample 16_EM_MG_FD_203088 | JGI IMG/M metagenome (GOLD analysis project Ga0307514, IMG submission 203088) | Populus trichocarpa ectomycorrhiza microbial communities from riparian zone in the Pacific Northwest, United States - 16_EM | ecosystem: Host-associated > Plants > Roots > Unclassified | place... | reverse complement strand
GGGGGGCCCCCCCCCCCCCCCCCCAAAAAAAAAGAAAAAAAAAAGAAGAAGAAGCCAATTCACCTTATAATCTATGATTTTATTATTATTTAAGATTCTAACAAACACAGCAATCCATCGAATCTAATCTGATCTGATTACCTCAAAAAAAAAAAAATTGGGATATCAAAAGGCAAACAACAGATCAGTGAAAAAAAATATGCTTGTTTGTTTACCAATTAATTAATCGCAGACGACAATCTTTCGATTTAGGCTTCTCTGATCACGCATGCGCAGGCAGGTATTTCATTAGAGCCTCTGCCCGGTGTGTGCGCGGGTAGGGCAAGGTCGGGTCGAATAATTTGTTGAAGATTGACCAATAATTTTCCTTTTAGGAATGGACGAACTGGAAACCAAACAAAATTTCAGTAGCTACCAAGACAATCCATCCGTTTCTGCCAAGTTGCCAACACAAGTAGGACGGCTCAGATAAAAAACAACAGATAAAAGAAAAAAGAGAACGGCACCGTTTGCATGATATGATTTATAATTACCATGATGCATGCGGGCCCGGTTAGCCGATTGAAAAACTCCGACCCGCCAGATGACTGCAGTTATTGGTTTAAACTAGTTTAAAAGCCTACATTATACTTTGATCCGGATCCAAATTTTTTAAAACATGAAAAAAAAAAATCCAAGTTTAAAATTAATTGTTAGCCAACCATTTTAAATGGTCCAAAAAAAACTTGAATTAAAGAAAAAAAAATATAATTTAGCTTTTAAAAAAATTTCAAGGTGACATAATTATTTTTTTAATATTGAGATTAATATTAAGATGACAACCTATTGAATCAACCTGGGTTTCATGACTTTTCTTGTCTAATCCACAATTTAGATCATGGAATCTATTTGATAACTTTGTTTTTCTAAAACTATTTTTTACTTAATTACACAATAACAAAAATATATTATCGCAAAATCAAGTACACATCAAATGTTCATATGTTTGTTTGAAACTTTAATAACTTTATAGAAAATAAAATAAAATAAATTATGAAAATTAATTTAAAATTAATCAAATGTTGAAGGATTAAATTGAAAAAAAAACTAATACAAAACTAATATTGAAGGATTAAATTTAAAAAAATCATGAAAAAACAAAAAAATAATAAAATTAGAGGGAAAATTAAAAGGATAAAAGAAGATTGAAAAAAAAAAAACTATGGAGGTTTCAAACAATGAAGCATGATAAACTTTAATAATTGTCTTACAAGAGAGTATAATAATTACGTCAATTTTAAAATAAAATATTTTGTTTATTATTATTATTATTATTATTATTATTATTATTATTATTATATCATACAAAAATAGGTGGGATCTTTTAATGCTGGATTTTATTTTTTGTTTTATACAAAAACAAAATGAAGAAATTGGACCGGGTTGGGTAGGATAAACAAATTAGATATTTTCGACTAGGTGCTCCCACTTGGTGGCGGGTTTGCTTTGCTTAAATGCCCTTTACTTTTAGTTGTAGCTAGATTTATGCTAAGCTTTGGGCTATATCAATATTTTTTTTAATAAATAAAAAATTTAAGTAATGTAGGGGTTAACCCGATATGACTCAATAAATTTGATGAGTCCAAAGTTTAATTTGGATGATAAAAAAAATAATAACAAAAAAATATACATAAAATTAAACACCAACAAAATAACAGGATGGTTATTTGAGACTACGATAATTTCATATAAAATAAAACAAAACAAATCATGAAAACCAATTTTTTAAAGTTCATCCGCCCTCATTTTTTGGAAAAAAAACAAGTCGTCGCTTGTTGTGCCTAGATTTTAACAACCAGATGATCGGTGAAAACTCATGGAAGATGTGTTTTACACCAAAAACTCCATTTTTCTATCATTTTTTTGACCAAAAAAACACCTAAAACAACACCTTAGAGATTCAAGTAAAATCGTTTATGCTTTCAAATAAACCAAAATACATCCAAAAATAAAAAATCAATTTGAAACCTAAAAACTTTTTGCAGACAAATCTGTTATTTCATACAACTTGAAGCCAAAAGAAAAACTTAATGGAACTCGTCTCATCAAATGAAACTTGTTGACACCAAGATAGATTATTTTAGTGGTTGAAATCAGTCTCAACCATTAATTTTTTTTTTCTACCATTAGAATTCGATGACTTTCTCACTTTTACCTCAAAATAGGGATAAAAAAAATAAGATAAAATAAGTTGGACATAAAGAAAATTTTATAAAAACTAAAGGGACCGAAAAATGGGTAATTTACAAAATAAGAGGACTAAAGTCAATTTTTTATATTAATTTTGATACGACCACCTAGTTTTTCCATGGTTTTTTAGTTTGGTCTCGTATCTTTTAATTTGGTCATTTCTTAATAAATTAGAAAGCAATTAATTCATTGTATGCACCCTTGATGTTCAAAGGTTTTAAACCCTAATGCCTCTAAATTTAGGATGTCAAATCCTCCATAATTCTTTTAACAACTAAGAGAGTATTTGGCAGTATGGTAGCAGTTGCTTTTCAAATAACTTTTTGTGCTGAAATACATGCCAATGATGTTTTTTCATTTTTAAAAAATTATTTTTGACATTAGCACATCAAAACGATCCAAAACATACAAACCATATTAAATTTTAGCAAAAAAAAATTTGAATTTTTTGGGAACACGGTTTGCACTGCGTTCCCAAACGCATTCTAAGATACCAACATATTTTATTTTTTTACTGACAAAGTCTACAACAAAAACATAAAGGGTGTTTGTTAAAAATAAACACAATAAAATAATTAAAAGAAATTCGGATAAATTGATTATTGATAGTACATGTAAGCTTCCTTTTAGACTCTCAGCCTTCTTTGGTTAATCTGTATTTCTTATCAAAAGCAAAATAAACATCAATTCTTTGAGATTTTGTGCCCTTCCTAACTTATTTCATCCCAATTAAATTAATTAATATCAATTTTATATTTTCTTTAATTTTAACTTTAAATCAAAATTTGGGTGTTTTTTTCAAAATTCATTTAATTTCATTAGAATTTGGATAAAGGGGTGTAGAACACTTTACCAGTTGATTTTGTATACTCTCTAAATGCTTCCATGATGAATTTCTACCACATTTTTCTTCTTCATCCTTCTATTTTCTTAGTTTTTCTCTTTAAACCCCACTTTTTTCACTAATTTCTTGTATTTAGATGTTTACACTCTTTTAATCTCTCTTATCACACCCTAAGGTTTGATTTCATGTGGAAATTTTGAAAGAAAAACAAGAAGAGAAAAAGAAGGAAGCTCTCCTCTTGGCTTCTATGGTTATCACCCTGTTATAAGGTGAAATAGATGGAATTTTCAACTTATTTATAATTTTCCCACTCCTTTTCCTCTCCAATATTTTTAGGTATTTTTCTTGGTTACTAATATAATCTAATACTAAAATTGATCTAATTCATTCGTGATTAACCTTCAAAAAGAACTTCTCATTTCCCCATACATATTATTTTCTTTTCTTTCATCCAAATTTCTACTATAATTGAAAATTCACACTTAATTATTTTATTTTTGACTATTAGGTCCATTCCTATTTTGAACAATCAACTACTCATTTAAACTCACTTAAAATATACTATACTTTAATATTTTTTTTAAAATGTTAACCCAGAGTTTACATTATTGGGTTCATGTGCTCCTTGTTGTTACCCATATTTGGGATTCGACATAAACAAAAAAAAAATACAAAAAAAAAAAACAATAATGGAAGAAAATATATTAGTGAGAAGAGTATACCAGAACGCTTAAGAAATTTTCGAAGACTAGTTAAGGAGGATTAAATATACAAAATAAAAAAAAAAATTGATAGTGTATTTTCAATATGAAGGCTCCATTCACAAAGAAAATTCAATTTGAGAAGGAAAATTCAAAATTAAATATTTAAGGACTTAATTAGATTTCTTCAAGGTTTATTTGAATTTATTAAGGGTTTGATTGCAAGAAAAATTAATTTTTAAAAGTTAATTTAATCTATTGGTTAAATTATAATATTTAAAAATTAATTTAATTAAATAAAAGATTTAATTATATAAATATTAAAATTTAATGTCCACATAAAAAGATTGAAAAAAACTAAAATTCAAAACCACGCATCTCACGAAAAAGGGTAATTAATTACAAAAGAAAAAAAATAAATCAACTTCTTCCTCCTCCGAATACTAAAAGAAAAAAAAGCAGATCACAAGCCACGCATCTCACGACTAAAGTTAATTAATTACAGGAAAAATAAAATCAACTTCTCCCTCCTTTTACGGAACGCATTAATAAATACTCCTTTCAAATCTGCGACACCGCAACAAATCCGTGAAAAAGGAAATCCTTCACACACAATTCTCTCTCATCGAACCCCAGACGCAAACCCAAATCCTACCCGATGGGGCTCACCTCCACAGAACCAGACACTGAATCCTCTCTCCTCCTCCCCACCACCGCCGCCACCACCACCACCACCACAAACAGCACCATCTCCCAACAAAAAATCCCAAAAGACACATTCCACTTAGCCTACATAATCTACTTCACTCTAGGCCTCGGCTTTCTCCTTCCATGGAACGCATTCATCACAGCCGTTGATTACTTCTCTTACATCTACCCAGATGTCTCAGTTGATCGCATCTTCTCCGTTGCTTACATGGTCATGGGCCTGGCGTGTCTTGTAGTAATCATCCTTTTTTATGCACATAAATCAGATGCTTATTTGAGAATTAATCTGGGTTTGGGTCTTTTTATTGTGGCTCTTTTGGTTGTTCCTGTTATGGATGCTGTTTATATTAAGGGTCGGGTCGGGTTGTATGATGGTTTTTATGTTACTGTTGGGGCTTTGGCACTTTCGGGTATGGCGGATGCTTTAGTCCAAGGTGGACTTATTGGTGCTGCTGGTGAATTGCCTGAGAGGTATATGCAAGCCGTTGTTGCTGGCACTGCTGCCTCTGGTACTATTTCTTGAATTGTTTTCTAAATCTTTCTTGATTTATTGTAGATATGGTTTATAAGGATCATAATAATTAATTGCTGGGTTTCGTTTTTGCATTACTGCCGAATTAAATAATTGATAAAGATATGAACTTGGAATTTTGTTTTTGTTTCTATTAAGATTGGTTGAGATTGTAGTTAAATTTAGTGTGATGATTTACCATGTAATGGTAGTTGCCTGTGCAAATTGTGAGCTGAAATGTTGTATGTTATGATGCTATTAAAATTTAATAGGCAGTTCCTTTAAGCAAACACTAATGCAAACCTTAGGATGTAATCATTTTTCATTGGACTTGTGATCTTAAATAGCAAGAAAACTGGATGGTTTGGTTGCCTAACCAATCTACCCTATGATAAGCGTTAGAAGCAAACAAAAAGGGCTTTTTCAACTTCATCATTTCTCCTTTGAAGAAACTTGGAATTATGTTCGGAAAGTTTGTCTCATGCTGGAACAGATTTGAGCATGTTTTTAATTAAGAGTTACCTAGTATCTACTGCAATCATTAGTGTGTTTCCTATATATGCTAGATCTTAATCATGTGCTACTAGGATAGGATGTAATGATTATCTATGTGTTGTTGACTAATCATGCAATGAAACTACAATTTTTCAAAGTACAATTTTAACTGTGTAAGTGTTAAATGCAGGGGTCCTTGTTTCACTTCTAAGAATTTTAACCAAAGCTGTATATACACAAGATTCCCATGGTTTGCGAAAAAGTGCGAACCTCTACTTTGCTGTTGGAATTGTAGTTATGGCCATCTGCCTTGTCTTTTACAACATGGCACATAGACTGCCAATTATGAAGTACTATGCTGACTTGAAAATTCAGGCAGTGAATGAGGACAAAGAGGAGAAAGGTTCCTTGACTGGAGCTCGTTGGCGGTCAACCTTGTGGGAGATTGTTTGCAGTGTCCAATGGTATGGGATTGGAATTGTCATCATCTATGTTGTAACTTTATCGATATTTCCAGGATATATAACGGAGGATGTGCACTCTGAGATTCTCAAGGACTGGTACTCAATCATCCTCATTACTGGCTACAATGTGTTTGACTTGGTTGGCAAGTCTTTGACTGCTGTCTATCTCTTAAAGAATGCAAAGATTGCCATTGGTGGTTGTTTTGTAAGATTGCTGTTTTATCCTCTCTTCTTTGGTTGCTTGCACGGTCCTAAATTCTTTCGAACAGAGATCCCAGTAACATTACTCACATGTCTTTTAGGGCTAACAAATGGCTATTTGACTAGTGTTCTGATGATTCATGCTCCCAAGGTTGTCCCGTTACGGCAGGCAGAGACTGCCGGAATTGTGATAGTGCTGTACCTTGTGGCTGGCCTTGCTGCTGGATCAATTGTAGCTTGGTTTTGGGTCATCTGATATTGAGGCATATTATTTGTATTTTCAGCACTTAACAACCGCTGTCATTCCTCTTTGACAAGCTTCATGTTAAATCTAGGATGGGCTGTCAGTTTCCATTCTGTAAAGATTATTTGTAATATAAACTCGTTGTGAGTAAATTCTTTATGGTAAATCCCCAAGTTATGTATTGAAAGTCCTTTTCCTGCATGGATTCAGTGAACAAACACGTTTTTCTTTTCACTTTGTTTGCTACAAAGTTCCTTTTTTTAGAGTATTATCAATTCCATCTCCAGTAAAGGAAGCATTTTATCTGTTTTCTTATCAACATCGGTCCTAGCATTAGCTTTGAAATTTGCACTTGATCCTTGTATAAAACAATAACATTTTTCTTCGATTTTACTACTTTGTAGAAGCCAAATGTCTGAAGCATCCATCACCAGAAAATATAATTTAATGTTGAGAAATCACCGCTCAAACTCTTAAAGATTATTATAATCATTCCAGAGACGACGCTGCCTCAATCAAACTCGTTGTTGCTGAGACATTTGCAATGTTCCTGATTGTGCATATACTATTTTTCTGCAAAAAGATGTGAACTGCATAAGCTTTTATTAAGCAAATCACAGAAAGAATTTCAAAATCTTGAGCAGTAGCCAGAGCTACAAGAGAAGAATAATCATATAAAGTTAAAGAAACACCATGCAGCACTATGGCATTTTAACTCAAGTTGCCTTGATTAATGCTGGAAACATTCTTCCTAGTCAGATTTTAGGGCTCCTAAACAATTACAAAGCAAAAAAGAGATGGGAAGAACATGCCTCATTAATGCTCCACAGCTTCATAGAACAATCATCACTTTCTCCGGCTAATTTTGTTGGATATACTTGAGAAAAAAATCCACAAACCAAGATCTCTTTTCATGCTCATTATATTGAAAAAAATCCTTGATTTATTCACATCCCATAGCTGGTATTCATCAAAGCAAATCAGGTAAAGAGCAACATGGGGAATTTAAGAACACAACCAAGATCTTAAATATACGATGGAAAATAAAAATCAGTACGGAAATTTGAGCATACATGAAGATAGTAATTCCAGTGCGTAAGAGGAGAACTAATACAGTTCAAGAAGTTGAGAATGTTAGTGAAATGCTATACGTCAGTTGATTATATGTAACATTAATTTTTTTTTTTTATGTAAAATATATTTTTTATTATTAATTTTTTTTTTATTTTTAATATTCATTTATATTTATATTTGTTTAATAAATTTAGATTAAAAATAAAAATCCATAGTATAATAATACTTTGAATATAAAATTATTATAATTACGAGATTTCTAATGCATTAAAGTATTGTTTCTAAATATTCTTGGTTAATGTTCTATCAAGATTGAACATTATCTAGAGTTGTTGAGACCGATGCATATTATGTTTTTTTTTTTTTATATAAAAGAAAGCCACTACTCTCATAAGTTGAGGTATGAGGGATTCCTAAAACTAATATGCAGGTTTTTGTAAGATAACATGTATAATGAATTGACTCGCAAAAGAATTTCATATGGAGAGATCACATATATCTATGGAAAAGTTCACGTAATAATTGTATAAATGATTCCTTAGATTTAAGATGATTATGTTATCTTATATAAGGAGTATTATGTTTTAATCATTATCACACATTGTCCTAATCAAAAGTAACAAACATAAAGATATTGGGTATAACATAAACTATATAAACGTGATTGAGTAATCAAGAGAGGATTCATCATCCTAGATGAATTAAGAAAAATATTCTATCTATTCTCAAATAGAAATGGTAAGGTAACCTGCATAAAAGTATTATATTAAGAACCTAAATGAAACAACTCATAAAAAGATGTGTTAGGATCCATAATGAAGTAGCCCACACCCAACAGGATGTTGGTGTTGGAGGATGGTTTTTTGGTGTGGTCTAAACTCGAGGGTGAATTTTTTTCAAGCTATGAAGACTAATACAAGAGTTTTTTTTTTAAAAAAATAATTATTTTTTTTAGTTAATTTAATTTAAATCTTTTTCTTTTTTTTCCTTTGTATTATTATGCTTGTTTATTTATTTTTTATTTGAAGGGAATGGTTTTCCTAATTTTTTTTTTCTATTCAACATTACTAGGTTTTCTAGATTTTTTCTATATAAAAAGTTGCAATAAATTTTTAATAAATGAGAGAAGAATGAATAAAAATTAAATATTTTTTTTTATAATTATGATGTTTTTAATCTTTAAAGTTTTGAATTATAACAATTGCTGTTGATTGCGTCACAAAATCATAAGACTCCCCTACTCTATTCAAAGAGGGAGATTTTATCTTCCCTTTGCACGACCTCTCCTTTGATAATGAGCGACTAGTGGAGTTAACATGAAATCAGAATAAACGTCTTTAGAAATCCCTTCAAGATTTTCTTAAAAAGAAAACACCTAAGCTATAAGAACACAAAAATTTAATACAAATTACAACATAAATCCGACATAATATTTTGCAGAAGCATAAAACAAGGCATAATAAAAGCAACCTTGTAGTCTCTCATGCTTAAGCATGGATTGCCAGTATAATACTTATTTTTTTCATCGATAATTATCTTCAATCAACTTGTCTTTATAATGAGTGTCTATTTTTTCACAAAAATTTTCAGTATTTTTTTTTAAAAATTCAAAATTTTATTATTAACATGTTCAACTATTAACACGCACAGTTCAAAATCATTGATTAATTCTTCTCATTGAATCAATATTAATGTTTCATTTTTCAAAAAATCACAATAAAAAAATAAAAAAAATAAAAAATAAAAATACATGGACAAAGAGATAAAAAGCCAAGAAAAAAAAAGAGACTAAGTTAATTTGATTTTCTTGGTCACCAAGTAATTGAAAGGAAAAAAAAAATATTCTACCTATAAAATGGTGAAGAAATCTCACACGGGGGGAGGGCAAAGAAAAAAAAAAAAATCTTCCCCATATTCTCTCCCTCCACATACAAAAACCCTAACCTCTTATTCCTAACCTAGCCACCACCTACATTGCCACCGTGACCCCATATCACTAGCCACCATCACATTCAAAATGATACAAATACATAAAAATATTAATTTTAAATAATTTTTTTTCAAAATTAAAAAAAAAAAACTGTTTGGAATACAGTTACAAACAGCCCCTATATTGCAGAGATACCAGATGCTGTTCTGAGGAGGCATGGCCCAAATCTTAAATAAGAGCTTATTGCAAAAGCTGTGAAAAAATGACCAGAACCGTAGCCACATGAGCCACACCATCATACCTTGAAACTGCTAGCAGTTCACATCAATTGCCAAATGAAAATAAAAAATTGTTGATTCCCAGACCTCCCATGCTACCGTCACGCAATGTTATAGAAATTTCACATTTGTTCTACCTCTATTAACCTTGAAACAAACTGAGAAAATAACTACAAATGTGAAAGCCAGTCTTGTGTTAATACTTGAGCAGTTCTAGCTACGCTTCTAGTAATAGCCAAGACCTTTCAACTCCAATGAACTGGCTTGCTGATCATTGGCACCTTTTCCCAGAAAGACAAGCCGACCTGCAAAGTCCAAAAATAAAGTTAATCTCACGGATTCTAATCTGGTCGAAAGAGGTTGACTACAGAGAGAATACCTCTTTAGATCCAACAAGAATAAAGGAAACCAGTTTGTCTTTTTTTCTTAAAAAAAAAAAAAAACCCTCACAAAACTGTACTCGACCAAAAAAGGCAGTGTATAGTAATTACCAGTACTTCAAAAGATAAAAAAAATTATTAATTGCTTTGCAGGTTTATTTTTATAATTCATCATCAATCCAAGAAATCAATAAAGAAAGATGCCGTGACAAGAATTTGCCACCTGATGCAGCAGATCCCATTGAATTATCAGACTGCAGCTTTGCTGTCATGCACGTTTTTATCGGGAGGAGTCTGTATATATAGATATGCATATTGACAGAAAGTAGCATATCCATCTTAATGATTAACAAATCTCCATCTTTGTAAAAGAAATTCATCAATTGCATCCTAATCCCAAACACAAAATTGGGAAAGAACAGAAATAACAACAGCAACAACAACAAGAAGATCATAGCGTCTCCTCCTCATTTTTAGTCAAGGGACTACAGTTGTGAACGTACCATTTTGACGAACTGCAATTTCTCTTATACGTCGTACAAGACCAGTTATTGGATCAGTGAAGACTTTAGTCTCCAGATTCCCCTCCACATATAGAATTGAACTACAATAAACAGGAGTTAAAAAAAAAAAAAAAAAAAACTAGTCAGATAGCAACAAAGATGTCCATAGTAACCAAAAGTTAAAGTCAAATGTCAAGAAAATTCAAGAAGCACAGGTACAAAAGATGATTTCACAACATAAGAAACTCCAGAGACATGTATCACAAGAAGAGAAGGCTGGACCTTTAGGTTGAAAAAGGCCAACCTCAAGAAGTAAATAACAAAATGATACCCATCTAGAGTTAATAAGCTAACGACACTAGATAGGGAAGAGATTCATCACTAACTGATCCCTAACAGGCACCTAAACAGTTCATACATCGGTCAACCACTGCTACAAGTCCACAAGAGGTCCCCAGAACACAACAAAAGCTAGGGCTTCTGCATTTTCACCAATTCAAGTAGCTAATAGCAATACCCAATTGGGAAGGTTTTTACAAAGCACAGAAACTGTTCACATATTCTGCATTTTCACCTTGTAAAATTAGTAGATCAAACTTTTACTATAGATCACATATTGACTGTTGATGGTATAAAGAGTACTGAATAGGGCTTCACCGCATTTTAGAAATTCTATTTGCAGGAGTTCTTAAAACATCAAGTTAACATCTCTGTTTTTTCTTAACATTTCAAGCAAGCAAATTCACAGCTACTATCTATAGTTATCTTAAAAAGCTAGTAGAATTTACTCATAATTTTTAAATTAATATAACTCCAGCATTCTTCACAGCCATCCAGACCTCCTGATCAGACAGCTATTGCTTTACGGCTAAATAACATACACCCACCAGTTCAAAGAAAGCGTATACATATATAACGAAATTAGATTTCCTTATGTATGAGCCAAATGATTAAAGCATCATCACAGCCTAAATGCTAGAATATTAAACCCATGAAAATAAGATATACGAATTCCTCATTTAAAATGATTTTGTTGCTATAAAGACAAATGAACATGGTTTCTTCTTGCTTAGAGAAACTAGTGGGGACACCAGATCTAAGACATGGTTTAATATATAACGAAATTATATTTCCCTATGTATGAGCCAAATGATTAAAGCATCATCACAGCCTAAATGCTAGAATATTAAACCCATGAAAATAAGATATACAAACTCCTCATTTAAATGATTTTGTTGCTATAAAGACAAATAAACATTGTTTCTTCTTGCTTTGAGAAACTAGTGGGGACACCGGTCACGTATGATCATAGATGATGGAGGGTAGCTCAACCTATTGTTCTTTGAATGGGAGATTGGGCTTTAGCCTATGTTATTGGGTTTAATTTATTTGGACTTTTATTTGAGTTTTATTATTAGATTTGAAGTTATTCTATTTTAGACTTCAGGCTTTTAGCGTAATTGTTGATTGTTTTAGGGTTTTACTCTTTAAATGTAATTTTTAACATTGTAGTTAGTTGATGATGAATAGATAAAAAAGTTACCAACTTTTAGTTTTCCTCCCCTAATTTTCCTCTCTTCTTCAGCTCATTTCTTTCTCTTCCCCAGCTCCTTTTCTTCTCTTCTTGGCTTTATCTTTCTCCCCTCTCACTTCTTTTCAATTTTCTATTTTTCCTGCATCAGAAACATCATCTCTTAATGATGCTATGCATACAACCACATAAAATTCACACCCTCAAGAAATATGCACCATTGAACCTCAAACCACAAAGGTGAGAATATGATTCCATTCCAATTCATACAACTTCCAAGGTTCAAAATTACCATCCCAAGATGAATTGTACCCTCCTCCCTCCCAACACCTTAACTTCCAAGATCATCTCATGTTTTGTTGCTAGAATCTAAACTCCAATGTAAGTACAAGACACCTTCATTAATGTAAAATGCTAAATGATAACAAAATACAACCATAACTAAATTGTTTGGCAATTGAAATTGTGATGGTATACCATGGTATGGATGGTTTCAAAATTCTACTGAAGTTGCACTGACATAAAAGATACTACCACTCACTGGCCACTATAATAACCTTTCCAGTAATAGGATCATCACTTGAAGCCAAATCCCAACATTCAAATAACTGAAACTAGCCATGTTTGTAAGTGTTTGTTTGTAAGTGTGTATCATCGAATCAAAATTCAACTGTTGAATCGGAAAGCCCATTTTGGGATTCTTTAATCAAATTGAATAGTGAATTGTTAGATTTGGCAACAAACAAAATATGCATTACAAAACATAAATGGCAATGCTACATGTTTATAATTCAAAAAAGCTCGAGGCATTTTTGGTACTTGATCATCCAAGTGACTTAATTACTTATAGTATATATAGTAATATCTAAAAGGCATCTTCTAATCTCTATCAAACTACCAGATCTCTGAGTCTTAATACGAAGTATTAATCCTCCGCAATAATGATATCACCATCACCATCTCTGTTGCCTTTGTTCGTATCTACTGGTCTCTTATCATCCCTTAGCAGAAATTTAATTTACAGACAGTTTCAAATCAAAATATTTATCAAAGAAAAGGGTTCACATATATTGCCATTCGTGATATCTGGACTTATAGGATTCTTATTTTTAGTTCTTACCATCTATTTCAAAAATAGGCATTTGACCTATATGCTACTTGAGTCAAATCATATGATTAAAGTGCATCATACTGAACCAAATTCAACCATGACTGATTAGCATAATTCATGTCCATCTGTGATTCGCCACATGACTCAGCATCATTTGTAACCGAATCGAGTCAAATTATAAGATTCTAACAACCAATTCATAACTATTGTAGCGTTAAAACAAATATACTTTGCTTAAACCTTACCCGGGCAAAACATTCTGCATTACAACACGACCTAATCTCTCTGGGTAGACTGAAACTCGATGCCACTGAACAGCACACCTATTTGCATACTCCCTTGGATCCTCATTCTGCAATGGCCTTCGATTATTGCGAATCCCACCTGTCCCCATTGAGAAAATCGTTATCTCTCTCCCACTCCTCAACTTCTTCTGCAATGGATTCTGCCCCACCTGCCCCACCAATATCGCCTACAGACCGAAAAGCAATCTTTATAAAGCTTAAATCTTAGCTCATTTGACACGATAAAAAAAAAAAAAATTCAAAGCCAGGAGACATTTCTCATTTCTCTGCGATTCCTAAAAGAAAAGCAGCCAAAATCCAAATAAAATAAAAAATAAAAAAAAGACCCAGTAATTGAAACACTAAATATTAGAAAACAAAAAACAGGAATAAGTAAACATTTTTCAGTATAATGTAGCATTTACCTTGTAAACGCCAGCATCAAGGCCATTTTCAAGGGGACGATCCTGGACCATTCGTGACCCGCTCGATCCTTCAGATGTTGTTGTTGATGATGATGGTGAACTTGAGGTGGTTGAGTTGGGGACTGAGTGAGTGTCTGAGCCGTCCAATTCAGACTCTTCTTCACGAAAGGAGAGGTTGTTAGTGGTGGTGGTGGTGGAGGAGGAGGAGCAAAAGGGCATTGAAAGCTGTGAAATTTTTGGGTTTGATGAGAGAAGGGAACGGTAAAGCCTGCGTGAGAGAACAGCCATTGAATTTGCCATTTTGTGTGTGTGTGTTTTTTTCGAAAAAGGGGGCCTTGCTTAAACCCTAGGGGGATGGCGTTAGTGATTCATTGATCTCTTGGGATTATTCTAAAACCCTGCAGGAGATCTTGTGCTCCAGCTAGTCACTACTATATTTCTGCAAATTATAGTAATCTCCCTAATATTTCATTTAATTAAGCTTTTCTCCCTCTTGGCTTCTGCTTTTTTTCTCCTACCATCATTTTTCCAAATCAAAATCTTTATTTTACTTCTAAATCTTTTTATTTTATTTTAAAATCCATAGCAAAAAAACTGAACAATTACATATATGACAAGGAAGCATTAAGGAAGGGAACAAATGCAAATGAGCTCACTGCTTGAGGCATATGCTACTCTTGTGGGATCTTTTGCTGCTATGGGATTGTTCTTGTAGAAAAAAAGCTATTGTAATCATATTATTGTCACAATGCTAGATTGCAAATGACAAGATAACATATGATGGTTGTAATATATGATGAAAAATTAAAGTGGTGTGAGGGAAAAGAAACTTATGCCTATAATTTTATTTACATGTTGTTTTGGAAAGAAAATGGTGACATTAAATTATATGCGATCTATCTATTAATCAGTCAGATCATTTATAGATTAATTTTGTTATGTGTTCTTTGTTTATTCCTTCCAATGAGGAGAAATTATAAAAAGAACTACATCTAAAATGAAGATAAATAGTAGCTAATTTTTTTAAATATTAAAATTTTAACCCTGAGATAGAATAGATTAAATTAAATTAAGGATATAGAATTAAATGACAATGAATATAATTAAAAGAAATAAAAGAGTATATAGCACTAATGGTTAGAAAAGATAAAATATATGGACAAAATGATGTTAGATTATAAATACCCTTTTTTTCCTCTCTAAAGCGGACAACAATAGAGAAGAGAGGGGGGTATTTTCAAGCTTATTTACAAAACATTTGAGAGAAAATCCTACAAATTGAAGGGGTTTGGGTAAGATCTAGGTTATGTGGTGAGGGAAACAACCTCAAGGCAGGAATCAAAGGAGAATAAGTGAAAGAAATTGGGGATTTAGAGAGGGAAGGAAACCAACCAAGAAGGAGAAAGAAGGAGTGTTAAAATTTTTTGACTAGTCAAGGATCGAAGTTCACTTTATCACCAAGTATGGAGTTTTAAACTCTATTACGTAAGTTATATTGAGTATGATTAAGAATTGATGTTTAAATTGTAAATTCTAAGTTAGGGTTCACGAGAAAAATAAGGGGAAATGAGAAACTTGCCTTGTTTGATTTGATTGGGATGGAAATAGATGAAAGCATCTCAGAATAATGAACAATTGAAGAAAATAATCCTAGTGTTGTGGAGGGTGGTGGTGCCAATAAAGGGAAAAAATTGGAATTTAAAAAAAAAAACAATACATGAATGTTGCTTGGTTGTAATTACTGTAACATGTATTGAAATATGAATAATGAATTGAAAAGAAATAGAAATCTTGTGTTTAATTTGTAATGAAAAGATTGGTTATGCTTTGAGTTATGAACATTGCCAGTTTGTAGGGAATTATTAAATTTTCATGTAATGTTGAAGTATTATTGAAGGAATGTTAGAGAAAATGAATATGCTTTCGGTGAAAGAATTTTTGTTATTCTAAGAAGGATGTGAGAAAAAAAAACAAGTTGATTATTAGGATGATAGGATTAATAATGTTATAAGATATGTGGAAGAGAAATAATTACTTTGAATGGCGAGAAAACGAATGACAATACTTCGTTGTATGTCAAAAGCAAAAATAGGAAAACTGAACAATTTCATCACTCGACTTCCAGTTGGTTTTAGGGCTTGAAAATTGAAATAAGTCATAAAAGTTAAATTTAGGGATGTTAGCTTTTCAACAAAATTGACCTTGCTTAAATCAGAGTTATAAAACTCCAGATATGAGTTAAAAATTGAGAGAGGCTCAAATTAAATCTTGTTAGACAGTTTTTTTAATGTTGCAATAATAATAGTTTTGGATGTATTGATGGCAGAACTAGGTTGTCTTCCCTTTAGTAAAATTGTAGCCATGTATCTTAGCTTTCATAAAAAAACAAACTATGCATGAAACTAAATTCTATAACTTCAGACATAGTTAAAATATTGACAAGCGTTTTTTAACTATAAAGTTAAGTTAAGTTGACTAGAAGTAGCTAACTTTAAGATTTATTTAGGATTGTTCTTAATGTAAGATTTAAATGATGGAAATTATAAGAATAAAATTTTTAATATGGGTTAAATGGTTAATAATGATTAGTTTAAGTGATAAGAAATTGTAGTTAGTTATTTTAAGTCAAGAATAAAATGTTTATCTATAGAGTTAAATTTCAAAATAAGTTAATGATTGAATAGGAAATGATATTGTTCCAGTTGACATAAAAGGGACCTTATGATCCACTCAACAACAAGAGACCATTTCTCGTGCTCAGACATCAAATAAGTGATTGACACCTTAAAACTAAAGTATTATTTAACCATGAATATAATTTTCCTTAAATCTATCTAACTTTTATTTGATAAATGTTAAATTGTTGGAGAAACTAGTTATACTAGTAAATAGGACTAGTTCTTTGGTTAATGGGCAATTGGAGAAGCTAGTTACCCTGATTAATGGGATTAATACCCTAGTAAATGGCCAAATGGAGATAATAGTTCTCTCGAAATGGGATAGTGCCCTAATAAATGGATAATTGAAGAAACTAGTTCCTGGGTTAATAACACTAGTTCCCTAGTTAATGGACAATTGAAGAAACCGTTAATGTAGTATTGGAACGAATGTCTGGTTTGGGCTATCTATACAAATTGTATTAGTTGAGAATATATACATATATAGAAGTAGTAATAATAAATACTCATTGTTTATAAGTTGATTGTATTGGGTATTATATAGATTTTCAGGTACCTTGCAGCGTCATGTCGAGTAGTAGATCTTGTATTTGTAATTTTTGTATAATTAAATGCATGTTTTGCTATGTAATGTAATTTTATATCCAAAAAAGTATATGAATCTAAATTAAGTACAAATGATGTATTTAAATTAGTTTTCTTTTGAAAACACATAACCGTAATTATATGGAATAATTTTAGATTTATTTGCTTTAAAATGAATTTGTGTCTTGAATTATGTCGTAATTAAATTAATCATCATTTGTAATATTTATTGAATAATATAATAATTGATTCATTTGAGTAAATATTGAAGAAGAAGAACAAGAACAAGAAGTTTTTATGTTGGGTTTAATACAAATAAGAAAGTCTTAGATGACAGAAAAAATATTGAAATTTTTATTTATAAGTTGTGAAAATTAGTTGAGTCAATAACTTGGTATTAAGAAATTAGAGGAAACTGTTGAATTTTCAGTATAAATTAAAAAAAAAACTCTTGTACTTTCAATGATAATACAATATGTATATATGAAATATTGTGTAAATAAATTAGGGTTATTACAAGTAGCCTTGCAAATCAAATGAAATATGGGAAACTCTACTTGATTTTAACATATCCAAAAGAATGAACATGAGGTTAAACTAAACAGGAAAAGTGTAAGAAAGCAAAATAAAAAGATAAAGCTATAAAGACCGTAAACAAAAGCAAAGAAATATAAATAAAGGATAGTTAAAAAAGATGAATTATAGAAAAAATGTGACTTGCATATAAAAATATATGTGTATATGGGGTTGACTATCATTTTCAATATATATATGAACTTGCAAATCAAATGAAATATAGAGAAACTTATTTGATTTTAATAGATTCAAAAGAAAGAACACAAGGATAAACTAAACTAGAAAATATAAAAAAACAATATAAGAAAGAAAAGCTATAAATATCATAAAGAAAAGCAAGGAAATATAAAAAAGGATAACTTAAAAAAGATAAATTATAAAATAAAGATAAATTCTATAAAAACAAATATATGTATATAGGGTTGACTATCATTTCCAATACTTGAATGACCTTTTTATATTGTTACATAGATGGAATCCTATGAGAACACAATTCTTAACTTTATACAAACGATTTATAGCAAATTAGAAGCTCAAAAACTTGAATCCTAATGCATATATCCTTATCAACATGTCTCCTTCATAGTAGTCACATGATTTCTAACTAACTTATAACTTTTACTATTGTATTTGCTATAGACTCTTATTCAAAGTAGAACTTGGTCTTCTAGTCAATCACATGAACATTTTTCTCTATGGTTGATTACTTTTTCGAGCTACATCATGACTTCTAACTCTTTTGGACGATCATGACTTTTAATTTTCTTGGTTGATTGCTTCCTAAAAATGATCAAAACTTCTAATTTCCTTGGTTAATCACTTCCTAATTTCTTTGATAGATTTGGACTCTTCTTAGACCTAATTGATTTCACTATTAATGATCAATTTTATCATTCATTTTCATATTTGACAATGAATAAGTACTACTTTTACATACTCATATGTGGATGTTTATCTTTGGTGCAAATAATACCCCTCGTATTCTTTTATTTCAGAGCAAATAAAGGACTATCCATTGTCATTTAAATGCTAAAATGAACTGAAGTAATTGACCATAAATGATGTGAAAAATAAGACTTATTACCTAAAAACATCAACCATACCTTTTTGTGTAACATGTCAACCAATTAAATCATTTCAAACGAGCATGGTTTAGCTATTTGTGTGCAACACTTAGGTTTTGAGAGACTAAAAAGTTTATATTGCAATTATTACCTACCTTATCATTTCCTTCATAAAATCTCAAACTACAATGTTTATATTGCAATTTTTACCTAACTTATCATCTCCTTTATAAAATCCCTAACTCTCTTTCATACAAAAATCATAAAGTTTTAGAAAATAATGGAGCCACAAACCTTATCTTTCCTTCTCTTTCCAAAACTAGAAAATGACATCTTCAAGTTATGCTCTTACCTTTGTAATCCATTTTCAAATTCACATTGATTGTTTCCCTATCTAAACTTGTGTGCTATCAATAACACATTAGCAAATATAACTAAGAAATTTCTTAATCCTCTCTGAAAAGAAATTCCTAAGAAAAAACAATTATTGAAAAAGAAGATCTCCCTTTCAAAACTATCATATAGATCTCAACAATAAGAAAAATGATGTTTCCATATGGCTCATCATTGCTAATGCAAACTATATTGGATGGTTTAACAAAATACAACAACATTATAGTGAGGAATGAAGATTCCATAAGATTTTTTTATGAGATTTAATTGCCTAGAATTCTTACTAAACTAGAAAAAGAATTACTAACTATCAAGGAACTACTAGCTGTCATTTCTCTATTCCATGGTTTCGTACAAGGACTTGATATTTTTGCTAGTTTTTCTTTAACAAAAAGACAATGAAGTTCACATGCATTTGAACATTTAGGAGAACTATTCATCTTCCATTTTATAGTTATCAACAATAATATTTATTGTAAAGATCTCTCCTCAATTGAAACTTCTCAATTTCCTTAATCTCATTAACTTTAAACTCTAGCAAATGATAAGAACATATTATGTACTACAAAACCAAAACATCTGCAAAATAGAAGAAGATAGAAACTGGATGGAGAAACTTAGAAGTGATTTTTAGAAAGAAAATTTCTTTAAGCTCTTTTATTATTGTAACAACAATAATAAAATTTTCTTTTTTTCTTTTGATAGTTTCATAAATACATTATAAATTTTATAATTTGTGCTTCTAATGAAATTCATCTATATTCATTACTTGTATGTGAACTTTCTAAAGAAAAAAAAATGCTTTCAATTTATGTTCTATAATTTGTGAACAAAATGTTCATTAATAAAATTTTCCGTTATTAATTTTATGTATCTTATCCAGGGGTTTGCACTTATTCTTGGTTGTTGGTCAATAATAGTCCTTGAGGTAAAGATTATTGGCATTACCTTGTTAGAAGACAACCTGATATTGCCAAAGCACATGTTGAGTTATCTGTAAGTGAGGTTGTTAAGCCATGTAATTAGTTTAAGAGTACGTGTATATATATATATATATATATATATATATATA
>Ga0307514_10002283_pt1 | contig 20311 bp, 17 predicted proteins | sample 16_EM_MG_FD_203088 | JGI IMG/M metagenome (GOLD analysis project Ga0307514, IMG submission 203088) | Populus trichocarpa ectomycorrhiza microbial communities from riparian zone in the Pacific Northwest, United States - 16_EM | ecosystem: Host-associated > Plants > Roots > Unclassified | place... | reverse complement strand
AACGGCCGCGCAGCAAGGGCAAGCCGGATGCGCTCGTCCAGTAAGGGCAGATGAACGTGGCAGCGACCACCGACGACACCGAGCACGAAGAGCACACCGACGCGGCCGCGCCTCCCGAGGCACGTCGCCGCCCCGGCCGTATCGCCATGGCGGTCAGTGTCTTCGGCGAGCTCCTCATCACGGCCGGCCTGGTCCTCGGCCTGTTCGTCGTCTACTCCCTGTGGTGGACCAACGTCATCGCCGACCGCAAGGCGGACCGGCAGGGCGACAAGGTCCGTGACAACTGGGCGGCCCAGAAGGACACCGGGCCCGGTGCGCTGGACACCAAGGAGGGCATCGGCTTCCTGCACGTGCCCGCGATGAAGAGCGGCGAGGTCCTGGTCGAGAAGGGCACCTCGTCGAAGGTCCTGAACGACGGTGTCGCCGGCTACTACACCGACCCGGTCAAGTCCGCGCTCCCGACCACCGGCAAGAACGGCAACTTCTCACTCGCCGCCCACCGCGACGGCCACGGCGCGAAGTTCCACAACATCGACAAGTTGAAGAAGGGCGACCCGATCGTCTTCGAGACGAAGACCGAGTGGTACGTCTACAAGGTCTACGCGGTCCTCCCCGAGACCTCGAAGTACAACGTCAAGGTCCTGTCGAAGGTCCCCAAGGAGTCCGGCAGGAAGAAGGCGGGCCACTACATCACCCTGACGACGTGCACGCCGGTGTTCACGTCCCGGTACCGGTATGTGGTGTGGGGCGAGCTGGAGCGGGTGGACAAGGTGGACAGCGAGCGAACGCCGCCGAAGGAACTGGGCGGCTGACAGAGGTTCTTCGGCCAACGCCAGAGCCCCGGTCCCCACGTTGGTGGGTGCCGGGGCTCTGACGTGCGGAAGGGGTGTCAGTCCTCCGTGCGGGCCGTCGTTCAGGTACCGCCGATGAATCCGCCGCCGTTGTTGCCGCCGTTACCGTTGTCGCCGCCGATCGTCGTCAGCGTGATCGCGGTGCCGGCCGGGTCGCCCTTGACCTCGGAGTTGCCCTGCGGGTCCTGCTGGGCCACGAACGCGGTGTCGCTCTGGTTGCTTCCGTCGGCGAACTGGATGTTGGTGAAGCCGGCCGCCTGCAGGGTCTGCTTGGCCTGCCCGACCGTCTGGCCGACGACGCTCGGAACCTGGGTCTTCTTCTCGGCCGCCTTGCCGACCTTCATCTCCACCGTGGAGTTCTTGTCGACCTGCGAGTTCGCCTGTGGCGTGGTCTCGATGACCTTGCCGACCTGGTTCTGGTCCTGGGTCTCCACATCGGTGCAGTTTCCGACCAGGTTGTTGGCCGTCATCTGCGCCTTGGCGGCGTCACAGGACTGGCCCAGGACGTCCGGGACCGTGGCCTTCTCCTCGGCCTTGGCGATGGTGAGGGTGACCGTGGTGCCCTTCTCCACCTCGTCGCCGAGATCCGGGTCCTGGTCCGTGACCTTGCCCGGCTCCTCCGTGGACACCTCTTCCTTCGTCTTGACCTTGAAGCCGTACTTGTCGTCCGTGAGGATCGACGTCGCCTCGTCGACGGTCTTGCCGAGGACACTCGGGACCGCGACCTTCGGCGCCCCGGTGGAGATCACCAGGTTGACGGTGGACTGCTTCTTGACGTCGGTCTTGGGGTCAGGATCTTGGTCGCAGACCGTACCCTTGGTCTCTTTCTCGCAGGGTTTCTGCGTGACCGTCCCTACCTTCAGGTCGCTGTTGGTCAATTGCGATCTCGCGTCGGCTTCCTTCAGGCTGATGAGGTTGGGCACAGGCACGGTGTCGTTGGCCACCCCGCCACTCGCGAAGATCCACTTCCCGATCAGGATCGCGCCGACGAGTACCAGAACCCCCGCCACCACCAGCAGAATCGTCGACGTGTTCGACTTTGTCTGCCGGCGCCGGTCGGGGCGGTCGTCGTAGCCGTAGCTGCCGTCGTCCGGGTTCATCGGGGGGAGCATGGTCGTCGCCCCGCCGCCCGCGTCGGCGCGGAGGGCCGTCGTGGGTTGGTCGTCGGGGTAGCCGCCGTAGCCCACGGAGCCCAGCGCGGCGGTGGCCGCGACCGGCTGGCCGTCGAGGCAGGCCTCGATGTCGACGCGCATCTCGTCGGCCGACTGGTAGCGATAGTTCGGGTCCTTGACCAGCGCCTTCAGGACGATGGCGTCCATCTCGGGCGTGAGCTCGGGATCGAACACGGACGGGGCCTGTGGCTCCTCCCGTACGTGCTGGTATGCGACCGCCACCGGGGAGTCGCCGACGAACGGCGGGCGGACCGTCAGGAGCTCGTAGAGCAGACAGCCCGTGGAGTAGAGGTCGGACCGCGCGTCGACCTGCTCGCCCTTGGCCTGCTCCGGGGAGAGGTACTGGGCGGTGCCGATGACCGCGGATGTCTGCGTCATCGTCATGCCGGAGTCGCCCATGGCGCGGGCGATGCCGAAGTCCATCACCTTGACCTGGCCGTTGCGCGTCAGCATGACGTTGGCCGGCTTGATGTCGCGGTGGACGATGCCGGCCCGGTGCGAGTACTCCAGAGCCTGGAGGATGCCGATGGTCATCTCCAGCGTGCGCTCCGGCAGCAGCTTGCGGCCGCTGTGGAGTAGCTCACGCAGGGTGGAGCCGTCGACGTACTCCATGACGATGTACGGGATCGAGACCCCGTCGATGTAGTCCTCGCCCGTGTCGTAGACCGCGACGATCGCGGGATGGTTGAGCGAGGCGGCCGACTGGGCCTCCCGGCGGAACCGGGCCTGGAAAGACGGATCGCGTGCGAGGTCCGCACGCAGCGTCTTCACCGCCACGGTGCGGCCGAGACGCGTGTCCATGGCGAGGTATACCTCCGCCATGCCACCACGACCGAGCACCTGGCCCAGCTCGTACCGGCCGCCGAGGCGACGCGGCTCTTCCATAGCTTCCTACCAGCCCTCTCCGTCGGTCCCGACCCGCACGGCTCGTGCGGGTCGGAGGCTGCCGTCCGGGCCTACCGTACCCGGCTGGCTCTGTGTGACCTGGCCAAGCCCGTCACCCGATACAGGACCGGTATCGCAACGTGCACCGATGTGAAGGGGACGTGAGCGGGGTCACTTCTTGCTGTTGATGACCGCCTCCATCACACTCTTCGCGATGGGCGCCGCGAGGCCACCGCCGGAGATGTCGTCACGGACGGCCTTGTCGTCCTCGACCACCACGGCCACGGCGACCGGTGCGCTGCCGTCGGCGAGCTTGGCGTACGAGAGGAACCACGCGTACGGGTTCTTGCTGTTGTTCTCGCCGTGCTGCGCGGTACCGGTCTTGCCGCCCACGGTGACGTCGCCGCCGATCTGCGCCTTCGTACCGGTGCCCTCCTTCACGACGGTCTCCATCATCGACTGGAGGATCTGGGCGTTCTTCGCCGACAGCGGCTGGCTCAGTTCCTCCGGCTCGGTCTTCTCGATGGGGTCCACGCTGTGCGCTTGGAGCTCGTCGACCATGTACGGCTTCATCAGCTTGCCGTCGTTGGCGATGGCCGAGGCGACCATCGCCATCTGCAGCGGAGTCGCGGCGGTGTTGAACTGGCCGATCGAGGACAGCGCGGTCTGCGACTTGTTCATGTCGTCGGAGAAGACCGAGGCGCTGGAGCGGACCGGCGTGAACTGCTCGGCGTCGAAGCCGAACTTCTTGGCCTCCTCCAGCATCTTGTCGTTGCCGAGGTCGGCTCCGACCTTGCCGAAGACGCTGTTGCAGGAGACCCGCAGCGCCTCGCGCAGCGTGGCGTTCTCGCAGGGGATGTTCCCCTCGTTCTTCAGCGGGGTCGTGGTGCCCGGCATGATCCACGGCAGCGGTGAGTCCGTTTTCACGTCCGCGCTGTCGTACAGGCCGTTCTCCAGCGCTGCGGCCGCGGTGACGACCTTGAAGGTGGAGCCGGGCGGGTAGACCTCGCGCAGCGCCCGGTTCAGCGTCGGGTCGTCGGGGTTGTTCTTCTTGTCCAGCTTCTTCCAGGCCTCAGCGTCCGAGTCGCTGCCGCCGGCGATCGTGGAGGGGTCGTACGACGGGTAGGAGGCCAGCGCCAGGATCTTGCCCGTGGACGGGTCGATCGCGGCGACGGCGCCCTTCCCACGCTCCTTGAGCCCGCTGTACGCGGCCTTCTGCGCGGCGGCGTTGAGAGTGGTGACGACGTTGCCGCCCTCCCTCTCCTTGCCGGTGATCATGTCGAGGGTGTTGCGGAAGAACAGCCGGTCGTCGTTGCCGGTGAGGATGCCGTCCTCGATGTTCTCGAGCTGGGTGGCGCCGAAGGCCTGCGATACGAAGCCGGTGACCGGCGCCCACATCGCGCCGTTCTTGTACGTGCGCTTGTACTTGAAGTCGCCCGACGTCGTCGTCGCGTGCCCGGTGATGGGGTCGCCGCCGACGATGATGTCGCCGCGGGGAGTGGCGTAGCGCTCGATGGCGACACGGCGGTTTTCCGTGTCCTCACGCAAGCTGTCGGCCTGGACGTACTGAATCCAGTTGTCGCGGATGAGCAGTGCCAGGACGAGGAATCCGCAGAAGATCGCGATACGGCGCAGGGGCTTGTTCATGACGGGCGGACCACCTGGGTCATCTCGGCGTCGGGGCTGGGAGCGGGAGCGGGCGCCGGGCGCCGGGCGGTGTCACTGATGCGTAGCAGGATGCCGATGAGGGCCCAGTTGGCGATGACCGAGGAACCGCCGTAGGCCACGAACGGCAGCGTCATACCGGTCAGCGGGATGAGGCCCATGACACCGCCGGCCACGACGAAGACCTGGAGGGCGAAGGCGCCGGACAGGCCGACGGCCAGCAGTTTGCCGAACGGGTCGCGGGCCGCGAGTGCGGTGCGTACACCGCGTTCGACGATCAGGCCGTAGAGCAGCATGATCGCCATGACGCCCGCCAGACCCAGCTCCTCGCCGAAGGTGGCGAGGATGAAGTCGGAGTTGGCGGCGAAGCCGATGAGGTCGGAGTTGCCCTGCCCGAGGCCGGTGCCGAGCGTGCCGCCGGAGCCGAAGGCCCACAGGGCCTGCATGGCCTGCTCGGAGTGGACGATGCCGTCCTGGACCCCGGCGCGGCTGAGCTTGAACTCGTGCGCCGGGTCGAGCCAGGCCTGCACACGTGTCTGGATGTGCGGCTCGAAGCTCGCCACCCCGACGGCCCCGACCGCGGACATCAGCAGACCGAAGACGATCCAGCTGGTCCGCTCGGTGGCGACGTACAGCATGATGATGAACATTCCGAAGAACAGCAGGGATGTTCCGAGGTCGGTCTCGAAGACCAGGATGAAGATCGAGATCACCCAGACGACGAGAATCGGACCGAGGTCGCGGCCGCGCGGCAGGTACAGGCCCATGAACCGGCGGCTGGCCAGGGCCAGGGCGTCCCTCTTGACCATGAGATAGCCGGCGAAGAACACCGCGAGGGCGATCTTCGCGAATTCGCCGGGCTGGAGCGTGCCGAGGCCGGGGATCCTGATCCAGATCTTGGCACCGAAGACGTCCGCGCCGAGTCCGGGTACGAGCGGCAGAACCAGCAGGAACAGCGCGCCGGCCATGGAGATGTAGGTATAGCGCTGCAGGACGCGGTGGTCCTTGAGGAAAATCAGCACGGCCACCAGCAGGGCGACGCCCATCGCGGAGTACAGCAGCTGGCGGGGGGCCGCCGCGACGTAGCTGTCGCTCTGCTGAAGTCGCTTCGACTGGTCCAGACGCCAGATGATGACCAGACCGATCCCGTTCAGCAGGGTTGCCAGCGGCAGCATCAGCGGATCGGCGTACGGCGCGAATTTCCGGACGACGAGATGGCCGATGCCTGCGAGCAGGCCGAGTCCGAGGCCGTAACTCAGCAGTCCGGGCGGCACCTTGTCGTTGATGGCCAGGCCCACGTTGGCATACGCGAACACCGGAATGAGGACCGCGAACACCAGCAGGGCGAGCTCGGTGTTCCGCCGGCTCGGCGTGCCGATCGAGCCGATCGTGGACGTGTGCTGCGTCGACGGGTTTGTTGTACTGCTCATCGTGTGACGGGGCCTCTCACGGCTTGCCTACTGCGTACCGCACTGCGAGACGACCTTCTGCTCTTCCTCCGAGAGAGTGGGGCCGGGGTTGGGAGCGGTTGCGGTCGTGGACGGGGACGGGGAGGACGGCTGCGAACCCGACGGGTTGGGTGTCGGTGTCGCCTTGGACGTGAGGGAGGTGCGGGTGGTTCCCGTGGTGCCCCCGGCCTCGCCCGCGCCGGTCTTGGAGTTGTTCTCGCTCTCGGCCGCCTGCTGCTTGGACTGCTTCTCGCACGCGGAGGCCTGAACGGACAGTTCGCTGATCTTCTTCTGGGCGGCCTTCAGGTCGCCCTCGGCGATCGTGCTGTCGACCAGCTTCTGCTGGTAAGGCGGCAGGTACTTGAGTTCGATCTCGGGGTGGTCCTTCGACACCTTCGAGAGCGACATCCAGGCCAGGTCCTGGCTGATGCCCTGGTACAGCGCGACGTGCTCGCCGTTGGTGCCGACGTAGTACTGGGTCTGCGTCCAGCGCCAGCCGCCGTAGAGGCCGCCGCCGATGACGCCGAGCGCGAGCACGAGGTAGAGGGATCTCTTCAGCCACCTGCGGCCCTTGCGGTGCTGGACGAAGTCGTCGTCGTCGTAGTCGCCGAAGGTGCCCTCGTTGGTGTAGCCGGTGGTGTCGGCGGAGCCGGGCGGGCCGAACTCGCCGCCTGAGCCGCCCTGTCCGGGCACCTGGCGGCCGAGTCCGGAGGCGCGGCCCGCCGGGGTCTGCATGATGCCGTTGTCGTGCAGGTGGTTCTGGTTCTCGGCGACCGCGCCGACCACGACCGGGGTGTCGGACAGCTGCCCGGCGAGGGTGTCCCCGGTGTCGAGGTCGAGGACGTCGGCGATGATGACCGTGATGTTGTCGGGGCCGCCGCCGCGCAGCGCGAGCTGGATCAGGTTCTGGACGGTCTCCTGGGGGCCCTGGTAGCTGGCGAGGGTGTCCTCGAGGGTCTGGTGGGACACCACCCCGGACAGACCGTCGGAGCAGATCAGGTAGCGGTCGCCGGCGCGGACCTCGCGGATGGAGAGGTCTGGCTCGACATGGTCGCCGCTGCCCAGCGCGCGCATCAGCAGGGAGCGCTGCGGGTGGGTGGTGGCCTCTTCCTCGGTGATCCGGCCCTCGTCCACCAGGCGCTGCACCCAGGTGTGGTCCTGCGTGATCTGGGTCAGGACACCGTCGCGGAGCAGATACGCGCGCGAGTCGCCGACATGCACGAGACCGAGCCGCTGACCGGTCCACAGGAGGGCGGTGAGCGTCGTGCCCATGCCCTCCAGCTGCGGGTCCTCCTCGACCAACGAGCGCAGTTGGTCGTTGGCGCGCTGGACGGCGGTGCCGAGCGAGGTGAGGACGTCGGAGCCGGGCACGTCGTCGTCGAGCGCGACGATGGTGGAGATGGCCTCGGAGGAGGCGACCTCGCCGGCCGCCGCGCCGCCCATGCCGTCGGCGATGGCGAGCAGGCGCGGACCGGCGTACCCGGAGTCCTCGTTGCCCTCCCGGATCATGCCTTTGTGCGATCCGGCGGCGAAGCGCAGTGACAGACTCATGCGCACCTCGCCCGTCGGCTCCGGGTACATCCGCACGGTGCCCACCCTCCGGTCGGGAGCGCGCCGGGGCCCGGGGTGGGGGCCGCCACTGCGTGCTCGCTCCGCTCGCGCCTAATCATGATGTAGCACTACTTCCGCAGCTCGATGACGGTCTTGCCGATGCGGATCGGTGCGCCCGGCCCGATCGGTGTGGGGGTCGTCAGCCGCGCTCGGTCGAGGTACGTGCCGTTGGTGGAACCCAGGTCCTCGACGATCCACTGGCCGTCGCGGTCCGGATAGATCCTGGCATGACGGCTGGAGGCGTAGTCGTCGTCCAGCACGATGGTGCTGTCGTGGGCCCGGCCCAGGGTGATGGTCTGGCCCTGGAGCGCGACCGTGGTACCGGTGAGTGTGCCCTCGGTCACCACCAGCTTGGTGGGGGCGTTACGACGCTGCCGGCCCCCGGCGGCCTGCTGGCGCTGTTGCGGAGGCGCGGCCTGTCGGGCGGCCTGCTGGGGCCGTCCGGCCTCCCGGCGCGAACCGCGCTGGGTGACACGCGTACCGAACAGGTCGCTGCGGATGACCTGCACGGCCACGATCACGAACAGCCACAGTACGGCTAGGAAACCCAACCGCATGACCGTGAGGGTCAGCTCTGACATTGCCCCCGCTTCACCCTTCGGCTTGCCGGTAAATGATGGTGCTGCTGCCCACGACGATCCGCGAGCCGTCGCGGAGCGTAGCGCGGGTGGTGTGCTGCCCGTCCACCACGATGCCGTTGGTGGAGCCGAGATCCTGGATCGTCGAGGGCGTTCCGGTCCGGATCTCGCAGTGCCGGCGAGAGACGCCGGGGTCGTCGATCCGCACGTCGGCCTCGGTGCTGCGGCCCAGCACCAGCGTCGCGCGGGAGATCTGATGGCGGGTGCCGTTGATCTCGATCCAGTGGCGCATACGACCGCCGGCCGCCGGAGCGGCCGCGGCCGGGGGCCGCTGTCCGCCCGCGGGCTGCGGGTAGCCGTAACCGCCGGGGCGGCCGCCGGGCGGCGAGGCCGGCATCGGCGGGGCGCCCGCGGGTGACGCGGCAGGCGGGTATCCGTAGCCGCCGGCCGCGCCGGGACTCGGGCGGCCCGGGGCCGGGGCCGCCGGGGCGCTCCCGGGAGCCTGCTGGTCGGTGGAGGAGGCGAGCGTACGGCTGCGCACCCGGTACAGGCCGGTGTCGAGGTCGTCCGCCTTCTCCAGGTGGACCTTGATGGGGCCCATGAAGGTGTAGCGCTGCTGTTTGGCGTAGTCGCGCACCATGCTGGCGAGTTCGTCGCCGAGCTGTCCGGAGTAGGGGCTGAGCCGCTCGAAGTCCGGTGTGCTCAGTTCCACGATGAAGTCATTGGGGACGACCGTACGGTCGCGGTTCCAGATGGTCGCGTTGTTGTCGCACTCGCGCTGGAGCGCACCCGCGATCTCCACGGGCTGGACCTCGGACTTGAACACTTTGGCGAAGGTGCCGTTGACCAGACCTTCGAGACGCTGCTCGAACTTCTTCAGGACTCCCATGGGGCACCTCCTCCGTAGCTGCTGCCGTTCTGCATCCCGCTGAGCGGGTACTTCCCTGCTTGGTACCGCTGGTACCGCGCTCGGTACCGCCGATACCGCTCGTGCTGCTCGTACTGCTTACTGATCGTATCCACGCGCCGGTGAATCGGCTGGTTCCCCCTGTCGGACCTGTCGACGGGTGTCGACGCCTGTCGAGGTTCCCTGTGGAGCTCCTCTTCGAACTCTTCTCGGACGTAGTCCTGCGAAGGGATCGTAGAGGCGGCCGCAGCCCAGTGTCCCGCACCGGGCTGTGGACCCGGACCGGCTCCTGGGGAGACGGGCGGGACCGGTACGAGGTTGATACGTGAACCGACATCCGTTGATACGTAGCCGGAGGCCCGTCCGGTTCGGTGGGTTCGCGAGACTGCGCTGGTGGGCGGCTGCCCGGTCATAAGCGATGTGAATCCACCCCTCCCAGCGTGCTAATGTTTTGCGTGTCGGAAGGCGCCACCCCCAAGGGGGAACAGCCCAAGGACACACCCAATGCGCGGGTGGCGGAATAGGCAGACGCGCTGGATTCAGGTTCCAGTGCCCGCAAGGGCGTGGGGGTTCAACTCCCCCCTCGCGCACACCGTCAGAACGGGCGGCATCGTAGACACGATGCCGCCCGTTCTGCTATGTCCGCACGCGGAGGCCTGTGAGGAACGTCTCAGGTCAGCGGGCTGTCTTGGGGCTGTCGCCGGGGGTTTCGCGGAGCGCTGCTGTTGACTCGATTCGTCCTGTTCTCTCCCTATTTCGATCGTTTCCGCTCGTTCTGGAGCGTTAAGTGGCGAATGTCTGGGAGTGTTACGCGGTGAGGCGCTCGGCGAGGCCCCTGTGATGTGTGGGGCGGGGTTCGCGTGTGAAGTGTGGACGGGGGCGCTGCGAGATCGCGGTGGGTCACCGTGCCCTTCGGGTGCTGCTCCTCCCAGATCCGGCGAGGCCTCCGCGGGTGCCGTACCGGTTTTCCACAGCTCTGGAGTTGTCCACAGGGTGTGACGGGTTTCGGCCACCGGTTGTACGGTCGGCACGAGTTGATGTTCGTGTGGCTGAGGCCGCGCCGCGAGTGCCGGTGCGGGTACGAGTTCGGGTGCGGGGGAGACGGTCGGCATGACCCAGGACGGTACGGAGACGGTGGCGGACATGGTGCCTGTAGAAGAGGTCGCGGTGCCTGCTGATCAGGCGGCGGTGAGCGCGGCGCGGGCCCGTCGACTCCCCGGGGTGCGTGGCTTCGCCGGGTGGCCCGCCGAGGGGACGCCCAAGGAGGAAGGCAAGGCGTTGCGGCGCCGGGTCCCGCGCGCTGTGCACGCGACCCTCGACCTGGACGGCGCCAGGCCCGACGCGGTGAGCGCGGTCGAGGAGTCGGGCCGTGGCCGGATCCCCGAGCTCACTCCGATACGGGTCGGCAGGATGGCGGCCACGCCCTTCGCCTTCCTGCGTGGAGCAGCGAGCCTCATGGCCCATGACCTGGCACGCACCCCCATGACCGGGATCCTCGCCCAGATCTGCGGCGACGCCCACGCGGCCAATTTCGGCCTGTACGGCGATGCGCGCGGCGGCCTGGTCATCGATCTGAACGACTTCGACGAGACGGTCCACGGCCCCTGGGAGTGGGACCTCAAGCGGCTCGCCGCCTCGCTGGTGCTGGCCGGCCGCGAGGCGGGCGCCGACGAGGACACCTGCCACAAGGCCGCGCACGGGGCGGTGGGCTCCTACCGCCGCACCATGCGGTTGCTCGCCAAGCTCCCGGTCCTGGACGCGTGGAACGCCATCGCGGACGAGGAACTCGTCTCCCACACCGACGCCCACGACCTTCTCGGCACGCTGGAGCGGGTCTCCGAGAAGGCACGGGCTAATACCAGCGGACGCTTCGCCGCGAGGTCGACCGAGCCCGCCGAGGACGGCGGACGTCGCTTTGTCGATGCTCCGCCGGTGCTGCGGCGCGTCCCGGACGAAGAAGCCGCGGCGGTGACCGCGTCCCTGGAGGGGTACGTCACCACGCTCTCCGAGGACCGTCTCCCGCTGCTGGCCCGGCACGCGGTGCACGACGTCGCCTTCCGCGTGGTCGGCACCGGCAGCGTCGGAACCAGGTCCTACGTCGTGCTGCTCCTGGACCACCGAGGGGAGCCGCTGGTCCTCCAGGTCAAGGAGGCTCGTTCCTCAGCGCTGGTGCCGCACTTGGTGACGGCGGGCTTCGAGGCGCCCGCGGTCGACCACGAGGGGCGCCGGGTGGTCCTCGGGCAGAAGCGCATGCAGGTCGTCAGCGACATCCTGCTGGGCTGGACGACGGTCGACGGACGGCCCTTCCAGGTACGGCAGTTCCGCAATCGCAAGGGCAGTGTGGACCCCGCGGCCCTGGCGGCCGATCAGATCGACGACTACGGTCGCATGACCGGTGCCCTTCTGGCCCGTGCCCACGCGCACAGCGCCGACCCCCGCCTGATCGCCGGCTACTGCGGCAAGAACGAGGAACTGGACGAGGCGTTCGCCGCGTTCGCCGTCTCCTACGCCGACCGCACCGAGGCGGATCACGCGGATCTGGTGGCGGCGGTGCGGGCGGGGCGGATCGCGGCGGACGAGGGGGTGTGAGAGTGCGGGAGGGTGTGCTGGTGGAAGAGCGGGTGCAGCCGGAGGCAGCGGGTGGGAGTGGTGGGTTCCGAGGTCTCCTCCGGCTGTGGCCTAGGCTGGTCGGGTGACGACCCCGGAAGCTGAGCAAGGTGATGTCGCCGGCGAGGGCCGGCAGACGCCCGAAGGTGGTGCGCCCCGGCCCGAGGAGCGGCTGGAGCGGGCTGTGCGGGCCGCCGAGCAGGCGCTGATCGAGTACGAGATCGCGGTCGAGACCTTCCGGATCGAGGTCGAGAACTTCTCCCGGCTGCACCACCAGAAGCTCGGCCCGATGTACACCCGGCTCGACGAGCTGGACGCACAGATCGCCGAGGCGCACGCCGCCCGCACCGGCGATCCCGAGGACCGGCGCAAGGCCGACGAGGCGCGGGCCAGGGTCATGCCGATGCCCGGTGTCGAGGAGTTGTTCGGCGGCTGGATGGACGGCCAGGGGCTGTTCCCGGAGGCCTCGGCGATGCTCACCGATCAGCCGGTGCGGCCTCCGCAGCGGGTGCGTCCCAGCGACGAGGCCCGCAAGCTCTACCGCGACCTGGCCCGCAAGGCGCACCCCGACCTCGCGCAGGACGAGACCGAGCGGGGCCGGCGTGAGGAGTTCATCACCCGGGTCAACGGCGCCTACGCCCTCGGGAACGAGGCGCTGCTGCGGGAGCTGGCAGAGGAGTGGGCCGCCGGGCCGAAGCCTCCGGAGCAGGGACCGACGCCCGCCGACGAGTTGTACGCCCGTCTCGAATGGCTCGCCCAGCGCAAGGAACTGCTGGCCGTGGTCGCGCGGGACCTGGAGGAGAGCGCGATCGGCTCGATGCTCCGGATGGCCCCGGACGACCCCGACCGTCTCCTGGACGAGATCGCCGAGAAGCTCCTGGCCGACGTGGCCGCGCGCGAGACGGAGCTGGCGGAGCTCCTCGCCTAGCCGGGAGCTCGGGTGTGGTCCGGTCGGCTCTCTCGGTGGCTTCTTCGTCGGGTAGCGTCGGGGGCATGCATTTCGGATCCGGTGTGCCCACGGTCGAGGTCAAGGACCTCAAGGACGGCGACTTCCTGCTGGACGTCCGCGAGGACGACGAGTGGCAGGCGGGCCACGCCGACGGGGCGCTGCATATCCCCATCAGTGACTTCGTGGCCCGGTACGGCGAGTTGACCGAGGCGGCACCGCAGGACGGGCGGGTCCATGTGATCTGCCGTTCCGGCGGGCGTTCGGCGCAGGTCGCTATGTACCTCGTCCAGCAGGGCATGGACGCGGTGAACGTCGATGGCGGTATGCAGGTGTGGGCGGCCGCGGGCCGGCCCGTCGTGACGAACGAGGGCCAGCCGGGCTTCGTCCTCTGACAGAGCCGGACCCTTCCGGGGCCTTGCAAGGCCTGCGTTCAGCCCAGTGGATGGGCTGCCAGCAGGTCGCCCAGGGATTCCTCGTGCGCCGACGCCGGGCCGAGCGACAGTTCGAGGTGCTTGGCCCAGGCGTGATAGCGGTGCAGGGGATAGTCGACGTCGGCACCGAACCCCCCGTGCAGATGCTGCGCCGTCTGCACGACCCGCCGGACGCCGTCGGCGGCCCAGATCTTGGCGACGGCCACATCACCGGAGACGGGCAGCGCCCCCGGGGCCCCCGAGCCGTGCCGCCACGCCGCCTGCCACAGCGTGGCCTCTATGGCCCGCAGATCGATGTAGCGGTCGGCGGCCTGGACGGCGACGGCCTGGAAGGTGGCGACCGGGAACCCGAACTGCTCCCGCTTGCTGGTGTAGTCACTGGTCATCCGCAGGACCCGCTCGCCCAGACCGAGCGCCAGCGCGCACGTCCCGGTGGTCAGCAGATCGCGCAGCCACTCCCAGGCACCGTCGACGTCGATGACGTCCCGGGCCGCGATCCGCGCCGATTCCAAGCGCAGTTCGGCCAGCCGCTCGCCGGTGGTGGAGATCTGCTCGGCGAGCACGACGCCCGCGTGGAGGCGGGGGACCAGTGCCAGGACGGTCCGGTCGGCGGCCGTGTGTGCCGGTACGACGACGAGGTCCGATCCGTACGCCCAGGGCACCGCTGTCTGCACCCCGTCCAGGATCCACTCCCGGCCCTCCTGACGTGCGGTCACGGCGCGTTCGGCCGGGTCATGGCCGGTGCGGCCGCTCGCGGCGACGGTCAGCACGACCTCCCCCCGACCGGCCCGGGCCAGCAGTGCGGACCTCAACTCCTCGCCGCCGTGGGCCTGTACGGCCGCCGTGGCCGCACTGTGCTCCAGCAGCGGCACCCGCGCCAGCACCTGCGCCGCCTCGCGCAGCACCAGGCACAGCGCGATGGCGTCCAGGCCGGCGCCGCCGTACTCCGGGGCCGCCGTCAGGCTCAGCAGATCCGCCTCGGCGAGCCTGGTCCACAGCGCGCGGTCGAAGTCGTCGGCGACGGCGCCCGCGGTGAGTGACGGGCTGGGCACCGCGTCCGGCGCGACCCCGGCGAACACCCCCCGCGCCGCCTCGGCCGCCGCCTGCTGCTCCTCGGTGAAGGTGAAGTCCACGATCTCTGCCCCTCCCACGCGCGCACCGACCCACCGGCCGGGCCGACGACCTGATATCTGACGGGGTGTCAAGATAGAACAGGTTCTAGAAGAAGGGAACGGTCGGCCGCCTCCGGGCTCTCACCGGTCGAAGTCCAGCTCCACCTTCTCCGTCACCGGATGCGACTGGCAGGCCAGCACATACCCCTCCTGTGTCTCCTCCGGCTCCAGCGCGAAGTTGCGGTCCATCCGTACCTCGCCGGTGACCAGGAAGGCCCGGCACGTCCCGCACACCCCGCCCTTGCAGGCGTAGGGCGCGCCGGGCCGGTTGCGCAGGACCGTCTCCAACAGTGACTCGCCGTCCTGGACGGGCCAGGTGCCGCTCCGGCCGTCGAGCCGAGCGGTCACCGTGCTGTGCGCGGGAGCGGGGACGGCGACCGTGGGGGCGACCGGGTCCACGTGGAAGATCTCCTCGTGGATACGGGTCCGGGCGACCCCGAGCTCCCGCAGTGCCTGTTCCGCCCCCTGCACCAGTCCGAACGGCCCGCACAGGAACCAGCCCTCCACCTGCCCCACCGGCAGCAGCGCCGGGAGCAGTCCGGTCAGCCGCTCGCGGTCGAGCCGCCCGGACGGCAGCCCCGCCTGCTGTTCCTCGCGGGAGAGCACCGTGACCAGTTGGAGCCGCTCGGGATAGCGATCTTTCAGGTCGGCGACCTCATCCAGGAACATCGTGGAGGCGGAGGTCCGGTCGCCGCGTATCAGACAGAACCGGGCCGCGGGCTCATGTGCCAGCAGTGTCGCCACGATCGACAGGACCGGGGTGATGCCGCTGCCGCCGACGATCGCGGCGTACAGGCCCGGCTTTGGGGCGAGCGTGAAGCGTCCCGCCGGGGTCATCACCTCCAGCTCGTCGCCGATGCCGATCTCCTTGAGCGCGAAGCTGGAGAACGCGCCGCCCTCGACCAGCCGCACTCCGACCCGCAGGGTGCGCGGACCCTCGTCATCCGTCGCGGGAGCCGGGGAGCAGATCGAGTACGTACGCCGGATCTCGACGCCGTCGACCTTCCGCCGCAGGGCGAGGTGCTGGCCCGGTGCGTGCCGGTACTCCTCGCGCAGTTCCGCCGGCACGGTGAGAGTGATCGCCACGGAGTCGTCGGTGAGCCGGTCGACCGCCGCCACCGGGAGCGCGTGGAAGCGGGCCATCACAACTCCTTGAAGTGGTCGAACGGTTCACGGCAGGCAAGGCAGCGCCGCAGGGCCTTGCACGCCGTCGAGGAGAAACGGCTGAGCAGTTCGGTGTCCGCGGAGTCGCAGCGCGGGCAGCGGATCGGGTCAGCCTTCTCGGTCGCTTCGGTCGCCGCAGGCTTCCAGGCCACCGCGGTGTCGCCGGCCCGGGTGCGCGTCGGGCCGAGCGCGAGCGTGACCGGTCCGGCCTCCCGCCGTGCCCGGGGTGGGGCGATGCCGAACTCCCGCAGCTTGCGGCGGCCTTCGTCCGTGATGTCGTCCGTCGACCAGGCGGGCGCGAGCACTGTGCGCACGGTGACCTCCCGCATGCCGCGCTGGTGCAGTGCGCGCTCTATGTCCTGGGACATCGCCTCGATGGCCGGGCAGCCGGTGTACGTCGGGGTCAGCTCGACCTCGACCGCGTCAGTCCCGCGCATGCGTACCGCGCGCAGCACACCCAGCTCCTGGAGGGTGAGCACGGGCAGTTCGGGGTCCGGCACCGAACCGGCCACCTCCAGGAGTTCCGCCTCCAGGGCGGTGACCGTCACCATGACGCCCCCGGGTGACTGCGGTGCAGATGCTGCATCTCGGCGAGCATCCGCCCGAAGGGCTCGGTGTGCAGGCCCTGTCGACCCGCGCCGGCCTGCCACGCCCCGGACCGTGGGCCCTCCGGGACCGTGAGAGTGGCCCGGCGCAGCACGTTCTCGACGGAGTCGAGCCAGGCCCCCTCCAGCCGCTCCCGGTCGACATCGAGCCCTTCCACCGGCTGGAACATCTCACCGGTGAACCGCCACAGCGACTCGCACGCCCGCCCCATCCGGTCGTGGCCTACGTCGGTACCGTCGCCGAGCCGCAGCGTCCACTGTTCGGCGTGGTCGCGGTGGTAGGCGACCTCTTTGACGGCCTTCGCGGCCAGCGGGGCGAACGGGCCGTCTCCGGCCGAGAGTTCGGCGTAGAGCAGGTGTTGGTAGGTGGAGAAGTACAGTTGGCGGGCGATGGTGTGGGCGAAGTCGCCGTTCGGCTGTTCCACCAGCTGGAGGTTGCGGAAGGCGCGCTCTTCGCGCAGATAGGCAAGTTCGTCCTCGTCGCCGACCAGCGACAGCAGCACCCGGGCCTGGCCGAGCAGATCCAGCGCGATGTTGGCGAGGGCCACCTCCTCTTCGAGAACGGGCGCGTTGCCTGCCCATTCCCCAAGACGGTGCGAGAGCACCAGGGCGTCGTCGCCGAGGGCGAGGGCGGCCGCGGATCCGGGTGTGGTCATCGTCTCGGGTGCGCTCACAGGTGCTTCACCCCCTCCGGGATCTCGTAGAACGTCGGGTGGCGGTACGGCTTGTCGGCGGCCGGTTCGAAGAACGGGTCCTTCTCGTCGGGTGAGGACGCGGTGATCACGGACGAGGGGACCACCCAGATCGAGACGCCCTCACCGCGCCGGGTGTACAGATCGCGGGCGTTGCGCAGGGCCAGCTCCGCGTCCGGCGCGTGCAGGCTGCCGGCGTGGGTGTGCGAGAGACCGCGGCGAGAGCGTACGAAGACCTCCCACAGAGGCCAGTCGGTGTTCGTCATCCTCGGCTCACTCCCGTCCCGCCGTTGTGCTTGGCCGCGTACGCCGCGGCCGCGTCTCGTACCCAGGCGCCCTCGTCGTGCGCCCGCCTGCGCTGCGTTATCCGCTGTTCGTTGCACGGGCCGTTGCCCTTGAGCACGTCCCAGAACTCCGCCCAGTCGATGGCGCCGAAGTCGTGGTGCCCCCGCTCCTCGTTCCACTTCAGGTCCGGGTCGGGGAGGGCGAGGCCCAGGGACTCGGCCTGGGGGACACAGATGTCGACGAAACGCTGGCGCAGCTCGTCGTTCGAATGGCGCTTGATCTTCCACGCCATCGACTGGGCTGAGTGCGCGGACTCGTCGTCCGGCGGGCCGAACATCATCAGGGACGGCCACCACCAGCGGTCCACCGCGTCCTGCGCCATCGCGTGCTGCTCGGGGGTCCCCCGGCTGAGGGCCAGCAGCAGTTCGTATCCCTGGCGCTGGTGGAAGGACTCCTCCTTGCAGATGCGGACCATCGCGCGTGCGTACGGGCCGTACGAGCAGCGGCACAGGGGGACCTGGTTGGTGATCGCGGCGCCGTCCACCAGCCAGCCGATCGCGCCGACGTCCGCCCAGGTCAGCGTGGGGTAGTTGAAGATCGAGGAGTACTTCTGGCGGCCGGTGTGCAGCTTGTCGAGCAACTCGTCGCGACCGGTGCCGAGAGTTTCGGCCGCGCTGTAGAGATAGAGCCCGTGCCCGGCCTCGTCCTGGACCTTGGCCATCAGGATGGCCTTGCGGCGCAGCGACGGCGCGCGTGTGATCCAGTTCGCCTCCGGCTGCATGCCGATGATCTCGGAGTGGGCGTGCTGTGCGATCTGCCGGACCAGCGTCGCGCGGTAGGCGTCGGGCATCCAGTCGCGCGGCTCCACGCGCTCCTCGGCGGCCACGGCGGCGTCGAAGGCGCGCTCGTACGCGGCGGTGTCGACGAGGGGTTCCTGACGAACACCGCCCTGTCCGCCGTCCGCCTGTGCTCCGGCCGTTTGGGCCGTGTGGTGCGCGGCTGCTGTCGCCATGAGGTGGTCCCCCTCGACCTGGACTCTGCCGGTACTTGCTCCCGACCGATCGTTCGGTTCGTGCGATTCCATGGTGGGACGGGCGCCGTAAGGTGTCAACCGCTGTGGATAACTCGCGGGCGTCCTCCGGCGTGGTCTGTGGACAACCGGGGTGACTTCGAGGCGGGTCCGATGGGGGCTGTGCCGGGAGGGCGGCTCTGAGTACCGTTCCGTGCGAGCGTCGTGGGAGCCGTATGCGGGTCGGGCGGCACGGGCGAGAGGACGCCGACGGGCGCCAGGCCGCGAGCAGGCCGCGAACGGGGCGGGAAGAAGCCGGGGCAGGGCCGGAGCAGGACCGGGATGGGGAGACGGGGCGGAAATGGACGCGCACGACGCAGGCTGGAGGCCCTCGCACGGGCCGGACGAGCCCAGCGCCACCGACGCCGACGTCCGGACCGGCCTCGCGGCCCTCTCCCTGCGGTACCAGATCGCTGTCGCCGCGGCCCTCGCCGCCGTCGCGGTCGCGGTCTGTGTGCATCTCGGCATGGTGTTTCTGCATGTCGCGCCGTCGAACACGCTGACCAAGCAGCATGGCAAGGCGATCGACGACTGGATCTACCCGGAGTTCGAGCAGAACTGGAAGCTCTTCGCGCCGAACCCGTTGCAGCAGAACATCGCCGTCCAGGTCCGCGCGCAGGTCCGGTCCGCGGACGGCGGGATACGGACCAGTGGCTGGTACGACCTGTCCGCACAGGACGGCCGGGCCATCGACGGAAATCTGATGCCGAGCCACACCCAGCAGAACGAACTGCGCCGGGCCTGGGACTTCTTCGTCGCCACGCACGACACCGACAACCGTCCGACGGGCCTGCGCGGCTCCCTGTCCGAGACCTACCTGCGCCGCATCGTGTCGCTGCGCCTGGAACGCGAGAACGCGGCCGGGAAGGGCGGCACGATCGACCTCGTCCAGATACGCTCCCGCACCACGAACGTGCCCGCGCCCGAATGGAGCGGGGAGCAGGTCTCCGACAAACCGATGTACCGCGTGCTGCCCTGGTGGTCGGCCGCACCGAACACGGCGAACACGTCGGACACGGCGAACACGTCGGACACGGCGGGCACGGCGAACACGTCGGGCACAGCGGGCACGGCGGGCAAGGCCGCGGGGGGCTCGAAGTGAACCGATTCGCCCTCTCCGTCTCGACCGGCATCGCCCGCGTCACCGAGTCCGCCCTCGGTCCGTACCAGACCGCCGTGATCCGCATCGGCTTCACCGCGACCTGGCTGCTGTTCCTGCTGCGCGAGCTCCCTCACCGCCAGGAGATGTACGGTCCCGACGGCCCCTGGAGCTGGGACCTCGCCGAGCAGCTGATCTCGACGAACGGTTCCTTCACGGCCCTGATGTGGTCCGACGGCCGGCTCTGGTTCGAGGTCCTCTACGCACTCGCCGTCCTGACCAGCGTCCTGCTCCTGCTGGGCTGGCGCACCCGCACGGTGTCGGTGCTCTTCATGGTCGGCGTGCTCTCGCTGCAGAACCGAAGCATCTTCATGGGGGACGGCGGCGACAACGTCCTGCACCTGATGTGCATCTACCTCGTGTTCACCCGCTGCGGCCAGGTGTGGTCGCTGGACGCGCGCCGGGCACGGCTCTCGCGGGCGGCACGCGCGCGTGGGGAACGCGTCACGGACCGGATGGGTCCGGTCCTGTGGAGCGTGCTCGGGCTCGCGCTGGTCGCGGTGACCCTGGCGGGCCGGCTCGACGGAGACCCGACGGTGCCGGTGCTCCTGTGGGTCGTGTGGCTCGCGCAGGCCCTGTGGTGGGCGGTCGGGCGTTTCACCAGGTCCGGGGAACCACGGATCCTGCTCGACGTGGTCGGCAACATCGTCCACAACGGGGCCCTGCTCGTGATCATGGCCGAGGCCTGTCTGATCTACGCGACGGCCGGTTGGTACAAGATCCAGGGCTCCCGCTGGCAGGACGGCACCGCCGTCTACTACCCCCTGCACCTCGACTACTTCTCGCCGTGGCCCGCCCTTGCCGACCTGCTGTCGGCCAGCGGCACGATGGTGATGCTGGTGACCTACGGGACCGTCGCCGTGCAGGTCGCCTTCCCGTTCACCCTGTTCAACCGACGCGTCAAGAACGTCCTGCTCACCGCCATGATCATCGAGCATGCCGCGATCGCCGTGATCCTGGGGCTGCCGTTCTTCTCGCTGGCGATGATCGCCGCCGACGCCGTGTTCCTGCCGACGCCGTTCCTGCGCCGGCTCGGCGGATGGGCGACGCGCGCGCGTGAG
>Ga0307514_10002282_pt1 | contig 20316 bp, 19 predicted proteins | sample 16_EM_MG_FD_203088 | JGI IMG/M metagenome (GOLD analysis project Ga0307514, IMG submission 203088) | Populus trichocarpa ectomycorrhiza microbial communities from riparian zone in the Pacific Northwest, United States - 16_EM | ecosystem: Host-associated > Plants > Roots > Unclassified | place... | reverse complement strand
AGGGCTGGGGGGGGGGGGTGGTGGTGGTGGTGTGGAGGCGGCAACGATGGGAGGCAGCTTCGGCCCTCGTGCGATAATGGCTTCGAGGCCAGAGACAGTGGGGGGGGAAGAAAGGCCAGGCAGCAAGAGGAGGAGGCGGCGGAGGATGTGGGTTCTTTTCACAATGGGGTTCTCACTTGCCTCTCCCTTGGAGTTTCGCTGTTCCAGCTGGGGGGGAGGTGCGAGTGGATGCGGTGCTGCGACGGAGCAAGGTAGGGTTAGGGGAGACCGGATAGCCTCAGCCAATGGGCGCGGGGGAAATATCTAGTGTGGGTGCCGTGCTGAGTACTGCGCGGGCGCTGTAGCGCTGGGCCCAGGACAAGATTTTCACCACGCGATGGAGCCACCCCGAAATGGCCGCCCGGAGGCCACAGCGACGGATATTTCTGGGAAAATTGAGGCAAATTGCTGTTTCTATGCCACTTAGAGTGCACTTTGTTTCTGGGCGCCCCCAGCGGTGCTGAGATGGCAATACTTATACCCAAACCGACTCACTGCTCTGAAGTGAGCCTGAGGATGCCAAACATAGATATAGATGGCTTGGGCAGAAGGTTGAAGGTATCCAGGACAATTGGAGCCAAACTTTATGTACCGTACTCCTCTACTTGAGCACGAAAATATCCAATTCGAGCTATCGATGGGGTACCGGCCTGCTCTATATCTCACAACTTTAATTACTTGTTAAATTAATTATTTGAGATGCTGATATGAAGGATCATGAGAGTGTGTGTCTAGAACCAGCGGGGCGCGCGTGTCGAGTCATTGCTAAGATATTTGGTCATCCAGGCTGCAAACAAATACGAGCTTTATAATAATAGATGTCTGTCTGAGGCCCATCACCCTAAATTAAAAATAGAAGCCCATTAAGAATAAGAACTGGTCCCCGCAGAGTACCTGCACCAGAGTGTATCATGGCTGCCCTGATCTCGGTGTTTTCGATGTACAGGTATCGGTGGGTGCTAGTGCCTCCGATAATGTTACTTAGACCCTGGCTGCAAATGATAAATCACAGAAATTTAATTTCTGCCTCCCCCAGACAGCTTATGAATTGACAAAAATTTACAGAGATTTTGTATACCAACCAATGTCCAAAATTCTAGGCAGCCATATCGCCCTTACCATTGGCGGAACCCCGCACATCAACTTCATTTGCTGCTGGACTTTATTTTTGATTTGCTCCGCGTAAAATATACCAGTATCATCGAGAGCTGCGGAGAGGACTGGAGTGTAGCGGTAATAAATTTCAACATGGAATGCATATCGCAGGGTACAAACGTGGGGCAGCCATCCTCTGGTCAGGCACTAGGCTGGGCATTGGGCAATTGTCCAAAAATCTACTGTATTGGTCGCTTGCCTTCCGTCGCTTGTAGTCCGTCGCTTGTAGTCGGTCGCTTGTAGATCCGGATACCGCAGAGCGGCCCATGATCTCAGTGTCACTCTCCTCCACCTGGCGATCGCGATTGAGGGTATAATCTAGCAGATTTATACCCCATCGGTACGCGGCTGCGGGGTGCATTCTAGCCTGATTGTTACCAATCAGTATTCCCCAACCCACGCAGGTATCTAGTGTGACAATACTTTTCTTTTCCAGGATCTTGCGCAACTGGGCGGAGAATTGCACGGGCCGGGTTGATCAGTAGAGACGTCAACCACTGAGTAATAAGAATGCAGGGTCTCGGATTATGAAAATCACCCTCTACCGGGGTTCAGATCTCATGCTCAGTACCGCATAATCTGAGTATGAAGACGACACCTGATAAGTGGTATTATCCAACCAGATAAGGTAGCACTTGCAGTATTGAAATTTGACATCACCTGTTTGCTGACTAATTAATGGACCTACTAGACTAGGCTTATATATATATACCTATGAGATCTTCCGTCAATATTTAAATTCTATACTTGTCTATTTATGTTGACACTCTCCCAGTATTTGTATGTATCAACATGCATGACAATCCCTCTAGGAGGTTGGAGAGAATGGAGTAAGTACAGTGCGTAGGTGAAAGTTATGGCGCGTTGGCGCAATTTTAGTATCTCGTGTTGGAAAACATGGCTCACTCGAGTTTGTTGTGTCAACCAGACTTTTTTTTTTTTTTTTTTTGAGTCTATACCTACTGCCTCTTCCCGCCCCTTGGAAGGTTTGGGTTGCGCACGGAACAAAACCAAGCTTTAGGGTCTTGGCATGAGACTAGGTATCATCTCGTACTCTGTAAGCACGAGACCTAGCTAGATCGAATAGTTAATATCTTCACGATTGAAAGTTTACAAGGCCCATGGCTCAGCGTACACCCAACAAAGGACTAAACGAATGCCCACAGTTTCTTCTCATCATTATCACGGCGCACTGATGCGAGAGCAGGGATTATGGCAATGCTGAGACGTGGCAATGCGATATGCATTAGATGTGTATGTGAGGAAGGTTAAGAGGACATTGTCTATAAAGACCCGTCTATGTTCTCCCTATTGCTCTCTTCCTTCCTCACGCAACGTCTTGTATCTAACCCTGTATACAACGATACCTCCTAACCCATGAGTTCTTAGTCCATTAGTCCACGAGCCCTTCATCCACGAGTTCTTAGTTCACCAATTCCCAGTCCCCGAGTATCAGACTGCGCTACCTGGAGCCCCGTGCCCGTTACAATCATGAGCCCCACCGGCTGCTGGGGGGAGTTTGAAGACGGAAGGGGTGCTCTCCAAGATGCTGTTATTGATCCTCAAGGTGTGATACCTTCATTCACTGGGGGCTCCGCACTCAGAGAGAACAGGGGTAGTGGCGAGGATAACCTTCCAGCCGATTCTATCAAGCGTGGACCCATTTGTCATTCATTCCCGGGAAACACCCACCTTGCAAAGGACCCTGGGTTTGTGAGAGGCCGACAGAGATTAGTGTCGAAAAAGCGACTTAAACCGACTTACCTGTGTGTATTCCTTAGTAAAGGGGGGTGTGTTCATGGCAGGCCAACATGGTTTCCAAACCTGAGCTCAAGTCCGCAAGTGATAAGTGCCGACTATACTGCGGTTAGTAGTTTTAGTTTGCCACTTTGTCAGGGGATCACCCAAGCTCCTAGTCATCGACACTTGACTGACATGGTTACTATGGCGCAGATATGGAAGAGCTCGTACCCAGGCGTTACGTCAGCAAACAAGTTGCTACAGTGTAACAGAGGGAACACAGAAACCAAGAAAACCGATTCGCTTGGGTCATGCCGGAGAATAGGGTGGAGCACTAATTGGGCCCCAAAATCGACAACTGGTCATGTTGCGTGCCTGGTCTAGGGATAAGATGTGGTCTGGACAAGGTTGATTTGCCAAAACAACACTGATGACTTTGTCAGGATGTTCAGGTGATCAGACTACCTATCGGGTCCTTTTCTACACGTATGACATTACGAACAGCGTTTGCCTCTTACAGAGAGGTTATGCTGTATCAAGATCGAATAACTATTTTTTCTTTGTCTTGAGATGGTTTACAACTGATGTGATATTATAACAAGTAGGCAATAGCGACTGTAATACAGCCCGTTATAACCGAAACATCTACGGTTTGAGACGGAAGCATTAGAATCCAGGCGCAGGGATTGGAATATCTCCCTCCGTGACAGCAAATACATGATATCATGATATATGAACCCTCTCATGCTAGGAAGAAAAGGGAGAAAAGTAGTGTATATATAGTACATGCATATGCTCATCATTGTTGAGAAGCAATGGGCTCTAAAAGCGCTCCTCCCGAACTACCTATTTTGCAATTTCTCCCAATAGGATTGTTCTGTCTGTGGAACCCGACACACATACACAGTGGCCATTAGCAATCTTTGAAGGCAGATACAGAAAGTTGGGAGAGATGGTGGATATACTAATCGATTCTGTCGGTGAGAATCTCACATCATTCTATGCCGCGGTAACTTATACAACATCTTTTTCAACTCGACTCGACATCCCAATTGCCACCGCCCTAACCCCACTCCCCGCAGCGGCCTTACCACTTTTTTTTATTATTTTTAGGTAATCATTAATCGCATTCAGCCTCTGGCGATGGGCTGTGGCTCCCAGGTCGCCCCTGGTGGCCTCTCTCAACCCCACGGCACCTGTGGGGACCAACTGGCCCTGATCAGATTCTTCTCAATCCTCACATTCACCCCCTCAAAAAAAAAAAAAGGTATATGGTTGAAGCGAATGCTCTAATGCCCCGAGTTATCCATGGAAGCCGACCCTCGATGTCGACCAGACGTTCTTGGCAGCTCAGTTCTTGGCATGAGCCTGAAACCGCCTAGGTATTGTGGCTGCTCAAGCGGGCAGTTAACACAGTCAGAACACAGTTTGTATGGCACAACCCTATCACCACTGGACCGCACTGCGGCCGCCCAAATGCTACCACACCCAGGCCCTCATTACAGTGATTTGCAGTTACTGATCTTTCACCACCTCTCAAATTGATAAGAATCAGCTCAACAGGGACCACATTGCCTTATGAATACGGAGTACTAGCCGGAGAAATAGGGCCCGCTATGCATGGTTTCCAGGATGATATATAGTGTTGGAATGCCACTTTATCAACTCCAATCTATACTTACCTCACAACATGTGAGAGATGATCATCACGTGCGTAATAATTACCTGAGTGACGTAACATAGCACTCAATCATGTATATATGAAGCTCTTTCGAGCTTACAACTTCCATAGCTTCTTAATTACAGAACACATAACGTCCAGATATATGTGATCTAGGTGAAGTGTTCCTTCATTGGCCACATATCTGTACCGCTGCCACCGAGTAGGCTGCCACTCCTATATAACCATATATTCCATATAGGAGGACGCTGCTTGTCTTGGCGGTCCTTCACAAATGTTGGCATTCTGAGGTTGCGGCTATTATTAGAGGTTATGAGTAGCAACACTGGCTGCAGTGCATAAATATGTGGTCAATGAAGAATCACTTAACCTGATAGACATATCGGTAAGCTCAGACAGAATGTATACACTCGTATATTTCAGAGTAGAAGGCTCATTCAGCTTGTCCATCTAGTAGGGTGCGAGCGAGCGTCTTATAGAGCGAGCTCGCATACATGATTGTGCGACGAAGAGCAGCGATCATGATGCTGTAGTTGAAGAATACAGACTTGCACGAATTCTTAAGAACATTTCAACAGCGGCAGAGCCTGCAGTTCCCGCTAGGTAGCGGCAGGTGCGGTGTGGGCAAAAAAGCTTAACAAAAATTGTTCCTGCAAAAGGCACAAGCCCCTCGGTACGGAGTAGAGGGCCTGCAAAAGCGGATCAGACGTTCGCCACTTGTGCATACCAAAGGTTCATGCCAAGAACTGAGCCGTCGAGAAGCGAGTCCTCACCACCTATATACCAGTCAACTCCATAACGGCGCCTGCAAACCCGATATACTACGGGTTACCTTTCCCCTCAAAATCAGCGTCACCCCCAGGTCCCTTATTCACCGTTGGAAGTGTACAGCCTGTACTAAAGCCCCCCCCTTGCTCCCATCTGGCCGAAGTGCAATCCCATTTCTCTCTGAAATGGTTGGCACGTTTAACGGGCTGCGCTGTCGCGCCGAAGCCCTAAGAGACCTTGTTATATATATATGGGGTCGGGTGACGGGGACGCTATTGTTGTGGGGGCTTATAACAGCGGCAACCTGTATATGTATTAAATAGTAGCAACTTCAGGCAATAATCCCTTTGTGGTGTAGTTGGTATCACACTCGGCTGTAATGGATGTTTCAGACCACCGATTGGTCACCGGTTCGACTCCGGTCGAAGGGACTAAACTTTTTATATTTTTGTCACCCCCAATTAAAGGAATTACCGTGACAAAAAGACTAGAATCCAGGAAAAAATCGAACAATACAGAGGTACTTAGGCTTCCTATCTTTTAGATGCCAATCCTATCATAAGGCATGGCAACAATAAATATGGCATAATTGAATATGGTGGTAGGATTTAACATTCCAAGCTTGAGAGTCCCTGGGTGGTGTGACTCTCAAACCTCTGGGTCGTTCCTGCTCAACTGACTCACCGCCCTTATCCCTCCCAGATGTCCTTCCACTCACTCGAAACAACTCAGAAGATCCCTGATCTCACATCGACTTCCACCCGTTATATATTCCCACACTTGGAGCAATCCCCTGACACAAATAATTCGAGTTCCTCCTCCCTATAGTCACCGCACTGCACTCAGTGAATGCAGATCCCCTTGCCATACCCTGCCCAACGCTACACCCTCTCTTTGCTGGTGTTGGGTAACAAATTCTATTCAGGAGTTCATATTGCCAACTGCGTGCGGTTCAGAATTGAAAACAATCATTATTGGGACATTAATTAAACCAGTTCCTGTCCTGATTCAACATAGTGGGCGAGATGTTACAGAGTACATGGTGAAATTATACTAAGGGGTATTGAGTGCAAGTCACACAGGGGGGTTTGACAGCGAAAATAATGCTCTCTGGATTTTCCGTCTCATAGCCTTGGGCATATATACCGTATAGACTAAAAAAAATAAAAAACCTCTGAATTTTGGTACATCTAAATTTGCCCTGGCCTCAGGTTTTAGCTAAATATACCACAGAACCTCCCACTGTGATCTCGTGCCAAGACTCTTAACCGCTGACTACCACTGCACATGTCTAAGTTGTAAAAACTCTCGGGCTCCAAGCGAACGAATATACATGCACGCCTCCGAACACCGACCTGCTCCGTTGACGTCCACGCTGCTCACTAGCACATACACCCCATTGCCTCTTATCAGATATAGTGTTTATGGTTATGGTGGGAAATTTGCAACAAGAAAAGAAACGTGCTCGCCAGACTATGGGAGAGCTTCAGGGGCGAGCTGGAGTAACTGGTAAGGCCTGAACTATTTCATATCGTTGCAATAATACTTCGCCACTGCTATCACTAACCCCGCCTCATAGCCTAAGGCTCCCTTCGGGGGAAAGGCGTATAGACTCAAAAAAAAAAAACTGCTATCACTAGACAGTGGATATATATACTAGACCTGGACACAAGCCAGCTCAAGTTTTTACAAGGTGGCTCGAGACTGTCTTACTTGCAGCTTGTACCTTACTCAGGCGTGATATATATACATGCTTGGAAATCATCATTCATGTGTTTTTCTCTGCCCGTTACCCTCAGTATTACTCTTCTATTCAGATTTGTTTGCATATGCCCAAGGAAATATGCTTTAAAGATGGGGCGGCAACTGGTTGGGCAGCTGTGATGAACTGACGGCGGGGGCAGCCAGGACCAGGCGAGAGCCGACGGATTGCACACGTTACCTCACGGGAATAGCCTACGTGGGCGGTGATAGGGCAGGACAGGGTCAGGAGGAGGTGAGGTCAGCATGCGAGATGTGTGCTGGGAAACAAGCTCGGGATGCCAGGTCAGGATGCGGGATATCAGATCAGGGTGCGAGGTCGGGGGCGAGGTCAGGCCGGGCCTTACTCAGCATTGTAATTCCCGCGCCGACGCCTCTACGAGGGTGTTGTGCCAACCAGACTAGCACCACAGGAAAAGCTCGCTTTCGGGGGCGAGATCAGGCCGGGCCTTAGTCAGCATTGGAATTCCCGCGCCGACGCGAAGTTCCGGGGGCGAGGTCAGATCGGGCCTTAGTCAGCTTTGGAATTCCCGGGGCCGAGGTCAGGCCGGGCCTTAGCCAGCATTGGAATTCCTGCGCCGACGCAGGACAGGACAAGCTCAGCCAATCAAGCTTCCGGGATGTGGTCAGTCGCTACATAGATAGATTGGTCATCGATCAGGTTGCAGGGTGCGTGGCAACAGCCGGGCAAGTGATACGCGGGAGGCAGAAATCTTTGTTAAAGGATCTACCTATCCCCTCAGCAGAGAGGGTTATGAGGTGATTCATGAAGAAAATATTATGAGATCATTTGTGGAAGTGATCCAGTCAACCGGTGGGTGTAAGGGGCCATTTGCGATATCGGGGGACAGTGGGTCTGGCATATATGCTGTGACAGACGACAGTCGGAATGGTGATCGGCTTATTAACACCAGAAACTGTTGCTCTGAGAAAATTCACTCCAATGAACGGAACTCTAAATACATGCAAAATTATATCCTTCGTCCGCTAACACCTTCGGTACTCACCACACGTGGTAGTTCATCGACCGCAAGGCCAACATACCAGATTTCTGATCGATGGCCCCGACATCGGTTGGTTCCCATTTGATAAGGTTGACTCTTTATCGGCAGTCTTATCAGATAGCTATGGTCGAAAGACCCTTTCAGCATCGATATCTTCCAGCTGCCTATATGTAAATATTTTTACTCTCTGATTTGTTCCATCTGCAACTCTCGAAACATCGATAACCACAAAAAGTCTTTGACTGTGAGTTCATGGTTATCCAATTATACCAGTTGATTGCTGACCAAGCCTCAGTCAGAAAGGGTGATTTTCAAGATTTTGACTCGAGCTAGACGGGATATTGTTCCAATAGTTTATCATGCAAGTTTTAAGGGCCAGACAAACCGTGCTTTTTATTTCAACTGCGGTAAACTGGGGGATCGAATGGAAAACTTCTTATCCTAAGTTGGCTACGCAAGAGGCGGAGAAGAGACTCGGTATTCAGGTTAATGATCTCCATACCAGTGGAAGAGATTTTAGCAGGCCGAAAGATAGCGCTGAAGCAATGGGTGCCATCAAAGAGAGACTTTATGACCATATTCTATAATATCTTAATACCGAAGGATCCCCTACAGAGGCAAACCCGGATTTAAACAAGCCAACGTTGATTACTTGGTATTGTCCCAATAATCGATGCCAGATACGCTTGAGGAGGGAGAAGGGGGTTATTTCAGAAGGCAATATAGGATTTTCTATGGTGGTGTTGAACAGTCAATCACTACAAAACGTGATCACTGGGTGCCAGGTTTACCTAGACACCAGTGGTATATTGCATATTAACATTTCCCCCCAAACCGCTCAACGTACTGCCCTGGGTAAATTCTTAGGGCCAAACCACAAACAATTATTACAACTGGACCAGATTGCAGTAGGGGAGGGAAAGCTTGCCCTGGTGGTCGAGGCAAAGAGAACAGCTGTGGAGGCGCGTGGTGTAGCAGGTTCTGCTAGCAATAATGGATGCAAGAGATAGCAATCATGGAGGTTAATCATTTAAGCAGACACGCGAAATTACCTCCATGTTTTCGGTGGATGGATAGGGGCAAAGAGTACCTACTGGATGAGGATTGGTGGATTGTATAGTTTTTGCATTATGCAATGGAGGAAAGAGCCTGGTTGATTTTAGGACTCTACCTTGTACTTGTGTATTTTTAGGAGGGATGTGGATAGCAGCAGCTGATGGTATTATCTATCTACTCATGTTCTACTTGAGTGGTATGAAACTCATGAATAATTGCTTGATCAATGGCAATAGACTTACACAGACAGGCCGTGTATAAAATATACGTCGATGTCTCGAGCATGCCTGAGATCCAGAGTAGTGTATACAGCGATGGCTGCAATCGTACTTTAGATATTTCACTCTGGTCGCTGTATTGCAACTTGGGCATACTACTCTACTGATAGTTTGTGTTGGTATAGCACTTCTATAAGTATATGCCGTACCAGTGGATTGTATACCTGCAATTCAACTTCAACTCCTATCGTTTGTGTCTCCATCTTATACGGCAACCTCGCTTCTAGGAAAGGTCACTCAATATCACTATGTAGTAGGATACATAAGGTATGACATTCTTGAGGTTCCTCCGCTCTCTCCTCCGTACTTGCTACCAATCCTTTCAGGGTGTGTACGGTCTGGTCTATAGTATAGTCGTGCCGTTTGGTTCGTCCCACACCCACATCACATTGGTATTGTGGTCGATTTGATGGCGGAGGTTGATATGTGTTAGATTGCATGTACTCTCACGTGTTGGGCTGAAGGTCACGGGTAATGCAGGTGTCCCCATATGGGTAGTTGGCACAAACTGTGTTGAATCTCGCATACTAAGGGTCACGGGAACTGCAGGTGTCCCTATATGGGTAACTGGAAATAATCCAGTTTAGATAAAAAGGACCGGTTTCGTTTACCTGTCTATTCCCACCATTCTTCCACTCATAGCCTTGTATCTTACAGGTTATGAGCCCGGCGCTCCACTGAAAAGCATTAAAAACACATAGACTGGTTGAGATATTTGTGGCATACGCCCAATAATACCATAAATGTGTATCAAATGCCAACAGGTTGGACAAGGGAATACAAACCAAAAAACTTCACAAGGCACTGCAGGCCACTTGATCTAACTCCTCCATCCAACATCACACTAAACCCCGAAGAGTACACCACACCACAAGATCAGCCAAAAGCGGTAACAGCCAAGAAGACACACAAAGAGGCAGACAAAACAACCACCGTATACGAGCACCATACCTATTCCCAATCACCCAAAAAACACTCTCGAACAACTTACCATCGATCTATTCGTCTGCGGATTATCACATAAGGCACTCAAGCCTACGCAAAAGTAGATGAACACAGAGGCAGGACCAGCCCCAGACGAAAACCTCGAGCAATCTAGACCAAACAGTCCCGAAAACTCCGACATCGACATCGACATCGACATGGACATCGACATCGACATGGACATCGACATGGCTGATAAAAAGATCCCCACGCTAGGTGTCATGCTATCTGGACCCGCTGATTATCCCGAATGGATAATATCATTAAATCTCTTCCTGAGAATGACAAAAGTGGGAACTCATCGAGCATGGCAAATTATTGATGGGCCCTATACAAAGCCCCCTACTGATGAGACTGAAGGGCAGACTTGGGATGATGGCAATGACTTTATTCTTATCACCATCCGAAAAAACTGCGAGGCAAATGTCAGAAGTAGAATTGGAACCCACGAACTAGCCAAAAATGCCTACGATGAGCTGAAGAAAGCCTACGAAGGAAAAACGACAGCCGAATTTCATGCACTCCTCGACAGCATAACGAACATATCATTTGACGATAGAAAATCTACTATCGCAGATCATATCGCCAACTACGAGAAAAAATGGAATACATTCGTCGGGATTATTTCAAGAGCTGATCTTACTAAAGACACTGGATTTGGCAAAGGATTAAAAGAATTCTCACAATGCGGTGTAGCCAAAGCCGAATTCCTATTGAAATCACTACCAACCTTCTACTCCAATACCGTGGAGAATATTAGATCTAAAGAAGGGTATGAGTATGATGATGTGGCTAGAAAGCTTAAAGAATATGTCCCAGCGAGACAATGGGAAAAGATGTCAATACTGTATTGGCAAAGGATGGAAAGGACTCAATCACACGGAGGAGGAATGTTATACGAAAAAGAGGGAAAAGGCGAAGAAAAAGGCCAAAAAGGCCAAAAAGGTCGATCTACGATTTACCTGTTCAAACACCTTGCCTCTTCTATTCCCACCATTCTTCCACTCATAGCCTTGTATCTTACAATATGTTGCATCCATTTCTTACCCCAAATGATGTCGTAGTCCGCCAGGCCAAAGACTGTAAAACAGGTTGTGTATGTATAGGTCCCAATGCGGAGGCGTAGTCTGGTCACGGTTCTGCTTTGTCGAGTTGGGTTGGGTTGGGTTGGGTTGTGGTTGTCAGCTGTCCTCACTCGCATCCAGCCTTGCTCTTTCTCTTCCAGTACTACACTTTTGATGTTCTGAGACGGCTCATGTATGTTGTGCTTATGAAGTTGTCAGAGGCTCCGTCATCTTTCAAAACATAGGCTTTCTTCCGTTGTATATTTATGCCGAGCGTAGGATGTGTGCCCTCTCCTTCCTTTTCCTACGATCGCTTCTGATAATTCCCCTGTTTTCTTATTTTTGATATATTGAGCGAACTTTGCTGCACTTTGACGCTTATCATCGAGGATGTTATGGACATTAAGAAGTATATGTCCATTAAAGTGAAGTAGGTTTGTTTTACTTGCTGAACAACTAACATACAATTCCACAGCGTCGTTTGGCACATCTTCCTTCTTTTTATTAACTAAACTCTCTTTGATACCGCCGTCAGGGGCGCGCTTTGCAGCTCTAGCCTTTTCATTGCCTACAAAGACATGAATTGCATCCACGGCTCGGAAGTTGAAGGCTGATGGAATATAACAGGTGAAGCCAGGTCGGTTGATATGTGCTGGCGGCCGAGGCGACGTGAATAACACTGTTGTTAGAGGACCCCCAAACATTTCCCCAGCATACATGCATCCTTCAAGAGATACCCAACTCAACACCATCTGTCCTACGAAAAATCCCAAAATGGATGGGGCACCCCCAGCCATTGCCAAGCTATCAAACCACTGGGCCCCGAGAAAGTGGTTTGGAAACATTACAGACCGCAGATACTCTGCTCCTGCCCTCCTCGAGGGTTTGTTCGAGCTGGTTGACGAATGTGCAGTTTTTCGCATGAACAGTAAATATCTATTTGTTTGCAGGCTGGACCTTGTATATATTAGGGCTTTCGGTATAACAACGAATGTAGCACGTTCGGCCCTTGGTTGGAGCTTGCTTCCAGCTGACCTTTTTTTTTTCAGGTATGTGGATATAGCAGAGGCTGCCGAAGGGTTGCAGGTACGAGATCGAAGGTTGTTTATTCAAAGGGGGTCTTTTCCTGTGTGGGGGTATCCCCTAAGGTTGTCCTTTGTTTTAGCTGAGAATGGGGTAAACGATTTCGTATATATACAGCTGCTGAGCACGCCTCAGCCCAGAGGCGGTTATCAGCTGGTTTGAGGTCTATAAGCATGCTTCTGACCTATTGTACGGTTATATCGTTCAGCGACCCCACTTGGCTGATGTGAATATGGTGGGATTCGGATGTGCCTAATACCTTTATCCTTGAGAAATATGTCCAACAGCCGTTGGTTCATGTCTTGGTTACCAGAGGTTGGCTGGTGGGGCTCGGCTTCCTCGTATCAGTACCCCTCCTCCGTTGTAGCCTCCCCTCCCCCCACCCCTGCTCCCACCTCTGCCTCTCCAGTTTCCACCACCCCGTGCACCGATGGCAGTCAAATCCAATGCATCTCCCCCCTTCGAGGTTGTAAGTGATTTTGCCGGCACACTGGTGCCGTCAAAGGAGAGGGTTGTATGGCGGTTGTGGATATCACCCATATTCGCGCAAAATGTCATAGCTTCGGAGGGGGTGGGTCTGATAACGTTCACCATGGCCCATTTTTTTTTTAAGGAGTCATTAATCGCATTCAGCCTAGACTATGGCGATGGACTGCAACCTCCCGGGCCAATCCCTGCCCTACCATGGCCATTGAGCATAGGCACTGTACACCATGGATGCAGGCCCTCTGGTCTTCTCCCGCGACGCTGCCTGCTCCATTTTGGTAACGTAATTGGCGAAAATGGTGGTATCCAGTTCGTCACTGCTTTTGTCTTGGTTGACGATGCGTAGACGAAGTCTGAAGTTCTCGTTGAAGTCCGAGAGAGGTTTTTTGGGGTCCCATGTAAGGTTGGCGAACGCCATTCAGGTAGTCTGCTGGGATGTATTGGGTAGCCATTTTTGTCCTAAAATTTTCCCAATCCACCCGTTTGGAAGACAGCCAAGTCATATGCCCCCATTCAGCAGCCTTTCCCGTAAGTCGTTGGATAGCATAGTCCCCCCATGACCTCGTCGATCCTGTAGTACCGGTCTCTAGTGCTCAAAGCTCACTCCAGTCCCGCAATAAGGGTGATCATTTTCTCGGCATCCTTGACCCCTTCAAACGTGGGGAGCCCCGAGAGTTTGATAGTGAATACTCCATATCTAGGTTTGTCCCCATTATCACTTCTGTTTCCCTTGTCACCCCGAATCCTCCACCTCCAAGACCTCCACCTCCAAGGCCTCCACCTCCTAGACCTCCATCTCCAAGACCTCCACCTCTCCTTCCGAAACCTCTGCTTCCCGTCCCTCCATTCTCCATTGCTCCCTGCTTCACAGCATCCAATCTCAGGTATAGGATCTTGGCTGCAATTTCCTTATCTTTTGTGGCTAATGCCTGCCTCATCTGGTTGATTGTCCCGTCCCGTTCGGTTATGACAGTTTGGAATTGCTGTCCAGCAATCCGAAAGCTTTCTACCTCAGTACGCGGCTGGGTGATGAGGTCCTTCCTCTATTGTGCCTCGTGTGAGCTTCTGCCAACAGCTGCTGATAGTAGTCTTCCTGCCACAAGGCGAGCATCATTTGATACTAATACAGCTGGGCCTCGCTCAATAAGGCTTTGTCTGCACTGGTAGAACTCAGGTGTACGTTCATTATAACTCTTCTCGAAAGACGTTGCAGAGAACATTGTGGTATTCTGCCTAGACTCGTCTGGGGGTAGAGGGGCTACAAAAGCTGGGGGTCCCTCCATGCGGGGAGAGAGGTTTTGACTGGAACTCGATGGTTGAGAGCTCGATGACTTGGAACTTTCACTTAAACCCATATAGAGGGTAGGGCTTATGGGGCTTTGAAGAACGAGGTGTTGCTATCATGTAGTAGGATACATAAAGTATGTAGAGTACTCAGTACACTCTCCAAGTACTTGCTAGTGTTAGCGTATGCCAGGTCCCCAGTTACCTCTCCGGTAGAGACACCAACTCTGCACGGGTATATATTTCAGATATTATGCGGAGAGTGGTATACCTATATGAGAACAGACAGGCAGGGATCAAATCTCTCAGACATATGTGAAACACACATCAGGTCTCAAACCCCTGGCTGGCCCCGCAGCAAGCAGTGGAACGTCAGCTCGGTATCGTGCGTGGCGCTTGCTTTCCCGTCACGGGCTGATAATGTTCTAGAAGGATGACTTTTTTGGTGCATTTTCGCATTTCAGCTAATTGTGTGCCGTCAGCATGGTTCCTGCAGTTCTCACTGGGAGATGGAGATATCCGAATATGTGTGGCGATTTGGGTAAAATGGAATGCTCATACCCATCTTCTTCTTCTTTCTTTTCTTTCCTTTCCTTCCCTCGCGACTGTTCTTCACGCCTCAGGTTTTGGCAGGAACCATATACCCCCACGTTCATTCCAACTCGCTGTACCATACCCTTGAGCGTGCTCGGGACCCCTCATTCATTCAAAACGCCTGGTTGATTCTTTGGATCAGGGATCAGAAACCGACTTGAAGCACGGAGTTTGTAGTTGGGCGTTTTGGTTTATTCGATATCCAGCCAATTCTTCACGTCTTTTTCTTTCCCTTCTCCCCCCCTTTGGTTAGACCCTGGAGGCGCCGCATCCATTCACTTTCAATTCAGTTTCCGAATCTATTCTTTCTTGATTGGGTGGAGAGACGTCAGATTCGAATCAAGAACGGCGCCAGGCTGCGACGCAGATACAATATACATTCATAACTTCAGTTTCGCTGCATTGGGGCCAGGGGACAGAAGAAAGAGTAGAGTCATTGGTGCAGAGGGTGGAAGAAACGATACTGAAAAAGATGACCGACTCAGAAACCAACCAACCAGTGGGAACACACAGCGTTTCCGAGCTAGCAGCTGAACTACAAAAAATGAAGGGAGCAAAGATATGGTGGTGGCAGCGGGATGATATTCTAAAGGCGAGAATGTCCACCGCTATAATGGCGTGGGTATTACTTGCCATCGTTCTCTCAATATGTACGGTGTTTAGGTCGAGCTCATCAATATACCAATCCCTTGTTGACTAATGCCTCCCATTCACAGATCTCTCCCTCCTCCTCACCAACCGTCTCACCGTCAGAGAAACCCACGTTATACTAATCATGCTCCTCTTATTCGTGGCCCTCTTCTTCCTGCACTCCGTTGTCCGTCTATTCATCGCCACCACTCGCCCAAAACACTCCTCCTCCCGCTCCCCTTCCCCACTCAACCTCGATATTGACATTGAATCACAAACCCAGAGAAACCCAAACAGAACAACCGTCCACGTGACTTTCGTCCGCGGCCCAGGAGGGTATGCCATTCCTGCTGCACCGATTCCAATTGCTTTCCCGGATGTGGGTATGGATGGGTATGGGGATGGGGATGGGGATGGGGGTGATAGTGGTGATGGGAATAAGGCGCCCAGTGCGGTGACTACACTCCCACCACCAGCGTATGGGCTATGGAGATCGAGTGTAAGGGTTAACCCAGATCAATTTTATTGGGTTAGGAGGGGAAATGATGTTACCCACCCCTCTGCGGGGCCAGTGGAGATGGAAGCGAGGACACCACCGCCCCTGCCGTCACCGCTGCCGGAGCTAGTGGGGGGAGGAAGGATGAGTGTGGCACCAGTGCAGGCGGTGTATAGACCCCCGAGTTATACATCAGAGGATGGTGTTGAGTATGTACTCGGGGGGCCGAGGTTGCCTGGGACAGCGGTATTAGCCGCGCCAACACCGGCGCCGGTGAGAGGGCCAGAGATTCAGGAGATGGAGGGGGTGGAGGGGGTGGAGCCCGAGGTCGATGGGGGAAGGGGCGCGCGAGAGCAGCAGCAGAGAAGGAGTGCCCCAGGTTCAAGGGAACAGTCGCCTCCCGGTACTCGAAGACTAGCTTAAGGCAACGGCTATCTCGAAAGGGGCCGCTTATAGTATTCTCCCACCCATCGCCACTGGAGCATTCGCATATACTACGTTTAATTGCACCTTTTCCCGGGACTTGATTGCAGTCTGGTGACTCTCGCCCTTTACATGTATGCATATATTTTGGTTTTTTTTGGTGTTTTGGAGTTGTTTTTTGGGGTGGGAGGCAGCGGGGGTTTATTGCCATAGGGGAACTGGCAGGGACGATACTATACATTATATACAGCTTGGTGGCAAAAAAACTCATACCCAAAAAAACTCATACCCTTGTATGATATATATGTGGAATTTATAACAATGCAGTTAGCTGAGGGTTATATATTTCCCGGGCAGGAGAATAATATGGGGGGGCTTTTGTGCTTGGTTTTCTATCTACAGTAGATACTGGTAGATTATGTAGTACATATGTTCTGGGCCGCCACAGGCGGATATAATTCCTGCAGTCGAATTGATTAGATACCTATAACACAAAAATAACTATACATGCAGCTTCAAACACCCCCCCCCCAAAAAAAAAATCCATGACCGATTCTGGTGTGGCAATACTTACCGGTAGAGCATTTTTTAAATCACGATTCGAGCAGGACGTTTTTGCAGGCACATACGGACAGAAACCCGAGTGTGGTGGTAGATGCGCCACTGCCCTGTAGAGTAACGTACATTTGTAATCGGAAAACTATTTATTGCCCTGTCAGCTGATGTTTGGGGCTGGAGGTTTGGGAATAAGCTAGGTCCGGTAGGTACCTAGGAGCTGAGTGGGGGTATGTATGTATGTATGTATGTATGTATGTATGGATGGATGGATGGATGGGAATTTCTCCTCTTCCAAATAAAAAAAGGGAATATTGGTTTATGCATAGGCCTATTAATGTTTGTATATATGTTTGTATGTACTGTGGGTATGTACTGTATGTATGTATTCCCCAAATCCATCTATTCACATACTATACTATACTATAACTAGCTATCTCACGACAAAATTCACCACACAGACCTTTCCATCGCCACTAGCCCCTCTAACCATAACCTCTCTCAACCTCACTAGCGGCTGCCCATCATCTACCTTCACTGCCGCAGGCCAAATATCGCCGACTTCACCCCGCTGCGTGATAGTAGATGCGCCGGCGCTGGCGCCTCGCCACCACTTCCTGACTGCGGGATCTTGCCAGACGGCTTCTAGGACTGCGGATTCCGCGTTGTCGCCGTCGCTGGGGAGAGAGACGGAGGAAAGGGTTATTTTCGCGCGGGAGTTGATTTGGATAATGACTTTTTTGGATAGTGGGGAATGGGAATGGGAATGGGAGTGGGAGTGGGAGTGGGAGTGGGAGTGGAGTAATGATTCGAGATGGGAGATGAGGTTGGGGGTTGTTGATGGCCACTTTAATCCGCCGATTTGTAGTTGTGGGGTGCGGTTGTGGTTGTGGTTGTGGTTGTGGTTGGTAGTAGTAGACTCTAGCCATTCTCCTGCCTCGCATACAAACCCTGGACATACTGGGCCCATTAATGCTAGTAATCCCCTTGTTATCACAATCCTCGTCGTGAGCGATACCTCATCCCCACCCTGATCCTGATCCTGATCCTTAGGCACCACAGCAGGGTAAATCTCGTTTGTGAGTTTGATTAAATCCGAGATCATGGTATTCAGGGTAAACGATTCTGCCAGGGCTACTGTCACAGAGTTAATTGTTTTATGTAGGGTGAGGAGGAGCTGTAACTCCTCCTTGCTCTGGGGGGTTGGGAATGTGGGAGGAAGCATGAATGCAGTTGGGTCCTCGCTAGTTAGGGCTGTTTTCCACGATTCCTCCCATTGTGTGCTGGGGGAAGTAGTGGCAGTGGTAGAGGCCATATGAGCAGCAGCACCAACTCTCCCCACAACCCTCCACACCCTCCCAAACCACCTCCTAACCCCCACAATCTTGTCCTCATCCCACTCCACCACGTCCGCCACGGGCGCCGCAAACAAAATATGCGCCCTCGTAGCATCGGCCCCCCATGTAGCGATCGTTGTTCCTGGGTCGACACCATTATATTTCGATTTCGACATCTTTTCGAATGAAATATTCGGTTTCGTCAACCCCGCCTCCTCGCTAGGGCGGAATAGCATTTCTTTTGGGTTATCCAGGTCGGGGGTAAGTTCTTCTGGCTTGAGAAACCGACCAGTAGAAGGGTCCGTGTAGGTTTTCCCATGCACCATCCCTTGCGTGATTAATTTCTTAAACGGTTCGCCAGAGTGTACATGTCCACCAGACCAGAGGCCGATTTTGGAGAGGAATTTGGCGATGAATCTCGAGTAGAGGAGATGCAGGATTGCATGTTCTACCCCTCCAATGTATACATCCACAGGAAGCATTCCCCCCGCCAACTCTGCATCAAAGAGTGCGTTGGGGTTCTTTGGATCTACAAACCTCATAAAATACCACGAGCTATCAACAAATGTATCCATTGTATCTGTATCTCGTGTAGCGGGGCTAGAGCATTTGGGGCAAGGGCATTTTGCCCATTCACCTCCCTGGGCTGTAGCTAATGGGCTCCCCCCTTTGCCGCTGATATCGACATCCTCTGGTAGTCTCACGGGTAAGTCGGTCTCGGGGACTGGTATCTCCCCACAGGAGGGGCAGTGGATGATGGGGATTGGTGCGCCCCAGTAGCGTTGGCGGGATACAAGCCAGTCACGGAGACGATACTGGGAAGTCCGCTCCGCAAGGCGTAATTCATCCACAATCTTCTCTTCTGCCTGCTGGCTGGTTAGGGAAGAAAAATCCTTCCCGCAAATTTCAGTAAGAATGCCCTTCTTAGTCCATATTTGGTCATGCTGCGTGTCGATCCCCCCAGTGGTGGTGGTGGGGGGGGGGGGCACGACTACGATCTTCGGCTCCGCCCCGGGAGGGAAGTGTTGTTTGAAAAATGCATAATCCCTCTGATCGTGCCCTGGGACGCCCATTACCGCCCCAGAGCCGTACCCATCTAGCACATATTCCGCTGCGTAGATGGGGATGCTGCAGTCCCCTGGGGAAAGGGGGCTCGAGGCGGATATGCTCTTGATTTTGTATCCCCGTTTTGGTAGATCGTTGGGATTGGCGGGGGATGTAGATGTAGATGTCTCGGAGCATTCTTGGAGGTATTTCCGTAGCCCTGGATCGCTCTCCGCGGCTTGCTTGACTAGCGGGTGGGAGTGGGATAGTGCAAGGTATTGGACTCCATGCAAAGTATCTACCCTCGTGGTAAATACCTCCAGCTTTCCCAATTCCTCGTCACTCATGATATTGAACTTCACCCTACACCCTTTACTCCTGCCAATCCAATTCTCCTGCATCATTTTCACCCTCTCGGGCCAGCCTTCCAACTGCCCACTCCCGGGACTTAGCCCTGCGAGTAACTCCTCGGCGAACTCTGTAATCTTAAAAAACCACTGCTTCAGTAACTTCTTCTCCACCAGCGCTCCACTCCTCCAGGAGTGTCCCGAGGCAGAAACCTGTTCGTTTGCAAGGACGGTTTTGTCTACAGGGTCCCAGTTGACTAGACTTTCTGCACGGTAGGCGAGGCCATGTTTGTGTAAGAGGAGGAAGAGGCGTTGTGTGTGTGCGTAGTACTCTGGTGACGAAGTCATAAATTCCTACCAAACCACCATCAGCACCCCACCCAAGCCCAACCTATCCTATCCTGTAACTACAACCCCCCAATAGGTGGAGGCCGGGGCACACTTACCCTCCCCCAATCAAACCCCCCTCCCATCCCCCCCAATTGCTCCTTCATCCCCGGCACATTC
>Ga0307514_10002281_pt1 | contig 20316 bp, 27 predicted proteins | sample 16_EM_MG_FD_203088 | JGI IMG/M metagenome (GOLD analysis project Ga0307514, IMG submission 203088) | Populus trichocarpa ectomycorrhiza microbial communities from riparian zone in the Pacific Northwest, United States - 16_EM | ecosystem: Host-associated > Plants > Roots > Unclassified | place... | reverse complement strand
AACGCACACCAACCCTGGGGGGGGGCATCAGAAAACATTATCATCTCTACTTTTCAGGTTTGCTATTGCGGGAGTTTTCGTTGTAACTGGGCTTAACTGAAAGATGTATGGCGTGTGTGTGTTAATTTTTTTGTATATAGCATGTGGGGGTCAAAACTAGCATAGTGGTGGAACCTGTAGTTTTAGCCCTGTATACGCATTCTGTCTTATTGCGATATCGATGTCTTTCTGAAACTGTGATCTGGACTTGAATTGTGCATTACATCAGATTCAATTATGTTGAGCTCTCGCATTACTGTAAAATAGGACGCGTACCAGCACCATCTAGATCCTTCTATCCAAAAGCAATAGCAAGCAGCCACCACAAAGTTCACCCAGAAAAACGATACCATTATGAGGCCTGAAACGAAACACGAGATGGAGCAAGTAAACAAATTAAGACATACCTGTCAAACAAGAGACATGGGGAACGGGGGAGCCTATCAGCCTTACTAGAGTCTTCTGCAATCACCATCGCAAAGTGCCCCCTATCGCGAGAATCAAAAGCAGATATGAAATATGCCGAGATGGTATCATTAAGAAACGATACCTAACTGAAAGGGTATGTACAGTATATAGATACAAAAACAAGCGAATGTACAAAAGGGATAACAGTCCAGTCTAGCCAGTTCCATGTCATGGAGAGAGCAAAACGCCAAAGAAAATAGAGATGAAAGAGATGAGCCGCAATCTTCCCACCGCTCTTATACCCTGTCCAACTTTAATTATATCACAGCTTTTTCTTATCGTGAACATTACATGTCGTAAGTAGGGCTTTGACGATGCCCCACTGCTTCTCACTCATTCATAGAGACACTGCCCAATTCGCCACCTCCTTCAGAACTCACACTTCCCCTGCTTGAGTCCACTCCCCGCCCACCAACAGTCTCACCTTCCAGCAACCCCTTCACCCGATTAATCCTCCCCACTGCCTGCTCCAGCTGTCCCAATCTCACAACCTTTTCCTTCTCCCGCTGCTCCAACTGAGCTACCCTCTGCTCAAGCTTACTCCTTGCCCTCCTCTCATCAGCTACCATCTCGTTCGCCTGCTGAAACAAGCTGGTACTAAGCTCCTCGAGCTCACTGGTCACTTGCTGCAGCCTGCCCTCAGCCTGCTTTCGTAGTGCCCTTTCCTTAGATAACGCCTTCTCAAGCTCGGCAGGTGGCAGGCCTGCGGAAGAGGAGGGCCTACAGTCAGGGTCGATCGGGGGAGATGGGGGGCCGGCACCACGGCGTGTCGTGATGGATAGAAATGACGATAGGCGGTTTGGAGACTGGGCTATTGCTATCGATGGAGTCGCGAGGAGGTGGCTTGGGGAGTTGTTCTGCTGGCGTTTGAGCTTTTGCAGTTCGTCTTCGTAGTCGGCAAGCTTGTCCACTGGAGGAATATCAGGATTAGCTCCTGCCCACAAGAAAAGAAGGGGTAAACACACCTGCAGCACTCGCTTTATCGGACAGGATCTTAACCTGTGCCTCAAGCTCCAAAATTCGTTTCTGGGCTGCCTGGGCTGCTTTTCGTGTGAACTCCTCCAACTCAACCGCTGCACCGCAGTTAAGGCAACATATCGGCCCGGACATGACTGACATTTCTGACTGTTGTTACGGAGTTGAGTCGTCGAATAAATGTGCCAGGGTCACTACTCAGGCTGTTGATATTTCTCTCGAATAGAGTAACCCCTAGCCCCTCTTCTTTGAATTCCTCAGATGGCAGCCCCACGAGAACAGGGTCCAGGGTCGAGTACCCGGGACTACAAAATGTACAATGATGTAGAATCGGCCGAAGCTGTATTTATATAGCGACAGTCGACGCCTTCAATTAAATATATATCCCTAATAGAAATGGTAGAACTCCGTATAATATAATAAGAAGGTTATTCAGGATTGGAAAGAATAAAAGGGAAGAGTGAGGGTCTGGCAGGCACCAACCTCTCGTAGTCCCAGCACTAATCGGGAGTGCCGATCACGGATTTGTATTTAGGGTCTCTATTTTAAATTCTTAAGGTACCTAATCATGTCGTTGGGAAAAAAGAATTTACGCCGAGTCATGTGAGCAAAATCGCACCAACGACATCATGTCAATATAAATCGGAAAGGATGCCTCATCATGCACACTGCAAGCTGCACGCTGCACACTGTTTTCTAAAAGTTATTGTATGTATGTAGTACTAGTACAATGCATGCCAGTCAACACCAGGGGACCAGACTATGGAGTACTACTTATGGTAGATTTTATTGCGCATTCACGATATGGGATCAAGGCCACTTCATGATCATAATCCAGTACATTTTTTTTTTGAGTCTATGCGCCTTTTCCCCGAAGGGTTGAGGCGGAGTCCAGTACATTAACCCATTGCATATAGGTATATGTATTAGAATTCATGTGACACAACACAGGAAAATTGAGGGTAATAATCTGCTCAACACCTATGGCACTGTCTCAAAATGTCTCAACAGTAGTGTCTAGCCACCAGTTGCCATAATTAGACTGACACTACGAGACTACAATGAAACTCCATCACAGATCGAAACATGAAATTTAGCGCGAGCAACGCGTGCACTTGTATTGTTCAGCAATTAAATGCAGCCCTGCACTATTCGCGCTCCCACCCTCAGTCCGTTCCCCAAGAAAGGGCAAACTCATATAATCTGGATATAAAAGCAAACGACCCCACTCCCATTTTTGTTCCAGGCATGCTCTTTTATTTCTCCACCACATTTGTGAGATGACAAACGCCTTATCCACCTTCCCAAAGGTCCATAAACAGAAATATTCCAACTTCAAATGCTCAAAAAAAGGTAGCCAGCCAAATGTGAAGAGAGGAAACTATAGATATCAGAGAGAAGCAAAATCCGAAGGGATACACATGAAGCGTGCGACGCAGTTACTGCTGAGCGCATTGTGTCTGCCCATCGTCGTCGTCATCCTCATCGTCGTCAACCCAAGCAGAGCCCCCTTCCTCATCGGCCTCGCCAAACTACGAGAAGATATCAGCATTGCGCTCTTCAAAGAAATTTAGATGAAAGACAGTCTTACAGCCTCCATGGACACTGTGGGGTCAAATTCCACATTGTCGACGACCTCGGCTTCGAGGGGCCTTGCAGTTTGTTTTGGCAGTAATGCCTGCAATTTCTCAATGTGGCCAGGTTGTGATAACCATTCGTTTGAGGGAAACTCGATCTCAACGATAAGGTAAAGGTCCCCACGGTGATCACCCTTCCTATAAGGCATTCCCTCGCCAGAAATTTTTAATATTTGTCCTTGCTTGAGGGGCTTCCCGGCAGGATGTGTAATCGCGATACCCCGTCCATCAAGATGTTTCAGTACGGCCCTGGAAAATCCGCATAGAGCCTCGGAGAGTGTGACAGAGACGTGTGCAGACAAGTCAGCAGCTGCTCGAGTGAAAACCTCGTGTGGCTTCTCTTGGAGAACAAATACTATGTTGCCAGTCTCCATGTTGGGCTACGCAGAGGACTGCGATTAGCTGGTGTACAACTCCCTTTGGTGTAATCGACAGTACCTGGTCATCCGCCTCGCCCTCTAGCACAATTTTGTCGCCATCCCTATGATAAATGTTATAAGAATTCTCATGGACTCGAATTTATGAATAGGTACTTACTTCGAGCCACGAGGAATGTAGACCTCCAGCACCTTCTTTTCCTCCAACACACGTTCTCCCTTGCACTTCCGGCATTTTTCCTTCTCCTTAAAGACTTCCCCAGTTGCTTTACAGTTACCGCATTCGACGTGATCTTGCGTCATGAGGCCACGCCCAACCTGTCGCAGTTTCTGCACATATCCCTCTCCATTACATGTAGAGCACTTGCGTGGCTTCGCCTTATCCTTTCCACCCGACCTAGCAGTGAGAAATTAGTTCTGTATGCAACCACCGTATCAGTGCTGGCTTACCCCTTGCAAGCTGAGCAGAAAGCATTCCTGGTGGAGGCCAGTTTCACTGTCTTCCCCTTGTAGAGCTCTTCCAAAGTGATATCATATTCCTGAACTACATCCTTCCCCCTCTCTTTCCTGCGGGGCCCACAACTACCAGAGCTTCCCATTCCAGGCATCCCACCCATACCACCCATTCCAGGCATACCACTCATCCCCCCCCCCATGAACATCTGGGCCAGCAAATCTTCCAAGTCGACCTCAGCATCCACCCCTCCATTGGGTTCATCAAGGCCGAAGCGGTCATAATGTGCTCGCTTTTGGTCATTGTACAGGACTTCGTAGGCCTGACTTACGACCTTGAATCTGCCTTCTGCTTCTTCTCTCGCAGCCTCCGGAACTTTGTCTGGGTGGTGTTGGAGAGCAGCCTAAGTCGGTGGAGCTCAGTAACAAGCTCCAGTTTGGAGATTAGATGTGTTGTTTACCTTGTGGTAAGCCCTCTTGATCTCTGCTTTGGTGCATGTCGATGATACACCTAGAACCTCGTACAAATCTACCCCCGACACTGCTTGGCAAGTATATCATCAGCGGTTGCTTGATGGAAGAAGGAACAGAGCACCCGGCCAACCAGACTAAACACCCGGTATCTCTTACTTTCGTGATGCGGTAAGATTCTCGTGAAACAGAAAGAGTTAAATGCAATAAAATGCGAGGGGGTGGGGTGGTGTTTGATAGTGGTATCGAGATACTAGAGGTCAGTTATTGCCTGTTTACGTCTGGCTCTTTGCACGACCTTATGCTGCCAAGCAGTCCTACAGGAGGAAAATTCAAATAAAGATGTGGACCCTGAAAGCTTACCACCCTGCGTGAGCCGTGATCATGCACCCAGACTGTCACTCGTGACTCTTGGCACGCGTTGCGGCAGGCCACATGAGCCGCATCAATTACAACACCGGAGCCGCAAATATTTACTTCAGGGCAGTCAGTCGTACAATCGAATTCTAGGTGCCCGCCAGACTACGATCGAATCATTTTGACAGGAAGACTTCAGGTAGTCTCGGATTTTAGAAGTGAGATTCGGAAATACTGTTAACAAACTGCTCTATTTCCCCAATTTCCATACAGGTCATGAGATTTCTTTTTGAGCGGAGGCTTCTGCACAGTCCAATTTGGCTTTGCAAACGATCACACTCGGGCGTTACCACGCCTTCCAGCCTTGCCGGCAGTGAAATCCATGTTGTGTCTATAGCATCTAAACCTGCACGAACACGCTTTGCGCCTTCTCCGACTGGCCAAATGCATCTAGGTTCACTTAGGACAGCGTTATTCAATTATCTCTACGCAAAGAAGACCGGGGGACAATTTCTTTTGAGAATTGAGGATACAGACCAGGTGGGCTTTTCCGGTGACTATTGGTGGTGGAGAAGGGGCGTGTATTTGGAGTAATAATGGTACAATGGAAAGCTGATTGAACAAGAAAAGAACAGTGGAAGGTGCAGAACAAGGCATTTACGATATTCTGCGGTGGGCAGGTCTGCAGTGGGATGAGGGTAAGAGCTCTCATAAGTTTATACACCATGCGGCAACACCTAACTCGCACATAGGCCCAGAGGTTGGAGGCCCACACGGCCCATATAGACAGGTGCTGCCATGTCTCCCGATTCTGGGCCCCCTCAAAAGCTGATCCCAGCCCAAGTCTGAGAGAACAGAGCTATACCAAAAACATGCATATATGCTACTGAAGGCAAGCCATTGCACATTTGTATTGAGGAGCATACTTCTGACCCTTTCTAGTCTGGCCACGCATACCGATGTTTCTGTACCCCACATCGGCTCCTGACATTAGCCGCCCAACGAGCTCGAATGAGCCTCCCAACAAGCTATGATCGAACGTGTACACACATTTCCGAAGATGAATCTGACACAAGAGCAGCCCGTGGCGATGTTCACGTTATCCGCCTGAAGGCCCCAGTTGATTACCCTGTTTTCACCGATCTCCTTTATGGTGACATTCACGATGGCAGTAATAAGAAAGCCCATAATACTGGATTATACTCTGACCCTATTATGCTGAAATCTGATGGTATGCCTACATATCACCTGGCTAATGTGGTAGATGACCACTACATGCAGATCACCCACGTGATCAGAGCTAATGTAAGTCCCCTATCATAGAGCACTACCAGTACTCACCACATCTTTCCTTAGGAATGGATGCCCTCGACGCCTAAGCATGTCTACCTCTATCAAGCGTTTAATTGGGCCCCTCCGGCCTTCGTCCACGTCGGCCTCCTGCAAAACGAGCAGAAGAAGAAACTCAGTAAGCGAGATGGGGATGTTGATGTTGCTGTATACCGTGACAAGGGATACCTACCTGAAGCACTAAACAATTTTACCGCGTTACTAGGGTCATCACATACACGCAAAGATGACGTGATGACTATGCAGGATCTGATTGAGGAGGTGCGTACCGTGGCCGTTACTTAGCAACATAGTAATTAACTATTGTGGCAGTTTGATTTATCACGACTCACTCTTGGAAATACCATAGTAACCTTCCCAAAACTCGACTTCCTCCAAAAATCCCATCTTCGTACTGGGCTCAACCTTGACTCAACCCCATCAGTTATATCCCCCAGTGTTGACCCTCCACCAGCACCCCATCCTATCCTGGCAACCCTCTTCAATTTGGGGAAATCCCTGTACCCAAACCTCCCAGAGAACTACTTAACACGGTGTATCAACCTAAACCTCCACAATCTTGTTCTCCCCACAACCTATTTCGATTCGATGGTCTACATGTTCACCGCGTCCGTCACCTCACTCTACTCTCAACCACCTGCCCTTATAGCCCTCAAAAAGGTAAACAACTACCTTACCAAATCCGCCATTGTCGTACCCACGACCCTCACTGATACTTCCATCCCCGACCCCGTCACAATGCAAACGGGTGGCTCGCTTCCAGGGCTCTTGCTACCCTTTTTGACTGACTTAGCACGTATACATCCCAATGATTGGACGCTACAAAGGATCCAGGAAGTATTTCCCCGTCATGTGGATAAAACCCAAGATTGGGCAGGTTTCCAGCGCCACATTGCTTTAATGCAGTTTCTCAGGTTAGCCTTAACTGGTGGTACCCATGGCCCGGGAATCCCGGAGACCATGGATGTATTGGGCCGAGATTGGGTGTTCTTGAGGTTCAAGGAAGCGATGGGCTTGTTTACCTTGGTTGAAGAAGACAAGAGTGGAGGAGAGCTGTGGGCAGTGGTGAGGAGGGCAGGGAAGGGGCAGGTGTTGACTGGAGAGGGAGAATGGTCAAACGAGGTGGTAAAGGAGCACCCTCTGTAAATTGTGCATAAACGGATAACCCACCACTAGAATTCTCCCCTCGCCTCCCAACATGATCCGCTATTACTTAAATTTGTATTTGCGGTAGCTCTTACAGATTACTAGTCAAGGTCTGATTGGCTCTGCGCTCTCCGAATGTATGCACTCTATTAGCTCTGCTTGCTCTCTTATTGACCTTCCTTTAGGCTCTATGCCCATGGGCACTATTAATTTGGTAGGTACACGTGTATATTCAACACCCCCTGGCTCCCAATTATGACCTTCTATAGCTGCTAGGTAAGCTCTATTCACTTTCATAGGTATCAGGCGTAGACTTGCGCTTATATGATATATAGCCTGCTTTGTTGCGCTTCAGGGTAAATTTGATATGTGCTATCATACTATCTTGGCTCATGATTTAAGTATGCGCAGGCACCGTAGTTATGTACGTTGCCTAATATAGTTATATAACATACTCCAAGTATGAATACCTGGGATTTATTACCAATACTTGATTTAATAAAATGTATGTCCCTGATGCTGTATTAAACTTGTGTTGTATCACAGTCCACTGGTCATGATATTTGATCCTAAGCTATCATGAAAGTCTACAGATCATAGCACATTAATTATACCTTATACTTACAAACGGTCTATGGCTATGCCCTACATGAATTGGAACTCAAAGTAATTAATTATCTCAGAAAGCGGCCGTGAGAAGAAGCCTATTGTAACAGAGCTGGAATACGGCTGAACAGAACAGAGCCTACCTAGCAGCTATAGAAGGTCTTAATTGGAAGCTGGAGGGCGTTGAACATACCTACCAAATTATAGAAAAATATAGCACCCATGGGAGAGCCTTTTTACCAGGACTGGTTAACTGGTTGTTAACTCTTGGCTGGTTGCAACGCAACTAATAACCCTTGTTTTCTTTAGCTTCCGTCACTCACCCTCTCGCAACCCATCACCCGCACATTCCATCCTCAACCTCCACCATGCCCGACTCCCGCTCCTCCGAAGCCGCCACCCATGCCACCACCTCCACTACCTCCTTCTACGAGCTCCTCGACCTCCCTCTCGAATACCACCCTTCCCAGGATACCCCCATTCCAGCACCAGTCCCCCCATCTCTCCTCCGAAAAACCTACCGAAAAACATCCCTCCTTTACCATCCCGACAAAAACCCGTCCCCAGATGCCGCGACTCACTTCCACACTCTAACAACTGCATATGATGTCCTCAGCGATGCAACTACAAAACAAGCATACGATCAGGCGCTTGTGGCGAGATTAGTGAGGAAGCGCAAGAGCGAGTTTATGGGAAGTGAGAGGAGGAGGTTGAAGGAGGAGTTGGAGGCGAGGGAGAGGGCAGCGGTGAGTGGTGGGGTGGCCATGGGAGGGGGGTGGAAGAAACAGAGGACAGGCGGAGACGAAGAGGCAGAGTTTGAGAGGCAGTTGAATAAGTTGAAAGAGGAGGGGGCGAGGTTGAAGATGAAGAGGGAGCAGGCGCTACGGAAAGCGAAGGAAGAGGAAGAGGTGGCAGAGGAGAAGGCTGAGAAAGGTGTGGAGAGATTGGAGCCAAGAATGACAGAATCTATGTTTTCAGAAATGGACAGAACGATATTTATTAAACTCCGCACCGGCCCAACTACAGCCATTACTGAGCCAACCCTAACGAAATACTTGTCGAAATTTGGCGAGATATCATCATGTCTAGTCCGCGAGCCTCCACCCCTAGCTGATAAAGGCAAAAAGAAAAAGGAGAAAAGGAGAGCATTAACCACGGGAGTATTGGTATTCAAGAGTATTCTATCTGCTTACGATGTTGTTCACACTTTTCGGAATGGGCCCCCCAAAGAGGATCCAGAGCTATGGGAGAGAGTGAAGGATGTGAAGTTTGCGGGGGGGAAGGAGCCTGATGTGTCTGGATTATTACCAAGGCGCGATGCTGAGACACTAGCGCCCCCACAGACTGCAGCGCATCCAGAGAAGAATCCTGTTTTGACGGCGGAAACTCCTGCTCAGAAAACTGTGGGTGGGGGAGCACCAAGATTCTCGTTCCGCCCCGCCAGTAATATAACGACGGGTACACCAAAAGCAGGAGCTGGACTATCTTCAGCCGATTATGAGAGTATTACGTTGTTGCGGATGAGGGAGATGGAGAAGAAGATTCTTGAGGCAGATTAGGGTGAAGGAGGTGGATAGAAGTCATGCCCAGAAGCGAAGGGGGTGTGTAGTGTAAGAGAAACCCGGTGCGAAAATTACTGAGAGAGGCTTAGCGCCGCCGCCCAAAAAGGAAATAGAGTCTCCAAATTAGGAATGGATCATAACGCTAATGTTCCGCTTGCAATGCAGCACAGCACACGTTCATGAGGAAAAGTCCATTAGGTCTCAATCACAAGCGTAGATAGCTACTACTTCTAAACATAATCATGAAGAAAGGCTATCCGAAGTACTGATCAATGGACCTCCATTACATTGTGCAGCGTGAGGGACAAAATCAGAAACGGAAGACAACAACCTTGCCGATATACTGCCCTGTCATACCGCGAAAACAATAGTCCGAAAAACAACGCAACTGGTGAAAAAAGCTTCACGACGAAACACTGTCTCCTAAATGGACCAACAAATGTGTTAGTTAATGATATAATGCTTAATATGCTGCTAGCAGGAGGCAAAAGGAGAATTACTAGGTGCAGCGATGGATCACTGTCTATTGGCGATGAAGGATATGGGTGATAGCAATCTCGGGGGTGTTGTGAATGGGTTTGTAGATACCGGGAATAGTTGGAGGATGTTACGTTATGATATGAGTGATGTATCGTTCCTGATGACAAACAAGGTTGTGCAGGCTTCGCCCCACCGTCTTTGATGGGGCCCCCCTTCACTTAATAACAAAATAATTAAATAAACAACAAACTAGGTAACACTCCACTCCCCCAGTTTTACTCTGTAATTAAATAAATAACAAGTTTAACAACCAACATAAACTTAATTAGTTACGTAAACAACCTATCCCTATACATTCACAAACCCCCTCAGTCTTGCTGCAACCTCCATCTCCAATCGCTCTTTTCCATACTCTTCTCCGCTGATCACCTTAATCATATCCTCTCCTACAAAATCATGCTCAAATATCGGCCCTCCTGCTCTTCTCACACTGACTGTCTGAAATGCCACCTCAATAACTCGTCTGACACCGGGTGCGGATCATTCCGATCTCTACAAACTTCATCAACAATTCTTCCATCTAACCCTAACGAATCGAAACCGAATACCACAACTTTGTACCCATCCTGTCACTAATCAGCTCCATAATATAAAAACCTTGCAAAGCGAACTCACATCCGGATTTATCGACACAAGATATTGATCAAAAGGCGTATGAATGCTTCCTTGTAGCAGAAGCCCATTCTGAAGTGAATTAATCTTGGAATTCCCTACAGTATCGTCCATGTCCGTAATCCACCTCCCGTATCCGTACTAAATCCATAAGTTCTCTTTTTCTAATGGAAATATATGTGCTGCTTCGAACATACTCCAGCCGCCTGCAATAGCTCCTCTGTTGGCCACACCGGAAATCACACATTTTCCATCGCGAGCACGAATTCCAGATATAAACGCTCCGTCTCTGCCTGATACGTTATGAGATATCAAGCGATTCACCCATGGCTCGTTATTCATTTGAATTTGGCCTATCATAAATTAGTTATTTGCACACACTTCAATATAATTCAGCACTTACTATCACAATAGACGTCATAGTGTCTAGCCTCCAGCTGTAAGAATTACGAGGTTATGAGTGCGGGGAATGTGAAAGATTCAAGAGTAGAGGGAGATGTTTATTCGAGTGGCTATTTCGCTATGGGCTTTTCGCTAAGGAACAATTGCTCTGAATATCATACAAAAGGAACGGAATACATGAGAAAACCCAACGCTTTTATCCCAAAGCTTTTTCCACGACTTTCCTGATTAGATACCCTTGTATGTCCCTATGTTCACGACTTTCCTGTTGTGGATTTCTGCAGGCCCCGTGATGCCAAGCGAGAGTAATTACAACACCAGCCTAGTACTTGCCCTTGCAATTATGTGACCCGAGCCTCGTTCTTGTACTCGAGTAATAGATGAGTTTGTGATAAGCAGGATCTCCAGCATATCGAGAAAATTGGCTTCTGTGACAGAGCCATTTTGAATAAGTCCTCCTAAAGCATCCCCGGGCAACGTAGCATCGTAAAACTGAACGTTTCGACCCAACGAACGGTCAATCGGCATTGGGCCTTATCCCGTATAAATGAGGCTCTTCGTAGGCACCTTAAAATACACGTGATGCCAAGGATGGATTACCAAATAGGGACAATTTATTATTATGATGCCTATATAGGCACCCTTCCGTTCTCTCTTGTAGAGCTTTCTTAAGGGATTAAGTCCATACGAATACTTCGCCTAAATTAATAAACTCTCACGTTTATCAGTCTTCTCTCCGCTCCGTAAGCCCTCCGCCATAATCCAGCACCTACTCATAGCTTGTATTCTTACATCAGTGAATATACGCCATTTACGCCAGCCTCAAGTCCCTGCTCAAGTCCCCTGACCCTGTCTTCCGGCCATCCGGCCCCGTCTCTCAGGCCTTTGACCTCCAACTTGAGCTTCTTGATCTTTGTCTTGGGGACATTGACCTTGTGGCCAACTTCATTGATTGTTTTTCACAACGTAAATGCCAATAGCAACAGTTGCAATAGCATTTAGAACACCAGAAGTTTGCTGTATAAAAGCCTACGAGAGAACAATAGGTTAACTTCCCGTAATCCCACACATTTTTGGCTTTGCACATCTTAAACTCTCACTGTGAGCCTGGAGCGTTTTCTTCCAGTATGTTGTATATTATTCAAAGCAACAGAAATTTCCATTTTGGGGTGAAATGCCACTCGCTTAATGGAGCATGTTTAAGGTACAACACTAGACCACTCCCATGACTATACCCATTGAGCCTTGGGAGAAGTATTATGCCTAGTGAAATCTGCTGCCTATCGACTGAGACCCAAGAATGGTGGGCTCAGCTTATATATTCGACGTAGGAGGGGGACGCAGGGTTTAGGATAAGAAGGATGGGGAGTAGAGTATCGAACTGGAAGCCAATAGGAAGCCTGGGATGCTTAGGAAGATGTCGCGCTTCATGACACGGATTTTTTTTGCTGATAAGTTGAGTCTGATGAAGAGACTGCCAAAGATGAGGCTACAGAAATAAAATAAGCAATCCAAGACTATGATGGCATAAGCAGTTGAAGTATTAAAACAGTGATATTTTGTAGCATTGTGTTATAAAACTGGTTAGTCTGACAGACACTGGAGATTTTGTCTGCGATGTCAGCCGTTACCCTGAACTCTCACCTGTTCACGGCCACCTGGGTGTAGTGCCAATAGGCTAACATTTTTGCGGCACATCGATGGAAGCCACCAGTGGCAAGCCCGAATCAGGTGAGACCAAGATACAAAGAAGTTCCAGGGGTCATGTAGTTGAAAGTTAGCATAGCACAAATAGTCTAGTTGTACCAACTTAGATGCTTCTCAGAGCCAGCTTATCTATACATAAAAAGCCTGCTTTCTCTTTTTAGTTCGCAATGGAATAAATAAACCATAGGAAAGATGCAGTTTAGCAGAGTAATACTCCCAACCCAGTAACGCCCAAGCAGCAAACTCCATATAATAAAATTGACCCTCTCTATACATCTCCCTCCCCGCCCACTCCTGGGCTTAGAACTCCCCGTTCCTATACGCCCAGTATGCTTGAAACACCAACCTCCAATCCCTCCTCGCCAGGCTCCCATCAAAAATATCAAAATCCACTTCTTCTAACCTCCTCAGAAAGTTCCTAGTTGGCAGCGCCCCCAAGAACACCCCCCAAACCCCCTTCCCGCCTTTACTCAGTTCCCCTGCTTCTTGCGCATCTTTAATCATTTTCCTCGCAGTTATAAGGTGATCGTTTGCGCGAGTTGCAATCTCGAAGATTACGTCTTTGAGGTTTGGTGCGGCAAGGCCGAGGCGAAGAACGGATTCTTGGGAGAGGGAGTGCGAGGAGAGGATATCGAGGGGGAGTAATACCGCGCCTTGTCTGGGCTGGGTGAAGGGGGATGGAACAAGGGAGGTGGGGAGGGGAGGGGGGAAGGCGGTGAGGGGAACGCCACGAAGAATGGCAGTGACACCAGCAGCTTTGCCAAGGTGCCCCATAATGTGATCGAGGGTGGTGGAGTGGATATGAAGAGACTCGAGAAGGAGGTAGTAGAGCGAGCTGTAGGTATTTTCGGAGTATGTTTCGAGGGAGGCGAGGGAGGCGAAAGGGGAGAGTGTTAATAAAGACTCCTACTTAGCTTAGTAGAGGTTCTTGTTAGACCCCCACTTGTAGGGGTAATTTGTGCCGCGGGGGAGGGTGTGGGGTTGTCAGTGTAAACCTACCCTCGCAGCAATATTCCTCAAAAACCACCCTTTATTCAACCTCGGCACCTGCCCCCCCGATCCTCCTCCAGCAAGTACACTCGCTAACAATACTATTGTCGGTTCCTTATACCTCACCGCATCACTTCCATCCCCTTTGAATACCGCTTCTACCGCATCCCGCCAGAACTTCATGCGCAGCTGTCCAACAGCAAGATTACTCGTTTGGTCTGCTACGAGCGCAGTGTCGAGGTTGAAGGATTTTATAGCGAGGTAGGCATCACGGGCGGGAGGGGGGATGAAGGGTGTGAGGATGTATGAAGCGTGGTCGTGCGTGCGGAGGAGATTGCTGAGGTAGTTTCGTGCGGAGGCGACTGTTTCCGGGGAAGGGGTATAGCGAGCTTGGGAAGGGGTGGGGACTGGCGTGGTGTTGTGGTCATGATGGCCATTGGAGCATAATCCTGAATGGGTGTACCTGGAGTGTTGGCGACTGCATATGTGGGGTATAAGTCTTTGCGATGTAGCAAAGGTACTCAGGGGACGCAAAGTTGTGCGCATCATTGTGAAGGTGGCAATCTGGTGCGGCATTGAGGGAGAGACATCATCCGGGTGCCAAGATTTACAAGGTGCGACTACAAAGGTGTCACTCGCATTTTGTTTTTATTGTGAACCAAAACATATATTAAAGTACGATAAACTTATCTTTCCATAAACTCTCCTACAGCTCATCCTTCGCATCAAACTTGTTCTGACCCACGAATTTCCTAAGAATGTTTTGACGTATAGTCATATCGTCAGCCCTGGCCAAAAATGTTAGCATGGTCTCCATCTTGCAGCTCTGAGCGGGACCCACTTCTCGGGCGCAAATCCACCCTTAGCATAGACTCTCTCCAGCCTGGCCAACTCCTTGGTAACATAGTCGTGGCTGTTGGTAACCTTTTCAATTACCTTGAGGTAGTATGGTGCATATTTGTCGTTGAGGTCCACTACAGCAGCCTTGACCTTCCCAGCAACCTTCTCAATGGAGGAAGTATCCTCAGCAAATTCCTTGATAATCTCATCAAGGGAGGGGATTAAGCCTGCACTGGCATCCAAGGCACCACCAGGCAGGCGGTGGGTTCCAGTATGCTTATTAACGAAACCAAGGATGGCATCTTCAGTCCTCCCAGAGTCGTAATCAATAGCTTCATTGGAACCCTTGCGGAAAAATTTGAGGGTTGGGTATCCGGTAATTCCGAACCTCTCAGCGGTGGCTTTGGATCCCGCATTTTCAGCATCCAGCTATGCCTGTATTAGCTTTGTTTGTCTCTGAACACATGACGTGGCTCGTGGTACCTTAGCAATGACAACATCTTCATCTCTGACGAGATCGATGGCGACCTTCTCCCAGATTGGAGCAAGAGTCTTGCAGTGTCCACACCATGGAGCATAAAACTTGACTAAAACATTCTTGTCCCCATTGACAACAGAATCAAAGTTGGAGTCCGTAAGTACGACAACATTAGATGGTGACTCTTTCTTCGCCTTGGTCTTTATATTAGCATTGTCGGAAATAAAGGACACCAGCGATTCAAGATCTCTTCCAGACTTGTAATCGATAGGAGTATCCGATTTGCCATCGAACCATTTGAGGGTAGGGAAGCCCTGAATTCCAAATCGCTTTCCGAGAGACTTGTGGTCTAGAAAGTGTTAGTAGGGCGAAACGAAAACCACCAAAGGTTGAGAGCTAACTGTCTGCGTTGACTTTCGCAATGGTGACCTTGTCACCGTTGGCCTTGAAGTGGTCTGCCAGCTCCTCCCATGTTGGAGCGAGCTTCTTACAATGTCCACACCACGGCTAAACCACAGAGACAATTGATCAGCGATTCTCAACGACTTTAACCAACACGGGATAATTAGCTACGTAGCTATATAGTTACTCACTGCGAAGAACTCAACCAAAGCTGGCTTGCCACTTTTTAACACCACCTCATCGAAATTCTTTGGATGGAGATCCACAACGTTGCTCGACTTGCTCGCTACTACAGTCTGGCAAAGGGCAAAGAAAGCTGCAGTGAGAAAGGTCTTGAGGCCCTTCATGATGTATGTCAATTACGTTGCTCTGTGTCACGGCTGTTGTTTTGAACAAGGAAACCCAATGCATCCGTGGCGCCAAGATTGGGAAGTGCCAGGCGCGGGACGATCCACGGTCATGTGACTCCCCACCTGGTGATGCCCATGTCGTGCCCCTCACCAACGCATGAAATGCCTACCGGTAATACTATCTCGCTAAATTTGTTGTTGCCTCTGAAAAAACCTTGATAGCTATCCGAAGGCACAACCCCAGAGGCCCTATCTTCAACTGGCTCTCAAAACACACTAATTATGAGCGCAAGGATATTGGCATCGTCTCGGAATAGACTGACTGTTGCTCGTCACCCGACAGCACCATTTCGCAGGCTGTACAGCCCCTTGGCCCCTGCAAGCTTGAAAACGGCTGGAGGGCTACTACGGATTGAACCTACCCGCATGCAACGAACACAGCTATGGCCGAGCCAGATTTATCGATCGCACTCAAATGCCGTACGAGCAATAAGTTTTGCCAGGTTCCTGCCAAAGTTGGTGGTGAAGTTCGCTAGGGTACCAGCATTGTTTGGTGGGGCAACGGTGGCTGGATTGGCCTATGTCCAATACCAAGCCCAGCGTGGGTATCCACTGATGCCGAGGTTACCACAGAATACTGACTGACTGACTGACATTGTACACAGAATTTGGTAATTACACCCTAGGAGTATTCCAGTCCGCAGGAGAGGCAGTGGGGAATGCATACAATGGCGTCAGGGACACGGTGGGAGGGGCTTTTGGCGGCGTTAGCTCAAAGGCTGAGGAGATGAAGTGGCCAGACTGGTTGCCTAGTCTTCTCGGCGGTAAGGGTGGTAAGGGTGGTAATCGAGGTGAAAGGGATAAGAACGGTCCAGGGGGAGACGGAGATGGTACCCCATATGTTGTTGGTGCCGCGACAACGGCCGCAGCGTTCGGGTACGGAAAGAGTGAGGATGGGGACTCCCGCTCGGGAGGGCAAGTAGCAAGAGATGATCAAATGATGCTCTTGACAAAGAAGATGATTGAGATCCGGAGCATCCTACAGAAGGTTGGTCAGAGCGGCACTTTGACACTGCCATCCATTGTGGTCATTGGATCCCAGAGTTCCGGAAAGAGCTCGGTGTTGGAAGCAGTCGTGGGGCATGAGTTTTTGCCAAAAGGATCCAACATGGTTACCCGCCGTCCAATTGAGTTGACTCTAATCAATACTCCAGACTCTACTGCAGAATATGGAGAGTTTCCTCAGCTCGGCCTAGGGAAGGTTGCAGATTTCCATCAGATCCAGCGGACTCTCACCGACTTGAACCTGGCTGTACCAGAGGTAGACTGTGTGTCTGATGATCCAATCCAACTTAACATCTATTCCCCCAATGTTCCTGATTTGTCACTCATTGATCTGCCTGGATATATTCAGATTGCTGGAAAGGACCAACCTGTGGAACTGAAAGAGAAGATTGCTGCCCTTTGTGACAGATATATCCAGGCGCCCAATGTCATTTTGGCTATTTCTGCTGCAGATGTCGATCTTGCAAACTCAACTGCACTCAGAGCCAGTCGTCGTGTTGACCCCCGTGGTGAGAGGACTATCGGAGTTATTACCAAAATGGACCTCGTTGACCCTAGCCGAGCCTTGGAAATGCTCACCGACAAGAACTACCCTTTAAGACTGGGCTATGTTGGTGTCATCTGCCGAACTCCTCAGACGGGACTTTTTACACGGAATGTCAACATCAGCAACGCGATTTCAAAGAATGAGCATGCTTATTTCAGCCAACATCCACAATTTGCTTCCGATAGTGGGGCCCATGTTGGAACACAGCATCTCAAAAAGACTTTGATGACGGTTTTAGAGCACACCATGGCTCAGTGCCTGCAAGGAACGTCAGATGCCATCCACCAGGAGCTAGAAGAAGCAACCTATGAATTCAAGGTGCAGTACAACGACAGATCCCTGACCGCGGAAACCTACCTTGCCGAGTCCCTTGATGCATTCAAGCACTCCTTCAAGGAGTTCACTGAGAAGTTTGGTCGTCCACAAGTCCGGCAGCTTTTGAAGAGTGAGCTTGAGCAACGTGTCCTGGACCTTCTTGCTCAGAGGTATTGGAACAAGCCAGTTCATGACCTCTCCCCAATTCGCTCCGATGAGAGGGCTCTATCTACTCTGCCTTCAGCAGAGCCAGACAGCTTATACTGGCAAAGGAAACTCGACGCCTCTACATCCTCGTTGACAAAAATGGGTCTGGGACGCTTGGCCACTAATGTTGTAGCTAATGCCCTTACTCAACACCTAGAACAACTGGTAGCCGACTCTACGTTTAAGGCACACCCTTTCGCCAAGCAGGCCATCCAAGAGGCAGCAAACCAGATCTTGAATGAGAGGTTTTACTCCACATCAGACCAAGTTGAGAACTGCATCAAGCCTTACAAGTTCGAGATCGACATTGATGATCGGGAGTGGCAAACCTCAAGAGAAAATTCTGGGAAGTTACTTAAGGAGGAGCTCAAGATCTGTGAGGATAGCATGAAAGAATTGAAGAATCAGGTCGGCGGAAAGAAGTTGGGGCAAGTCATGCAATTCGTCGACAAGGTTAGAAATTCGCCGCACAGCGAGGCAGCGATGAGCAAGGAAGGAACAGAACCATTTGGATTCAGTCAGGCTTTGTTGCAGAAGGGTAGGTGCTCGCTTGCTAAAGTCGTTCATAAGCTCAGTTCCCGATGGCTAACTCATGGTAAAAATGGTAGGGCGAGAGGGAGTCTTCCTTCGTGACCGAGCGGATCTCATTAAAATGCGCTTGATGGCAATCAGGAGCAAGCAGTGTAACAGCAAGGACAATAAATACTACTGCCCTGAGATCTTCCTTGATGTCGTCGCAGAGAAGCTGACCGGCACTGCCGTCCTCTTTCTCAACGTCGAACTTCTCTCAGAATTCTACTATAACGTATGTTTCTTCAACTCTGGGGTACATTCTATATACTAATGTATTTGCACTACAGTTCCCCCGTGAGCTCGACAACCGCCTCGGCCGAAACCTCATCCCAGCTCAAATCGAGGCATTCGCCCGCGAAGACCCCAAAATTAGGAAGCACATTAATCTACAACAGCGCAAGCAGCTTTTGGAGCTCGCCCTGCAGAAGATAGATAGCTTAATGGCATTGGAGAAGGCAAAGAAGCATGATCTCCCTGGAGTAACAGGAGGTAGCGGCGGGCCGAGTGGGGATGTGGGATCCAGCAGAGGGCGGGGAAGGTGGTTCTTCTAGAGTATCAAATGGAATGGTAAGAGATCAGTGATAGAATTGTGTTATATGTGATGAAGGTTTATGATGGGGATTGGCGTTTGAGTTGTATTTTTGACTGGCTGCCCGATTTCTTGGTATTATTATTTCCCCCCTATTTCCCCTTATCATCGCTTCTCTCTGAACGGCGGATTTGTTTGTTTTCTCGTAATAATGTTTGCATTTTCACGCTGCGAAATACATAGAGTTTTGATATAGGCAAGAGGTCATATAATGAACTACCTACTCTCATGCCCAGCTCCTTCAATTAATTTTGCACATTAGGCATGTGCAACAAACAGAAAAGCGGTATAGAGCCGATTCCTATCATATGGACTACCTAACCTAGATGACTGTGTCAATACCCGTGACAGGGTCAATGATGGTAGTAGGAAAATATGCGACAAAGACTTTTATAAACACAAAAACAGTGAGTTCCATCGCAGTTGCAAAGCGAAATTATAAAAGCAATAAGAATAAAACTCAACTTGAAGGCAATATAGAAACTTTATTGGAGTGTAAAACAAATTGACCTCAGAATCATGTAAACATCCAAAAACGTGTGAGCCCTCATCCAGATTACCCCCATCGGGTCTTCAGAAGTATTGTGTTGCTCACGCTAACATGTGCGGGGTGTGACCCCAGTGTGGTCGAGGAGTTGGCGCCAGGTTGGTTGTTTGTCAGCACTGAGTCCCAATTCCGCTCGGATAGAATCCTTAAAGTGACCACGCAAAGCCAACCAACTACGACTCCATGCTTGCTCAACGGTGTCGTCCTCCTGATAGACTGGAATTCGAGGTTGGTATAATAAAAAATTGAGGCCATTCACCCGATCAACTGGATTCTCGCATAGACGTTGATTGATCGCCGTGAAGACCTCCTCAAACAGCTCCCAGTTAAGAGCATCCCATCGCACCTTCAATACACTTGCAGTGAGAATCCGTGGAGGGTTTGGATCCGCATTGGGTCCCAATAAGTCCCTCGCTGGACTCCATTTGTCGCCATACTAGTTTACCGCACAAAATATAGTTAGCAAAAGCATCGATATATAAGCAAGCGATCGATGAGAGATGTAGGGCCTGGATTACTTGACATAGTGTCGATAGATCCAACTTTCCACCAGGATACCCCCCTGTCAACATCGAGTCCTCCCAGCCACTATTCTCTTGTAGCGTCCATACCCGATTACACCAGTGTCGATTATCCCCCCACCCTGTTTCTGTGAATGGCCTACCAAGGCCATTGTACCACCGAATTGTCTGCTTGGATTTTTCATAAATT
>Ga0307514_10002280_pt1 | contig 20334 bp, 25 predicted proteins | sample 16_EM_MG_FD_203088 | JGI IMG/M metagenome (GOLD analysis project Ga0307514, IMG submission 203088) | Populus trichocarpa ectomycorrhiza microbial communities from riparian zone in the Pacific Northwest, United States - 16_EM | ecosystem: Host-associated > Plants > Roots > Unclassified | place... | reverse complement strand
CATAGCACAAAAACGAAGCCATCTGCTCCTCAGACCAGCTGATTCAGGCCTCGGAACCCGAGTTTACCGCATGTCCCAGAATTGTTCGAACGCTCTCAAGGAGACCTACACAACCCATCAGACTGGAATCCAACAGTGAAATAGCCATCTTCAGTGAGGTGGTAGTGGCCATCTGCGGAGAGGTCTAGTTTACTCTGGCAATTTCCGTTACCCGGCCTGCTTGTTATCGGAGCAGTGTTGAAAATATATGCTATGAAAAGACTGGATCTGTAGGGACCTGCACGTTGACAAAGTTTTGTGCCACTCGAAGCAGACAGCTGAGACCAGAGACACCAAGAGCTGACCTAGGAGATTGCGTGCATCAAGCTTACAGCAATAGTCAGAGCCTGTCGCCACAGAGTACCTCACAAAGGGGTATAATTGAACAACGGCGTTGGGAATAATTGCGACCCATCTTCACCTGAGAGGTTTCTGTCGCTGCACCAATACTGTCGGGGCCTTACCCTATGATGAATATCCACAGGCCCACCACGAGCCTCCCGAGCATCCAGATAAACAGCCATCTTGGCTCATTTGACTCGGGCTTATCACAGCCCCGCGATATACCAGGCTCTTGCAACCCTAATAACTTACCCCCCCCACTCCTCCCTCTTAACCCAGAGCAATGGGACAACCGTGGAGGAGAGAGGCACCGAACACAGTCTCCATTGGAGATATGGGACTCAGGAAAGTTGGAGCGAAGTTATCTAGGCGACCGGGAGGGTAGCAGAGTCGACTGGGATAGTAGACGACAAAATGAGGGTCTAAGGGAAACTCGCCGCGAATTTGAGAAGATACAACTCAGAGAAAGGTACTGTTACAAATATATATATATATTTCACCAGGTCCAAAAATTACGCTTATTTTATTACGTGAACGGATATTCTTCTCTCTGATGTGCTCTGAACAAGCATCGGTTTTGCAGTCTAAGTTGTATCTTTGCAACTGCACATTAAGGTTCTGGTGAGCTAACACGATAAAAACTGGATATGCAGACCCTCGAACAGCCTGCAGAGTGAAGAATCGCAGGCTATGAGTGCTTCAATGACTGCTTACGATCGGGATGTTCTCCGGAAACTATCACCCATTCCGCCCCGAAATAACCAGCGAATGCCATATAGCCCTAGCCCTATCGATGATGGACCGGTATCTGTGGAAAGCGAACCTGGTCGGCGGAACTTTACACCTATTTCGAGCCCTATTGCTATCGGGTCAAGATTATCAGATTCCCCAATGGAGCGTTGGGGTTCACGTAGGGAGTCCCAATTGACAAAGATGGCATTTTCGCCAGAACATTACCCACCCGTTTTCCAGCCCCTCATGGACTATCGGAATTCTAGACCAGCCCCATTAAGCGGTTCATCTCTGGGCTCTAACGGCGATCCATACCGGGACTCTGTTAGAAGTCCAGTCATTGGATCTCTAGTTGGGAGCAGCCCATTTGATAATTCTCGCTGCCATCTTCCCTTACGACCAAGAAAAAGCTATGATCGAATGGGGCGGATGGATGATGACCTAACGATGGAAGATATACCTTCTTCACAGATTTCGAAGTTGCAGCATCTCAATCTTGGTTCAGAGACACCGCCACTGTCAAACTCTTATTCTGTGTTGAATAGCAATAGCCAAAGAGCAGGTTCTAAGCGACGAGCTTCGTCTCCACCTAATGAGGACAGGATAATGGCACAAACTGAACTCACGAGGAAAAACACATATGATGGTAGTGAGGGTCCTCACCGCCGATCACCAATCGGACCTCAACTCTCGGCAGCACGATATTCGCCCGGTGTGGCTTCCAAATTTCATCCTGCTCTGGGGATGCATAACGTATCAACTGGTTCTTCTTTTGCTTCTTCAGCCGGAACCGGGTGGTCTAACTCCCTTGGCGGCTCAAGTATCGTTTCTGCTGCCACCAGCTACAGCCTACAAGATCGAAGCTCACCAGGGGCGCCATTTCTCCCACTATCCGATCCCGAAGCTGTAAGTGACTCGCCTTACATGGGCAATGGTAATCGGCAGAGGGTGGCCCAAGATCTGCAGACCACCCCACTATCCGATCGGGAGGTTATGCCTCAAAAACTCAGCCCTGTACCTAAACTGAACGGGGTGTATATGTGTGAGTGTTGTCCCAAGAAGCCAAAGAAATTTGAGACGGACGTTGAGCGACGGTAAGTCACTAAATTACAGCTAGTATGAATTCTGCTAACTCTGAGACACAGCATACATGAAATGGAGAAGCAATATACTTGCGATTTTTGCAGCAACCGCTTCAAGAATAAAAACGAGGCAGAGCGCCATAAAAACTCTCTGCATCTAAGGAAACACTCATGGTCCTGTGCTACTTTGTCAGGTGCCGAGGCCGCATTTCATCATTCGTCACAACGGTCAGGCGCATTCGATGTATGCGGATATTGTGGGAAGGAATTCCCTGCACCCGCAAACTGGGACCTAAGGCGTGAGCACTTGACAACAGAACACAAATTTGGAGAGTGTAATCAAGCCAAGAAATTTTTCAGAGCAGACCACTTCAGACAGCATTTGAAGCACAGTCATAGTGGGACAACAGGAAAATGGACAAACGTTCTGGAGACTGCATGCATGCGGGAGGAGCCTGGTGTTGATGTGAGCGCTGGTATCATTGGCCATGGAAGCCCGGCGATATCGGAGGAGTAGCCAACCAGTTGTTGAAACTCCATAAGGCTCACCAATAGTTTGTTTTTATGCATGTCAGCCAAAAGGTCTGGCAACGCGATCTGCAGCTGACCATCCAGTTTCTTTTGCCTGTCATTTTCTCGCTTTGTTTCTTGGATGCAGCAGTTTAATTGACGAGCTGTTGCGGGGTCATGTCATCCAGAGGTGGGGCTGGCCCCATCGGATTACTTCTGGATTGGATAGCCAGATGACGACCTTTATGAAGCAAAAATATCAGCGACAATCACGTGAATATTATTTGATTGGGAAAGTTTGCTAAATCATCTTGTGGCGTTTTGTTTCCATTTGTTTTTTATTTTCTCTCCATTGGAGTATTTTGGTATCATATATATCCGTCAAATCCAGGCATGGGGCATTGGACACTTCATTGGAGCCATCAATGCAGAGGGCAAGCCGTGCATATGTACAAATTGTGGGCTGCAGTTCGATCTTCATTTTATCCATCTATTTGGTTATATTGGTTTAGCATCTTGCATGTCATGCTTTCCGTTTTGGCTCTTTGGGATCTGGCTTCATACATCTCCTTACTATTTGTGGGGCATGTCTATTCAGCCTTAATAATGCTGCCCTATCATACTCCCTCTTCTCACCTTCTCTTGTTTTCCTAACCAAAAAAATATTCCTGGAGTTTTTCTCATTTGTCTGTAGCTATTTGAATCTCCTTTTGCTGTCATTTTTTTTTTTGTTCATGCGATTTTGTACCAAAAAGGTTGGAGTTAATATACTTGATTGCTGCTAATTCATGCTCTACGGAAGGCTTCAAATACCGTGGGTGATAAATACCCCTTGTGAGCACTGGTAACCAGACTACCTCTGGGGGACGTGTATCTATCTACTTGCTGCCCATATGCAGAGGGCAGCTGTATGTATGTACCTATATATAGTACTGTATGTGTTTATCGCTGCTCACGTGCCCAAAGTACAGTAAACATTTAGTGCTCCCATCATATGTATCACAGGTGTCCAGCTATAGGAAGGATATAATCAACTTCCAATCAACACCAATGTTCAGAGCAAGCGCCATTTATTTTGACCCCTGTACTACAAATGTGCATGCATACACACATTAGGGGTACTCAATAATAAAGTTACGAACTTTGCGTGATGCGTAGTACGACGCCACAAGCTTGGCCGTCTAACAGTTTTAAGCCGAAACGTAAATTTTATTATTGAGTACCCTAAAGGTCTACTAGTTGTACGTACGTGGTAAATATTTTAGATATCCACACATCATCCCACTCCCACATCGCACGTCGCACGTCGCACATCATACATGCCTCGAATTGGATATAAGCGACAGTTGTTAGATGATATCCGGAGGTTAATAGAGGATCTCGAGCAAGTACTTTTATTAGATCCTTATGATGATTGGATATGGGATTGGATGCAAGAGCTATGTGAGCCTGTCCTCCAGTCTTTGATACATGATTATCCAGAGTGAACCTTTTTATAGAGCTGCTGATATCGCTGGTATGTGGAGCTGCTGATATCGCTGTATGTGGAGCTGCTGATATCGCTGGTAAGTGGAGTTGGCAGGGAAGGTGGGATGATTGGTAAGCGATCAAGTACGTACGTGAAATATTTGTACGCATCAAGCATCGATTTTGGTGCGTAACTTTTTCATCACGCATCAAGTATATGTGAAACATATGTGATCTTGGCAAGCTTTATCATTCGCTGAGATTTTAGTGGCATGCAGCCAAGGCACTAGATTTTCACGCTACGCATCACGCAAAGTTCGTAACTTTATTATTGAGTACCCCTATTATATACATACATTACAAACATACATGCATACATTACAAACATAACTGTACATTTCTCTGGTATCAAACTGTTGGGCACTCTCAAAAGCAAACACCGTGTTGTGACATATGAAGGGATACTGTAGATGTTATCAATCAATGGGCTGTAGTCTGGTTGGCACGACCCTCCTCTGTAAAATGGGCTCCCTCCCCCATCCAACCCCACTTTTAGTCTCACCCACCAACTCTTGGTATCGAATCACCACCAATCACCACCAACCCCACTATCGCAACGGATTATCCATTCGCCTCTTTAAGATTCCCCCCTCATGCAGCCCTCTCCATATCCACTTACAGGTGAAGTGATGCTTTCTTCAAGCACTGCGGCCTTGGCTCCCTCGTCCTCAACCCAGAAACATATCCCCTGCTCCTAGCAACGTGCTTGACACGCTCAGGGTAGTCAGAGATAATTGCGTCGACGCCATCACTGATAAGCTTGTCTATGGTGACTTCATCATCCACCTGTACATGCACAATTAACGTTAGAGATCGGGCGGTCAGGGCTGCAGATTACTTAGGCTCCTAGAGTAGCATGGGAGAAAAAGTGGGGCACGGCATGCGAAATGTACAGTACATGTGCGGGGTAGGGTGGTGGGACTAGGGCGGCGGATTATGGCGCCTGAGGGATTGGGCTGGCCCAGGAGATTGGAGACGAGAGGGTTTTGAGGAAAAGCAAATATGAGAGTGGCTTATGCGTGCACATGGGGTGGGGGGACATCCTAGGGAGAAGTCCAAAGATGGAAAGACCCAATGCGGTGTAGGGGTTGTGGAACAACATTGAGACATACGAGCAAAAGACGAGGAGTGGTGAATGAATGGGTGCAAGGAACTTACCGTCCAAGGAACAACCTGCAACCCCAGCTTGTGCGCTCTCTCAACAATCTCTCTTGTCACAAACGGCTTGTACTCGGGGCTGTTGACCGTGCCATCACCAGTCCCGTGGACTGGACTCAATACAGTCGCCTTGATGCTCTTCGCGGCCTTGACCCAGTCCCCATCAAAGTCCTTCTGGAGATCGATTCCTCCCAACCATGGGTATCCACTTACACCGCGGTCATCAGGGACGATGGTGGTGTCATCGAGGAGGGCGACGGTACGGGTGGATGGGAATTTCTTCTTGATACCGATGAGAGTTCGCCAGTCGAAGGACTGGATGTAGGTGCGTCTATCGAACCCACGGTGCTTAAGGACGGGGATAATGTTATTAATGTAGGCCTGGATAGGGAGAGTCTCGTTGGGGGCGATGGGATCCAGTTTGGTCTATGAAAATTACATGAGCTATTGGTTTTTTTGGGGAAAGTGTGGATTTATGGACCTCCAAGTTGATCTCGACTTGGTTATCGCCGTAACACTCCACCAAATCAAAAATCTCCTCCAAGGTCTGGATCTGAGCTCCAGGAGCAAGCCTTGCTTGCTTGTGGCTGCTGAGTTGCTTGGAACCGCAATCGAGGGTCTTCAATTCCGCGAGGGTGATATCTGCAATGAATTTCCCTACGAAGTTGCCGGTTGTGTCTTTGCACTTGGTACCAGAGATTTGATGGTCGTGCCAGATCACGGGCTATACTCAGCATACCCAGGTCAGCTCAACTTCTCCTTCCCAATATGAGGAGTTGAGTGAGAGGCGGCGTATGGGGCAAAATTACGACTCCGTCCTTGGTGAAGACCATGTCCATCTCCAAGACATCCGCACCAATTTCCATCGCATAGGCGAAGGCGTACGCGGTATTCTCTGGCCGTAGGCCTATATAATTCCCTCAAGTCAACATGGGGCGCCGGAATTGACTATTCCTCGCCTGACCCCCCGGAGAGGGGGAAGGGGGGAGGTCCGCGGGGAAGGGTGGACATACCCAAGCCACCTCTGTGCGCCTGAACCGCAACTTTCTTCCAGGTTCTCTCCTTTGCAGACGGAGCTGCCTGGGTGAGCACAGCGAAACCAATCGCTGTGATTGAGGCCGAGATCTTGACCATCTTTGCGATTTTTACCGTGTACGGATTAGAGAAGATAGGACATGAGGATTGAGGAGCGGGTACATAGCTGCGAGAGGCGGCTCAATACATCTTATATATACACATCATTTATACCCGCCTGTACCCATCACCGTACATGCAAGCAGGCTCACCCGGTGGAAGGATGATACATACATCCCATGATGGAATGCGGTCAATAAACAAGTCAAAATCAAAGAATAGATTGCGCGGAACGGGCATCACGCATATCTACCCACCTGCTCGTTTAGTACCAAGGTCGGCAAGAGTACCATTTTGGGCTTACATCAGTCAATGTGCACGCAAGCATCTCTCCCACGTGTATTTTGATTGGCCAATGCGAGAGCGTTACTGGTCACATTACGGGGATGTTTCATGCTTAATTTAACGCGGTCAACGGGCTCGCTTAAGCTAGCCCCTTCATAAGTGTGCTAGATCAGGGGTTTTGAAGATAGATTGTTCCCAGTTGAATAGGGTCTTTATTATTGAGTCCACTTTGTCTATCCACTATCTCCCCTCCACTGTCGTCACTTGCCTTTGGTTGAAGAAAAGGACTTGGGACTCTTGTCAGGTAAGGGAAATACCAACAAGCTACAGAAAGTAAGCAAGATAGAACGGATATCTCGATCACCAGTTGGTTGAACAAACACATAAAACCCCCGCGCTCCTAGTGACACATTTTCCTAGCTAGATCCATAACAGCAATGCAAGAAGTAGAAAGAAAGAAATCAGCATGCCCTTTTTTCCAAGAAAAAAAAACCCCAAAAAACTATCCCCTTAAATAGCACAAACGCCGATGTTGAATCTCCAGTCCCTTGTTACCGAACCCCCTACAATGACTCTTAAGGAAATAAGAAGGAAATAAAATCAAGCTTTGTTGGTATATTTCTCACGGTAATACTTAGCAGCGTTGACCATGTTGGTCAGAGCAGCTTTGGTCTCCGGCCATTGACGGGTCTTCAAACCACAGTCAGGGTCAATCCAGAGCTGCTCAGGCTTGAGGTACTGAAGCATCTCGGCGATCCTGTCCTTGATCTCTTGCTCGCTAGGAACACGGGGAGAATGAATGTCGTAGACACCAGGGCCAATATGCCTGGGGTAGGCTCCACCCTCAAAGACCTTGAGAAGCTTGGCGTCAGACTTGGAGCACTCGATGGACATGACATCAGCATCCAAAGCGGCGATAGCGTGGAAGAAGTCCTGGAACTCGGAGTAGCAGAAGTGGGAGTGAATTTGGGTAGAGTCCTCAACACCAGTGGTGGAGAGTTTAAAGGACTTAACGGCCCAGCCAAGGTAGGCCTCACGCTCAGCACCGGCGCGGAGAGGAAGACCCTCACGGATAGCTGGCTCGTCGACTTGAATGACGTTCACACCAGCGGCCTCAAGGTCCTGAACCTCATCACGGAGGGCAAGAGCCAACTGCTCAGCCTGGACGGATTGGTGAACATCGTCACGGGGGAAGGACCACCGAAGGCAGGTGATTGGTCCAGTAAGCATACCCTTCATTGGCTTCTGGGTGAGAGTCTGAGCGTACTTAGACTCCTTAACAGTCATAGGAGCAGGGCGGGAAACATCACCCACAATGATGGGTGGACGGACGCAGCGGGAGCCGTAGCTCTGAACCCAGGCGTGGGTGGTGAAAACGTAACCGGTGAGGCGCTCTCCGAAGTACTGGACCATGTCGTTACGCTCAGGTTCACCGTGGACCAAGACATCGAGTCCTATCGCCTCCTGCTCCTTAACAACATGCCCAATCTCCTTGTTAATGAACTCCTCGTACTCAGCAGTGTTGATCTCGCCTTTAGTGAGCTTCTGTCTAGCAACTCGGATCTCCTTGGTCTGAGGGAAGGAGCCGATGGTAGTGGTAGGGAAGAGTGGGAGTCCGAGATGCTTCTGCTGCTTGATGATACGCTCAGCGAATGGAGACTTTCGTTCGTACATCTCAGGAGTGATCCTGGATTGTTTCTCCTTGACAGCTGGATCATTGGTGCGGGTGGAGTTCTTGCGAGCTTCCATAGACTTTGCGTTGGCCTCAAGCTCAGCCTGGACAGAGGCAGTGCCAGAAGTCACGGCCTTAGCGAGGATAGCAACCTCCTTGGCTTTCTCGGCAGCAAAAGAGAACCAGTCGGCAACTTCATCTGGAAGCTTCTTCTCAGAAGCCAAGGTATGGGGAGTGTGAAGGAGAGAGGAAGAAGTGGATATGACGACCCTGTCGGCACCAACAGCGTCAATGGCCTTTTGTGCAGTGTCAATCGCCCTCTGGAGGTTGGTCTTCCAGATGTTGCGTCCATCTACGAGACCGAGGGAAATAGCCTGAGAGGGAGCTATAGCCTTGATGACCTCATCGAGCTGTTGAGGGGCCCTAACCAAGTCAATGTGGATAGCAGAGGCCTTTGCAAAGCTTGGCAAAACATCGAGGTTGTGAACGATATCTCCGAAGTAGGTAGCAACGACAAGCTTAGGACCGTTGGGCAAAGCAGTGAGCCTTTCATAGGCGGTCTTGAAAGCGGTCTTGGTCCTTGGGTCAGGAAGGTCAAGGACAAGGATTGGCTCGTCGATCTGGACAGTCTCCGCACCAGCTTCGGCAAGCTTGGAGAGGAGCTCCTCGTAAATTGGGAGGAGGTTCTGAAGGAGAGTAATAGGCTCGACCTTGTGGCCAGCAGCACGGTCTGCCTTTCCGAGGTGTAGGAATGAAACAGGTCCAACAAGAACTGGGCGGGTGATAATGCCTTGATTCTTTGCCTCGAGGAATTCTGAAACTGGCTTGGGGTTGGTAGCGAGCTTGAAGGTCTGGTTGTCTGCGAGAGTAGGCTTGACATAATGGTAGTTGGAGTCAAACCATTTCACCATTTCCTGCATTTATGTCAGATTTATGATATTGTATGATGCATTGTATCAATGACTTACCAAACTTGGGACATCAACAGCGGGGGCAGTCTCAGTGGCAGGCCTCTGGAGGCCACGCCCCATGGCGAAGAACTCGTCAATTGGGGCAAGGCCATATTTGGTATAACGCTCAGGGACAGCCTAAGATATAATTAGCGAGCTCGGAGATGCAGTTTAGAGAACGTTCAAAAACTCACGTTGAAGAGCTGGATGTGATCCAAGACTTGGTCGTAGAAGGAGAAATCATTGCTGGCGATGATATCGGCACCAGCATCCTTCTGGAGCTTCCAGTGCGCAGCACGGAGAGTCTTTCCAGTTTCAATGAGAGACTCAACGGGGATCTTCCCAGCCCAGTAAGCCTCAGTAGCTTTCTTGAGCTCACGGTTTGCTCCCATACGGGGAAACCCGAGAATGGATCTGTTACCAGCCAATTGTTAGCCCACGGGGTTCACAATCAGGCGACATGAGATGGGGTGGCTTACGAGGACACCATGATTATTCTATTCCAGACTGAAACAGGTGAAGACAATTGCAATTGAATCCCTCAAAAATTAATTTGCGTGAAGAGAGGGGTATATTTGCGTGAGGTAGGAGGGACGGAGAGCAGAGAAGAGCCAGAGGAGAAGGAGGGCGGGGACAACGGTTTTAAAGCATATGTAGGAGGGGAGGGGCAGCAAAAAAGAATCTGTGTGTAAAAAAAATAGTGGCCCTCACACCATAGCCCCCGTCTGTGCCAGTACAAGGCTAGTCTGACTTTTCCAACACAGACTAGGCACTGGGGCTAGGACATTGCAGTACAAGTACCTAACCCCACCATACTTAACACAGACCCCTCCTATACATACACAAGACTGCAAACATCCGTGGGCCTACCGTTGAGGGGTAGGTATTTGGGTGAACCATCTCTCCCAAGTACCCTGCCGCCCCTCGCTAGGACTGGGACTGGAATTGCTTGACGGTCCAGATGTCTGCAATCTTTTGCTGCACCCATCCGCGATCATATTCCCCAACCTCCGACGGAGCTGCTGCGCTTCCGGTACGGCCGTTGAGCCCACCCTATGGGCGGCAAAAAACCAGGAAGACCCGCCCAGGTCGTCGGCAGTCCAGGCAAGATATTGAGGCATTCTACCAAGAGGGAAAAAGGTTACAAAAGGTAGAAGAGTCACGTGATAGCATGAGTGAATTGAGCAGGGGCGTCATATCATCTAGAAAGTGAGTTCCGTGAACCTTGCCTTACAGGGGTGGGCTTATAGATATGGTTGACTAGGGTCCAAGAACTGGAAGTCTGCCCCCATATACCACGAAACTCATCTTCCCCTCAACCCAGCCCCAGAAAAACGGTTACGCCCCCAATAAGGGCAACTTCAATTCCCCAAAATCGTACATCAGACCTCAATACACACTTGGTGAAGCTAGCTTCGCCTTCACCCCCACAAACCCCACCATTGAAATTATTTTCTCCCCCAAGAACTTACAGTAGTGAAGTCCCAGCTCTCATGCAGCGGGCTACTCTACAGCTTTCTCATTCAGGCACGAACCAAATAAAGCAGCAGGCGATGCAGGGGCGGTTCTATGATGAGGGCAATGGCAGCACCGAGTTGATGAGAAAGGCAAATATTGGTGAAGATGTTGAACAAAATTTGGATATTGAGGAGGTTAGTACTCTGTACAATAATTTAGAACCTGGAAAGAAAACCACTTTAGATATCAGCCAACCTATTTCTGAGAATTGTTACCCACGGCCCCCCACCTTATCAAAGATGCATATCAACGAGCTCGTTGGCCAGTCCGATAGTTCATTGAGCATTGACTCAATCAATCAGGATCAAACCCCCATTGATAGGGCTTGGAATACGAAAGGAAGCTGTGAAATAAAGACGGCACCATTTTCCAGTTTCGCGGGCCGAGATAAGACTCGAGTATACCTTGACAGCTCCTCCTCTTACTACACCTCCAATGCGCCATCTTTCAGATCGTCGATAGACCTCACTATCAGTCCAGTTCCACTGATACCAGATGGCATAATTGCTAGGATGGCTAGCAGGATATCATCCCCAGGAGAGGTTCCAATGATATCTATGGATAATTTTCTCTATGGGGAGACTGAAGAGAGTCCAAATTCCACTCATAGCCCGAAAACAGATGGATTGAAAATAGATGACGAAAGGAGGGCAGGTCGAGGGTCCGTAAAAGTGGGGCCCGCTCTCAATCATGAGAAGGGCGTCGTAGGGAAAGGTGACTTATCGTCAAATACTCCGTCGCAAAAGGAGGAAATCTCGGAGGTCAAGGATCATGACTCAAGTGTCTGGGATGCTGGGTCAACAAGAAGGCCTCTATTAACGGAAGCCGGCAAGGATTTGATACTGGTTGGAGACAAGAAATGGGACAGTAGCAATGACAAACTTGACAAGCGTAACAAAACTGGTATGCATAAAAAAGACCACAGCAATGGGGTAATCACGGATAACATCAAAAATTGGTTGGGCGAACACCACAAAATACGGCTTTCACCTATGAGTAAGAAGAAGTCTAGGAGTATGACTTTCAAAAGGACGTTTACAAAGGGTATGTCAAAGCTTCGCAATCGTCTCAGCTCCAATCTGAAACCAGCAGGGACCACTGGGGCTATGAGGCATATTACCACAGATGGAAGAGGGGAGTTTTCAAGGCTACACACACCAACAGAATCTGTAATTACAGGCCGAACTGCCATCACCGATGGCTACATTAACGTTGCTGCCGAAGATGTCACCCCGGATTCCGAACAGGTCATGGCGAATATCACGTTCACACCAAGTCTCCCAACTAAATTTCGATTGGATGGCAGCTTGGAAGACTACGACGACTTCCAAAATGCAGATCTGGCTGTACACGGAAAGGTGACTTCATGCTCTTCTCCAAAACTAGCGCCCACAGTGGGGTGTTTCACGGCAAGTCGGAACGCGGCGGTCGATCAGAGCCGGTACAGTGCAATCTATGATGACTGTGTGATATTTCCGTTCTCGAGTGATGGTGATGAATCTGGGAATGAGGAGGAATCAACACCAAATCCTTCTTTAGCCATGCCATGTGCCTCCCCAGATTGCTTGGAGACGGCGGATGTCACACATGATGTTGAGCGGAGGATTGATTGATGAACCACATTCAAGACTTGAACTCTGTGATAAGCAAGTGTCTATACCCCTTTGTTTCTTGCTTTTTGTTTTTCAGTTATTATACTGGGCAGGTGGAAGCTGTATTTCAGATCAACTCTGAATGTCTTCAAGCTTCAAGCACTCTACAGGACCTCATCACACGTTAGGCTAGGGATATGTATGCAAAGCGTGCTGCATTCAGTGAAGGATAGTATCACCACAATTAGCTTATGCATTTCATGTCAAGATGGTCCACGGGCAGGAGTGCCATATTAAATATTTGAATGTAATCCTGGAAGCCTATGCATCGCCAGCCTTCTGAGCCATACGGAAACATCCAGCGACGATGTTGAATTACGTTGACCGCAGGTAACTCAATATTATATGCATGTAGCTCTACAATAAGCGCATGTTAATATCCACTGCACCTCCAGAATCCCTGTTGCCTTGCAACTGGATGTTTGCTTATTCAAGATTGACAGGACGATCATGACCAAAGATCCGAGGACCTGCGCCCCAGCTAGCCTATGAGGCATGCATGATCGTAAAGCAAGAATTGGACCCCACCTTACGGCTAGGTAGTCGATAGACTACCGTATATACATCTCCGATAGACTACACCCTCCGATAGACTAAACCCTCTGATAGCGTATACCCCCGATAGACTACACCTCCGATAGACTGCTCCTGAAGCCTCTTGATGTATGTAGTCTGGTTGGCACGACCCTCCTCCGTAATTGATGGTAAGTCTGGGTTGTTATTTGATGTAGCCTGGTTGGCACGACCCTCCTCCATAGTTGATGGTAAGTCTGGATTATTATGTTCGATTCCACGGTCTGGTTGCACGGTACTTAGTATGCTCTGGTACTAGGTAACCACAAGCCCTGGAAATTCGAGACGACGACAACAAAAATCTTAAAGGTATTACACACTACACACCCAAGTTTATCTGTACGGTTGTTCTCACGGACGTCATCTTACAAGTCAATCACACGAGTCCACAGAGGTCAGCCAATCCCGGTCAATATACATCAAAATCCTTACGCCAAAACGAGGTGATCGTCCACTCAGAGTCGTGCAATATGCTGACCTCGCAGCCGCAACCAGAACGCGGGTTCGATCTTGACTTCCACTCCGGCACGACCCTGCATCGATCTACCCCACTACCCTGCGTGTGCACTTAGCTTCGAAGCTATTTCACTCAAATCTACCAAACCACGGGCTCGACGTGACAGACTACCTCACCGGAAAACAAACACCAGGACCCTACATAAAGGTGCTATTGTGCACAATGTCGCCTGAGGAGGGCAATACAGAGCAGTTGGAACGCACAGAACAAGAAAAGACCAAAACCCGAAACACAGAAGACGCAATGGCAACAATTATTCAGGTTGGCGAGTCTGGCTCATTCCCACATCAATTAGACAGGGGATACGCAACATCCGCAATACCTATTACACATGCTATGGCAAAAGCTATATCTTCAGCAACATCAGGAATAACGTCCAACACAACAACCATGACGGTCACCATGCCAACAAATGCAAGGCCATCTTCGAAAGTTGTCTTGAATGACACTATCGCAGCAATCAAACGGAAACAAAAGGTGTTAGACATGAAGAAGTTTACTGGAGGTGGGGCACATCTTCTAACCTCCTTCCTTCCCCGCTTCTGTCTTGGGTAGAGGACGAGTTCTTACCTGGTTTCGCTTTTATAGCCCCCACTGCTGGACTTGACCCCGAGGCTGGATTCGTTATACCGGAAAATTTTGCATTGGTATGGAATGGAGTATATCGAAGCTCGTTCCCGAAGGCGGAGACATTCGAATTTGTCCGCCATTTGAAGCTCAAGAGTATCCTGTATGTACCCTAACTTGGATCTACCAAGGCGCATCTAGTGACTGAGTTCTGCAGCACTTTATTCCCAGAAGAGTACCCGGAGAAGAATCTTAAATTCATGAAAGAAGTTGGGATTCAGCACTTCCAAATTGGCATGCCTGGTAACAAGGAGCCATTCGTGAATAGTGAGTCTCAGCTCCCCCTTTATGTATACATGGGATGCAAGAATCTGATCCATTGAGTCTAAAGTTCCTAAGGAAGGTGTCGCGAGGGCACTTAAGGTGGTGTTGGATCGGCGGAACCACCCAGTCCTGATTCACTGCAATAAGGGAAAGGTAGTTTTAGCCCCATTATCAACTAAAGGACTACGTAGCTAACTATACCTACAGCATCGAACTGGCTGTGTTGTTGGCTGCCTGCGAAAAATCCAACAATGGGGCCTCACCCTCATATTCGACGAATATCGGCGGCACTCCCATCCCAAGTCCCGGGCTTTGGACCAGCAATTCATTGAACTATTCGATCAGACACCTGTCATGGACGTAGCCATTGAAAATGGTTGGATACCGAAACGTGACAGCACTCCCGTCTGTATTTCGTCTTTGTGAAATTTCCATCTCCAACGGTTTACCCCGGTGAGGACGAGAGTCCTGCCGCCTGTACAACAGAATTCATAGCGCACATTGGCATTATTTATCTTCAATTCCAATATCGGATTCCCAGGAAACCGTTCCTTGATGATGTCAACATCCTTTATTCAATATATTTTTTCATTCATGAGAACGCATATTTATTTGCTCAGCGGGTCAGGCGAAGAGGAGTAACATGATAGATGGCGTACCACCTCCTTTGCACACATGATCGCTTGTCATCAGGCCATGTCTCCGGCTGCTTTTTTTCATTTTTTTCATTCCACGTATTTGAGTGCTCATGTGTGGAGGTGGGGCGTAGGATGGGCGCCAGGTGTCGGGTGGGTTTAGCAGCATTAATGTCGTTAGTGGGAAATATTTGGCGTTCTATTTTGCATACGGTGAAGTAATCATTGGAGTTTGAACATTTTTTGCCTGTCTTTTTCTTTGTTTTGCAATTTGGGTCAGAATTACTCGGTTTGAGGGTTCTTTTTTGATATCGGCTATAATACGTACTTGTATTATCATGTATCCTTTTGAGATATCTACTGAACCGGAGTCGATAGTCAAGTTGAGGGACTGCTTTTAAAGGGGCAAAATATCGTAGTCAGTATTTGGTATGCACAAAGAAGTATTTCTACGTTTCTCTCTAGGCTGCTTCGAGTTTCGTCTTTATAGCCTTGATGGCGGTAAATTGTCACTATTTCACTCGCCTTTACAGGGGTGTTACCCTCAGCGCCCTCACTACGTCGTACCTCATGTGCATAACCCATGTTAATATGTAGATACTGTATACTGTATCACTTCGCAGTATCCAACAATGTTCATTTTGCTGGAGCCAAAGCTATTCAGGTCATTACATTAATCCAATTACCGCATGTGCTGAAGCCCACACATTCACCCCCCCAAATAACAGCCTTCGCATTTATATATCCCCCACCCATCCTTTACCCCCCTTATAGTCAGTCTCCTTCTTATCCTCCTTCAGCCACACCCACCCATGCGTTACAGCATTCAGCCCCACCAGCCCCACCAACCCCACCGGTCCAACCCTCCCCCACAAGCTCATGCCTCCATTCCCGAAAACTCGTGAAGGTGATAGACTCCTCCTTGCATCCTTGGAGAGTAAGTATAGAGTCGACCAAGCAGCAGTAAAGCCTGCACCGTCGGTAGTTGCGCCGTCGTAACTGATGAACCCTCCGATGAAGAAGGTGCAAGAGAAGAGTGCGATAGAGAGGGGGGTAGGTGGACCCCGTTGGAGCTTGAGTTTGGGGGTGGCCATGGAGGTAGGAGTGGGGGGGGTAGGAGCGGGGACGGCGGAGGTGCGGGTGGTGGGGTATAGGGAGAGAACTGATGAGTTAGCTGGTATAGCTTGGAGTGGAATAGACTGAGGCTTACAGCCTGCGGCGGTCACCCAGGCCGGATAGGGACTTTCTGGGGAGTATAATATCTTGTTAGTGGGTCTGGATCACTGAGCTATGCAAATGTTGTCTGGTATAAAAAGTCAATGGTTTTCAAGAGAGAAAACAAGAGATGGGGGAGATTTACCGCCATATTTGCGGCCAGCGGTGTCAAGGAAGTGAGAAAATGCACCCATGATGTATGATAGAGTTATTGTATGGCAAGACTTAGTAATGGTATTCTGCTGTCGTTATGAATTGGGGTGTTGGAAACGGGAATGGTGCACTGCCAAGGGGTTCCGTGACTTACTTACTTGGGTAGTTAAACTACTTATGCAAATATGAGTTTCTAGAAAAGGTATTATAAATACTATAATATGTATAACGGGTGTCAATAACTACAATTCTCATGGTAGCTAAGGTTTCAATGATAAGAGACACATTTCACTAGAACGTGGAACCTACATAGCACTGCAAAGGTTTGTCTAAATGGAGATACTTTCAGCGTCCTCAGATGGGCCACATTGATAAAGTTTGAATCTTCAAATACACTCATATACTTACAGTATACAACCAGACAATTTTGGTTCGAGACTCGCCACAGTGGAGAAGAATAATGAATCGATACATGTATTGTATTAACTCGGCACTATACCAGTGATTCTCACAAAGGCCGTAGGCAGACTCCAAAGACAAGATAATTGGGTGAAGTTTCTGCTTGGGATATTTGTGTATCTATGCCAGTTAAGCTACATGGGCGGTGCCTGGACTGTTTCCAAGATAATGAAATCCAGCTGATAGGCCGTATTTATGTAGTCAGATTGAGGCTATGGGACATGAGAAGCCGAATATCTTGCCACAGACTATCCACAGGGCTGACGACTGGCTTCTGCGCCTGCGTTTCCTGCATCCATAAAAAAATCTGTATGTATGTATGTGAAGGCGCACACGCAGTGCCATACAAAGCCAGGCCCCGGTCTATATGGTATGGCATGCAGGAGGGGAAGCGAATGCTATAAAGATATGTACTTACCTGTACAAGCACTTCTCCATATTATGTTACTTTTGATTGTAGGCAGTTTTCCATTTCCAGTTATATATTCATCTGGCAGTCTGGCAGTGTAATTTCCAGGATAAACGCTCTTTTATTTCTTGGCTCTGATCCATCAGGGTTGCATTCGACCAATACTTCTTCGTATGTCGAGTACCGGTGGTACCTTGCTGCATGACGCATCAACGTTTCCAATACAGCGGTCAGCCACAGTAGCCGTACTTACTCATGGCATATGTATGTAGGTAAGCTGTGGCTGCCAGTTGTTGGTTGCAATTACTTTGGGAAATTGTGCTGGTCAATTCTCCTTTGCAGCTGGAATCGCAATTGCCAATCTGGACAGATAATCCGTACTGGTACCGGTACACTTTTGCCCCTATATCCCAATCTCAGCCACCAGTACCTACATATTCAATTCCTGTTTCTTTGCTCTTGGCCTTGTGTTTGTTGCTGCTGTCAGCCTCATACGCCATCATTGATACCTGCTGCACGTGGGACCGTGCATTGTTAATTTTGAACATTATACAAGCAAGAAAAAATAAGAAAAATAACAGCCTTCTTCTCATTTGCTGACGCTCCGTCCGTGTATTCACCTCCAATTTTATGGTTGTAGTTTTTAAAGGGTCTAGTTGAGCTGCACCTCATTCATTTCCGTCCCTTTCTCCTCCTCGCACTCTATCCGCACCGTCCATTCTTAAGTTACCAGAGTTCTCTCTACCTGAAGGGAGAGATTTAGTCGACCCAAGCCCCACGAACCCTGTCCCCCCCAAACCACTGGGCACTACCACCACCCCTAAAACCAAGTAGCTACGAGATAGTCTCCGTTCTAAATATGTCGTCTTCTTCGTTATCCAGCTCTAATAGCACGGCCAAACGAAAAAGGGGTATGCTACTTTCGCCCACGGCAAACCAGGTCTCAGACTCGCTAGATGCCATGGAGACAACACCCACCGTGAGTGTTACAGAGCCAGCAGAAAGTTCCAAAACAGCTACTACCACGGCAGCAAAGGATTCACCTTCGACCAAGCGAGCAAGGAGACACTCTACTCGTGTCAATGGCTCCACGGATGACGCAGGTTCAGATGCAAACAGTGAATCATCCCGGCCAGGATCGACAAGGACAAACTCGTCAGAATCGAACGCAGACGAGCAAGGACAGCAGGCAGCCGATAAACCTAATATGCCACCTCCAGAAAAAGCCGGGAGGGCACCGAAGGGGTACACTATTAACCCACCACCAACGGATAGGCCTGTTAGGGTATACGCAGACGGAGTTTTCGATTTATTCCACTTGGGGTATGTATCTATTACCCTCCCCTCAACCTTTTCCAGGTTGTGGGATCCTCAATTGCACTGTGAGGGTGTGAGGGTGGAAGGGTGGTCATGCGGGTCTTTTGGAGTGGAGCTAACCAGCAGGGTGAATTCACAGACATATGCGACAACTCGAACAAGCTAAGAAGGCTTTCCCGAATACATCCCTGATTGTCGGCATACCGAATGATATAGACACCCACAAACGCAAGGGTCTCACAGTCTTAACTGATAAGGAGCGTGCTGAGACCCTTCGTCACTGCAAATGGGTTGACGAGGTTATCGAGGATGCGCCTTGGATTGTCACTCCTGATTTCTTAGAGAAGCACAATATCGATTATGTTGCTCACGATGACGAGCCATATGCCTCTGCGGAGTCCGATGATATCTATAGACCGTGCAAGGAAGCAGGAAAGTTCCTGGTGACGCAAAGGACTGAGGGTATCTCAACTACCTTTATTATCACAAAGTATGAGCCTCCCCTCCCTCCCGGGACCCCTAAACCAACGCATAATCATAAAGGGGAATCATAAATTTACACTGTTATAGGATCGTTCGTGATTACGAGAAATACATTGCCCGACAACTCAAGCGTGGTACCACCCGACAAGAGCTCAACGTCTCCTGGCTCAAGAAGAACGAGCTCGACCTCAAGCGCCATGTCAGCGATCTCCGCGAAACAATCAAGAATAACTGGTCTACAACTGGTCGCGAGCTTCGTGATGAATTCAAGAATTACTGGGCACCGGGTCCCAGGCCGTCGTCGCCATATCCTGGGAATAACGGGTTAAGTTCGCCAACACAGGAAAGGCATGGTGATTTGAGCAGGCCACAAAGCCCACACAATGAATTTGCAGCGGGGTATAGTTTGGGGTTGGTGGGTGGCATCAGGAGTTGGGTATGATTTTTCAGCTGAATTTGACAATGACGTAACTGACAACACGATGTTTCACATGTGATAGATGCGAGGGCGAGCTATTGGGTCGATGGCTACTTCTGAGGCTTCCTCGGATGAAGAGGAGCCAAGCCACAGCCCAGGAGTGGAGAATCCGTCGTCAATATACCTTAATAAGGGGGCGTCGTCGTCGGGTTCATCTAGGAAGGATGCCGGGAAAAATCTAGAAAAGAGGTTAAGTCGGGAGTTGCCGACAGTGTTGTAATTCGGAACAGTGTTGCGGAGTGTGGGTGGTGGGGGCTGATGCGACGGAGAAAGCTTTAATGCCGTGGCAACCTAATGGAATGTTTTTGTTTTACGATGGCTATATTCACTGGTTAATTGTCGCATTTTTTTTTTTTCGTCCATTGGTTCTTGGTGAAGGATATTAAAATGATCGAGAGAGAGAGATGTAAAGGTATGGTAGTTTTGTTGAGATAAAATAGGAACTTGGGCTTGCGGTACATTATATATGTAAACGACATCTTATTCTAATGGACCCCTGTTTACCTCACACTACTCCCCCCCCGCACCACATTACTTCCCCGCACCCGAGTTATACTCGTGTAATATTCTCGGATACGACGAGATAAACATCTCCCCCCCTAC
>Ga0307514_10002279_pt1 | contig 20339 bp, 12 predicted proteins | sample 16_EM_MG_FD_203088 | JGI IMG/M metagenome (GOLD analysis project Ga0307514, IMG submission 203088) | Populus trichocarpa ectomycorrhiza microbial communities from riparian zone in the Pacific Northwest, United States - 16_EM | ecosystem: Host-associated > Plants > Roots > Unclassified | place... | reverse complement strand
TTTTTGCCTGCCACCAGCGCATATTTTTTCTTTCTCGTATGCACATCCGCATATTATGCAAAGATTGGTGAATGGGTCGACCGATCCATCAATGATTGCTGAACGGGTCGCGCTAACAGCGGCCTGTGCGCAATTGGTGGATGGGTCGAACGATCCGTCAATATTGACCCATTGGCCAATGGGTCAACCGATTGACCAATCGTCGTGATTGCTGAATGGAACAGAACATTTAACTTGGCAAGATACAAATTACAAAAATATTGCATGGTGCTACAGAGGGTTGCAGGGTAGCCTGAGCGATTACCCTGAGCTGGCTACCCAACTAGGTAAGGCATTACCAGCGGGCTGGTCAACCGCACAATTGAGTGTCCAGGGTATTGGATGAACCCAGAGGGGCTAGTCTAGTAGGAGTTATATTGTCGAAAGGAAGGGCACCGCATTTCTTTTGCTGAAAAAGAGCTATCAAGGAATGGGAGTGCGCTTACGCCTTCGGTGGTCAGGATATATTGGAGAGAGTTTGGGGTAATCTAGTGTAGATATCCCTATTTACCACTATAGAAGGGAGATAAGGCCAGAGATCTACTACGAGATCACCCTGCTGTCCGGCCCCCTCTTTGTCCGATCACAAGGCTATACACAAATAGGCAGCGCAGTTGGGATTATTTTCCTATTAATTAATTAGGTTACTTTATCGGAACGCTGGCTAGTCTGGTTGCACGACCCACCGATGAAGGCAGGGTCCGGGAGACCTAGTTACGCTATCCTTGCTTTCTTCACTCTAGAAAATAAGCTCCTTCGTCAACCCATTATTAAAGAAGATATATATCATTTCTATGCTAGATGCCTCTCATTATATGTCTCTCTCAAATGGCGCACCTGAACCCCGCTCAGAATACAAGTCTACATGTCATCCTAACTAAGCCGGCACCAAACGAAGAAAAGAAAGAGCTACTAAATGATGCATCATGCTCAGCAAACGTCGACCAAGCAAAGTTCCTCCATACCATAACCAGATTAACTCCTTCATCAAGTAAATATAAAGCGACCTTTCTCTAGCCCATTAATTCGAAGCAATATGTGTAGTAAAGAAAGGGGGTAGAATTGTGAATTAACAAAACAGTACCTTGCAACTGTGGTATCCTGGAGATAGTGTCGGGGGTAAAAGGGATCAAGAACGAAACCAGAACCCCATTGTGGAAGCCAGCCTGTGCAGTGCAGCAATATCTTCAACTCCATTCATTGCACAGGTGCAGGCGCACCTCTTAGCAACATCTGCAAATCCGCCAGTCTCGTCTCCCTCCCCTTGCCCCTCCTCCTCCTTTTCTTCTTCCCATCGGCCAAGTCATCTCCACCCTCTTCCTCATCATCCTTGAAAGCCTGCCCAACCAACTTCCTTTTATTCTCCTGTACTTGCAGCACTCGCTGCTCAATACTGCCTTCTACCACAAGCCTCCAAACTGTAGTTTCTCGTTTTTGCCCAAGCCTATGAACTCGATCAACAGCCTGGTCCTCGATTGCCGGGGCCCACCAACTGTCAGTCAAGATAACTTGATTCGCAGCAACCAGGTTAAGGCCAACACTCGCAACTCCCAGAGACGCAAGCATGACGTCAACAGCATCTGGATCGTCACCTGGGAGTGAAAGACGTGCGATAGCCTTATCTCTGTTTTGCACTGACATGGTGCCATCAATCCTGCAAAAACGGAAATTGAAGAAGGTGAGGTGTGGGCTAACTAAATCCAGGTACTTTGTCCACTGCGAGAAGACAATCGTCTTGCTTGTAGGGTCATTCTCACGCGTCGCTTGCAGAATCTTAATCAAGGCATCGATCTTGCTAGAGGAGGCCGGGAGGGCTGTTCCATCCTCTAGGGTCTGCGATTGGGTGGGCTTGATATCTAGAAAGGGCACCACCAAATTTGCACCTGTGGTATCGGGCAGGTCTGTGCGGCACATCGGGCATTTATGCTGAGCTTCCACGACGCGTGATATACCTGCATACACGAATTAGTCCGACATAGGTATTGAAACGAAACATCCAGGAGCACACTCACATTCTAAGCCGAAGATGTGTTTGCAGACAGTTATCCTCGGATTATGCAATGTATCTAAGCATATTGGACAATCATCTTGCGAATCGATTGCCAGCTGTAACATCTCCTGAAGCAATCTCCGCATTTCATCACTCATGCCCGCGCTAGCAATCTCTGCCAAGCGGGATTCAATCGCCTGAACTCGAGCAGTACCACAAAGTTGAGGATGGTTACACATTTGCCTCATGCGTAGCAAACGCTCCAGCAAATTGTTGTAAGCATTGTCTGACTTTTTCCCCTCTTCTGATAGGGCGTTCTGATTGTCACCAGATGCCAGAGCTAGAGACTGAGGACGCCCCACGTTACGTGCTGCGTTGTTTGCAACTCTTGTCAGTTCGTAGCGTTCCAACAGACCTTGCGCCTCGGACCTGGTATTCGTTAGTACCCCGCTGTTACTCTTGGAGGAGATGTCATACTCTAGGATGGTATACTTAGCCTCCTCTTCCTCTGTGAACTTCACTTTATGGATATACTCCTTCAACTCGGGTATGTCGATATTAACAAATTTCATATCTTTCTTGCGTCGCAAGCAGATGCTAGCCATAACAGCTTGTAACCTAGCAGCTCCCTCTGGGTCCCCGTCGTTGAGGGGTCTAATGAAAAGGCGAGAGAAGATATGAAACTCTTCCAGACCCCCGGAAAATCCAAGGAATTTAATTAGAGAATAAAGATCCTTGAGATTGTTTACAATGGGAGTTCCGGTCAAAGCCCATCGACTCTTTGCTGGGACTTGCACTGATGCCAATGATGCCTTAGTGTTGGGGTTTCTAATTTGGTGGGCTTCATCAAGAATAACGCGGCGCCACTTTTTAGTGTAGATACTTCTCGCTTATTAGCTGACGATTCGAAATCGAGACACTCCTCAACATACCTGCCACTTTTATTTTTGGTGAAGGCATCGAATTCACTCGTGAGCGTACCTGTGTACAGTTTAGCATTGATTTTGGAAGGCGATGAGGTCAACTGGGAGACTTGCCGTAGCTTGTGATAACAACGTCAGAGCTGTTCAGATCTAGCCTTTTCCCCTTCCCTGCGCCATGGTATCTATGCACTTTCAAGGCGTTTTCAGGCTTTATGTGACTCCGCATCTGTTGTTCCCAGTTGCTCATCACACTTAATGGGGCCACAATCAAGGTTCCACTTTCAGCAGATTTTGTCTGGCAGCCTTTTTCGAGATCTGCAAGTATCAGGCTTATCATTTGGACAGTTTTACCCAAACCCATGTCATCTGCCAATATCCCACCACTAGCGAGATGTGGGGGCTCTTTTTGAGAAAACTTCGTGGCAGTGTTTATATACCAACCAGCGTGCACAGCACTGCGCTTCCAGAACTGCACAGTCTCATCCGCGTCTGCCGGAAGCATGGGGTTTTCACGTTGGAGGAGCCAATAAAGTCCCTGGAGCTGGTAGGGAAGTAGCTCAATAGATAGCCCCTGTGGTTGAACTCCTTTTGGCATTTTCTCCTACACTAGGTCAGACATTTGTGTCGCAATATGGAAATGAGTACGGCAAAAGAAGAGGGAGAGCGGAGTGTTGCTTACTAGATCCGCTTCAGATATGCCAAATTTCTCAACCACATTTCCAAGATCTCGAGCGGCAGTCCTCTGGCTTTCATTGACCAGATCTTGCAGTTTCTGGAGCTCTACGTAGTTTTGCACCATGGGTGGTTGAGACGACAGAATATTTTGATAGCCATAGTCTAATTGTCTCATGAGATCTCACATCATCAACCATGACATACAAGGTGTTCTTACTAGCTTGGGCTTGGAATCCAAACGGAGCCAGATATGCACCAGGCCTCTGGGCCGACCCAAACATTGGACCAAGATTTGCACCGAGCCTTCTTTCAGCAAGTACTCTGGCTTCTTCCGCCTTCTGCTGCTGAGCATTAGTGCGAAGCTCCATTCTCCGTCTATTGCTTTCAGGAGTCAAGTAAATCGCAGCGCGAGCAAGCTCGTTTATGATTCTATCCTCTACAGAGAGGAATGAGTATATTTTCCATGAACATTCAACAAGGTAACTTACGATCTAACTCATTGTCTGTGTACGTGTACACATCTACCATGAGCGGAAGTTCGTATTGAGTCTTTTCTGCCTTGACGACCGCCTCGAGGCGAATTCTCCTGGCATCCTACAAACCGATTAATGTCATTTCCTTACTGGAGACCGAGGCAACGTACCAACATGGGAGAGAGTTTCGCAGCCTTGTCTCTTGGTAAATGACCTATCTGCGCCCGAACAACGCTCAAAACTTGAATGGCATTGCGATCATACTAGAGGGGATCATTAGTACTCATTAAACATGCTTTTCCAGAGGTATTAACTTGCCCGATTGAGAGGCTCCCGTTTCAAGAGAACTTGCTCTCCCGGTGTTGCAACTCCTGAGTAGTAACGAATCCCAACGGCATTGACTAGAAAACATCCAATCCATACACTTTCTTCTTTATCATCACTCTGGGTCAAGTCAACAACTTCCTGAGCCAAAGCATCGTCACCCTCTAGGTCTGCAAGATTGAAGTACTCCGCAGAAAAATCTGAGGGATGCAAGCCTGCTGCGTGAAGACTCAGAGGGGGGGGAGTGGCCATCACTGGCTGTTTCTTGGACACCTTCCTTCTCTTCCCATAGCTGGTAACTGTCTCTTCACTACTGCTGTCTGGAGGAGATGGTGATGTTAGGGAAATTGGATTCTGAGACGATCCTTGTGCATATGCGGAAGAGGGGCGCTTGCTGCAGGTACTGGCTCCATTGGTCCTCTCTGTCGAGGCTGGTGTCATGTTTGCTGACTGTGAGGGCACCCAAGGCAACGCTCTTGGAGCCAGTGCAGGCATCTTACCCTTCTTCATCCTCCTCCTTGTTCCTGTCAGAATGCTGCTACCCTAGCGTTGACTGTCGGAGTCCTAGATACACGCCTTGGAAAGCTTCTGGACCAATGGGTACGTGAAAGGAGGCAGGGTTTAAATGATGCGGGGTCCTGTTGGAGCGGATACGCGCCTGCAAAATTTGGGATATCTTTGAGATATCGTGATAGCAAACTGGATGACATCACGAGACTAGGCAAGAACCCTTGGCGTGATTCATTAGGCGACAGCCCCAGGATTCAGGGTAACGAAAACCTCATGAGCTCCGATTGCAACCCTCAATAATTATCCTGATACATATAACCTCAGTGATGCCAAGGATACATACCCTGTTGAGACGGCTAATCATGTGAGTGTGGAGGAGATAGGATTGTATATCATTTTGCGACGGGAATATAGGACATGGGGTATTTCATGGGACGTGGAGTATTATTTGTGAGGAAATAACGTGGGATGTGATATGCTGAGTGGGGGAGGTTTTGCGAAGAAGAAGGGGCTTATATACTGAGCTGATTTCCGATTATGTTACGTTTTTCCTATTCCCTAGTCTTTAGTCTTTGAATAAACTCTCTCCTTCACCACGAAATATCAGGTGAGACGCCTGCAGATTATCGTACTGCGAACAGTACAACTATCTCGCGCTGATATGTAATATACGCTGTGAACAGCATATTCTATCGTATCCTTCCATAACGGCACACTCAGAAGGTTCTTATGATATTATCAAACATTGTTAACGGATGTCGGTAGTTATCTAAGTCCAATCATTCCTATTTCAAAATAGAAGGGGGTGCTCCATGAACAAATAGGCAAGCATTCGCGGGACCGCCAGTCGCCTTTCAATGGGACAGTCCATAATTCTCCCGCACTAGAATTGTACCCAATTGGGGCTAGGTGTTTTTATGAATCGTGCCCAAAAATGTAGGAAACACAAACTCGTACTGGCATTAATTGAGAAAAAAAAAAGGAACAGAAGAGCATTCTATGCTGTTAACCCATCCCAAGGCAACAGCAAGGGCGAGAAGCAGCTCAATAAAACATGAGATAAATGACAAGAAACGTTAGAGCAGCTTACAGAAACTCCCAATATTCCTCCTCTGATCAATGTACCATAGAATAATATTGCACTCCACCCACCCTAAAGCGCCCATTGGAATTTACAGCCCTACAACATGTACACCAAATTGGAACAGAATACAATACCAGTATTGCCTTTGTCCCCCGCAAAAAGCCTATTACAGCAATTACGTTCCCTTTACATTAACGTAATGCTCTATCAGGCATTACTGTGACTTTATCTCGGTTTTCCTTTCCCTTGATGATACATTCTCCACATAGCTCCCACTCGCAACCCCCCTCTAAACAAAACCACATCTGCATTTCCACCGCACCGCCGCCCTGTATCGCACACCCTTTACAAGTTCGGGCCCGCTTTGCCGCCCTTCCAGTTGCGAGCTTCAGCCGATGTTCACGCTCAATCATGCCGCCTCCAATTCGGGGTATAGTGTAGGGTATATAAATGTATGTCTGTGACCGCGGCCGGGGGGAGTACTGGCTCAGCTGAAAGACTGGGGGAGTACGGCGAGGCGTAGTAGCAGGCAAAGGAGAGTGTTCTGGTACAGAGTAAATTAATTTCCCAGTCAATGGTGTTATAGGGCTCTTCAAACAGGCTTCACCTGCCCGAGCCTGCTCAAAGCTGTGATTATGTGTAGGAATCGAAATGGGGCTTGGAATTGGTTTGATGCCTTTGATAGGTCGAGGAGAGGAAGGAAGAGTAACCTTCAAGTTTGCAGGCGCAAGCCGACGACTACTAGATGTCAGTCTCTCCAAATGTTGCTGACATTCCTTTGGCTGGTCACCCGAAATACCCGCTGGTAGGTCTTGATGCAGCAGGGCTTTTGAAGGTAGCGCTGTTGGAGTTAGAGGCAATGCATTTGTAACTGGTAGGAGGCCGTTACTCCTATTCCTATCGCCATGTTGGCTGCTAAGGGATGCGGTTTGTAATTCCCTGGCTGGAAGGCTATTATCCAATGAACTTGTTGATATGATATCTCCGCCCGAAGGCCTCCTACTTGGCACTGGGGATTGTGTCGCCCGAACTGACGTCTGTGATTTCGATCTTCGTAAAGGTAATGGTGGGTGCCCTGTCGGCACAATAAACACTGGATCCGTGGCCAATTCATTATTCGTACTAGGTGGTGCTGACCCAATGGACTCCATTACTGCAAAAGGCTTGCTAACCGACTTCTGGCGGAGGGGTATGTAGGATTGATTAGCCTTGCCTGCTCCGGGAGAGCAGAGGGTGTAAGTTCTCTGTGGAACTGGTGGCTTGGTGGGCACCGGCAACTGTGGTGGGGATTCAATAGCAGGCAATATACCAGAGGAGGAGCCAGATTGTGGGGTTTCCTCGTAAATCACCCTAGGAGGCGGGGAATTCACACAGTAGACATCTTCCAATATTACTGGAATGAAAATTTCCGTGGCAGGGCCTATGACTAATCTCGCCTGAACTAGACTATCATACTCTGATTTCGGGGGTGTATGTTGAATAGTTGAATTCGATGAACCCAGACTGGCTGGTGGAGGTGACCTGGAGCAGGTGGTTGAAGGTAGTATTGGTGAGTGGTGAATCGGCGAAGCGGCTACTTCGGGATCTTCCAACAGTGAGGGAACGCTACTCTTCCTGCTCGATCCTGCTGACGAGACTGTATCAGAGCCCAGCCAAATGGAGGATCCACTGAGTGTCCTTTGCGGTATTAGTTCAAACAAGACATCTTCATATACCAATGTATTCCCTGTTCGTTCATGTAATGTATCCCAACTGGCAATAGATGTTACCGGTGATGACAACGAAGAGGATTCGTTTGTGAATACAAGCGATTCCGCCCTGCCCTCCACAATTTCTTCTGTATTCTGTAGCCGCTGCTGGCCTACTGTCGCTTGTCTATCTCCTTTTCGCTTTCCTTCCTCGTCCACATTCTGTCCCTCGTCCTTCCCTTCATCCTCGCCCCTCAAATCGATCATTTCCTTGTTTACCACTGCTTTTTCTTTCCCTGTTTTCTCTGCACCCTCCTCTGCGTTCCTTAAACTATCAAGAGTCATGGGCGCACCTGTATGAATTCTATCTGCAGTGAAACTAAAAGCCCCAGGCAGCGAGCGTGACCGCCGGCGCCGATCCCGGTCGGGAAGCACACTCCGTGGCCGTAGTGGAGTATGCACCACAAATGCATCGTCAACGGAGCTCGCATCATCGTCCGTTTCAAGTATCTCTTCATACTTGATTCTGGCCACGCCTGGTAGAGATGAGGTGGAGAGACTCACGAGCCCATTGGGCTTCGAAGAGCTAGTGCCGGCTCCCTCAGCGGCCCGATTTCTCCATTCTTCCGCCATCGCCACTAATTTTTGCGTGTTACTATCATGCTCAATGGCCGCTGGTCCAACTGGTGCGCCAATCTTGGCCCTATCGACCCGCTTTCGCCTTGTGTACAGTGACGCAGATTTGAATCCTTCGTCCAATAGCTTTTGAGTTCCCACTGAGCTACGGTTCTCCTTCTTTTTCTTATCAGTCTTCAAGATAGCCTTCACTTTGTTCTGTAATCTAATACTAAAGGTAGGTGTTTCTGGTGAGGGCAACCACTGTGGCATCTCAGCATTACCCTCAGTCCCAGGGTCAGATTTTGAGGTTTGTGGATCTGCAAGTGGGATGAAGTGAATCTGATTGTTAATAACCAGTTTGAGATCCGGGCGTTTGTTTTCCGGCTGCAGTTGCCCAGTTGCTTCTAGGTGTTCCTGAATCAGTGTCTTTAGGTCTGCCTGGGGGCCTGCCCAAGCCGGGGCTTGTACTGACGGCGGTGGGAGCGGGAGAGCAATTCCTAGTTGATCGAACATCTCATGGTCATGATCGGGGGAGGCAGTGAAAGACTCATGATGGGGTAGTGTGTGATATTCCGGAAACTCTAAGAGAGAAATGCTATGTGTGTTGCTGTTCGATGGAGGCTCCTCATCGCGGGTTTGCACTTGTGCTTCATCCTCATTGGGTGCAAAACGCGCAGTGTTTTCACCTTCATAGCCTAGAGCTTCCCCCCAACGGTACATTAACTCTAAGTCATTTGCTGAAACATGACCCACACCACAGTTTGGTCCCTCATCGTCTCCGCTGTCTGAACATAGGCTTTTGATGTAGTTTTCGGGTCCATCATTATCATCAAAGCTTCCGCACACATTATATTCGAAATGAGACCCTTCATCTGAAGAGACAGAGAACGCCGACTGTGGTTGCCATGGTGTAGCAAGTGAATCGATACAATTGTAAGGGGATTGACCCCCAGACAATGTTGATTTGGGAACTACATTGATCCGATTCCTTTCTTCTGCCTTCCCTATATCCACATTATTCCCACCATGTAGAGGCTTGAATTGTGATCTGGGAGGCTCGTCCCCCACTAGTCTAGATGAGCCTACAACTGGCGAATCTGAGCCCAAAGAGGCCGCCGGGGTAAAATTCAGACCGGATGTCTCTAGTTTGCTGTGGGAGTTTACGGCGATTTGAAATCTGTGCATCGCTGGGGTTGGTGGGTGAGTGGGAGGTAGGATACTCACCGGCCGGTCATAGCAATAGGTGGCAGCCATCTCAAAGCACTCAGTCGAAGGTGTCAATGGCGAGACTTGTTCCGGTTCCCGAGGTGGCGTTGTCGTTTCATCCTCACTGTCCTCGCCGCAGTCGTTTGCTTCCATTGTAAAGCTTGCTGCCGAGGACTTGCTTCCATCCACTAGTCCATGCTCGTGGCCCGAGATGAATCCATAGTATGAAAGAGGGCCCCTCCTTATACCCGGTGAAAAGCGTGTCCTTGCTATCGACCTGGTATTCTCGGTGTTCACGGGAAAAAGTGGCGGAGGTGCAGGTAGTGCCATCCCTTTACTAGACGCTTCGACATCGAATATGAAAGGATTCTCTCCCTCGTCATCCAGATCAAAGTCAAAATCAAAATTTGCTGTCGAAAAGTCCACTGGCCACCTCTGAGGCGAGAGCTCACCATCAAAGACTGATTTTGTTGCAGAGGCATTACCTGAGGAATATCCATCGTACGCGCAGGTCTGCGCCAGAGTCGGAGAGTCGATATCAAGGTATAAAGAGTAAGGCATCATGGGTCAGGGCGTTGGAACTACCACAAGATGCGTGAGAGCCTGGGTATTGCTTTCCTCAAATTCGGTATCGATAATAATAACACGTTTGTGCTGAGGTTTCGTTGCGTATAGGGACCTGCCACCTTCTCTAATATTACCCAGTACGGCAATATTCATAAAATCGTTTAATAAATTCACAAATTAAAGGGTATATTGGAGGCTATCCCAGCAGCCTTGAAGAGTTATGTTACTGAAAGTGAGAAAAGATAATAATGTTAACTGGAATCGATTCGGGCCATGAGTGAAGAGAGAGAAGGGAATCTGGTGGTGAGATGGAGCACTTGCTGGTTAAAGATGACTATACATATCAATAATGGGCAACATCATGATATGCTATTCTATTTTCATTCATCTGATACATGTCAATTACGTTAGCGGTGTCGTGCCAACCAGACTTACAAGGGTCCCTTGTTTCTGGAAGCCATCAGGGCGCGACTGATAGTTCCCCCCGCAAAATTGATCATTTAGCTATACCGTGTTGGCAATCACCTTCCCTTATACCGTACCTACATGGATTTGATACTGCAGTTACTGAGTGCGTATGTTAAACGCTATGTAGGCTTAAGTTACCACCCCAAGATCAGACGTGCTACATTTAGATGATGTGAGCATGCAGAAGTAATGTGGGTCTGAGACTGTGCTAGGTAACCATACCTTGATATGCCAGTAATCAATTCAAAAACAACCCGCCTCCATCAAAATCCCAGAATTGGTTGTGCCAATACTACCCCCCTGTCAAGCATTTACTACCGGTATATAGTGTCCTAGCTAATATCTGGGTGAGCGAGGGCAAAACCATTCGTAACAGCAAGGGTTCCGCGTTCTGTAACGACGCCGCCAGACTTAAGCTTAATTACTCACCTCAATCGAGCCACCATATTATACCATTTCACTATATACGATATATAATATTGGATCAGGACTGTTTTTATATGGTCAAACTAACCAGACTACGGCAGGAGGGTCTTGATCTCATCACGTATGTATAAGTATCCACAACACCATGGTCCTCTACCTAGTCCTGGACCATGCTTGCCACAATCCAATGACACTCCCAAAACTACAGCTAGCAAATGACCCAGTGTTGTCTTCTGAAGCTCACAATATGATTGGTATAGCTGATCCGCGATTCGAGCCTTTCCAAGCGTGGGGTCGTGGTGTATCCCTTGTACCCGCAATGTGCATGTGCCCGTGGGAGTGGAGACACAACTTCACCAGTTGGACACTGACACTGGAAAATGGCCTGGAATTGCGCTCTTACCACTAGTAGTTCATATATGTATATTGCATGTCAGGTTGAAACTGCAGTTGGCCATGATTTTACAGAGCTGCCTTTTTGACCCGTTGGTTACTCCGTACAAGCACACATAATAAATAAGCATTACAAGACTTTCGCTTAGTCACCAGGTATGATGGATTAGGCATGCATAAGCAAGCAACTTAGTTAGTCTGGTTGGCACAACACCCGCACAACTCCGGATGGCTTCATCCCAAAAACCTGCTCAATGGCAAGCATGGCCAGTATCGGATCACTCTTCCCCCTTGATATCACCCTATTTGTACTATACCTACTCTCAGTAATCCTTGTTATATCACGATTGCGCAACATTTCTTACTTGCGTCTTTCTATGATTGATTCTCTCTTGCTATAATAATGTACCAGTCAAGCATATTTGCAATTCTACATCTATGTCTATTCTTGTGCCCTGTACTTATAAGTCGCGATCTGAATATGCCCCATATTGACTATATTGAAAGTCTATAGGAAGCTATGAAATAACACGACCAGGCTGGTGCGATCAAAGCATGACCAGAGGCTCGGCCTAGATTACAATGGCAGTGCATGTAACCAGAGCCATGGGACGCTCATAGGGCTTGCTTGTGGTGCCAGTTTCTCTATACCTAGTCAGGCGCATGCTGCCATCACTGTCGCTGTCACGTCCATTCTTTCGACACAAATACCTATCATACAGCCAGTAAAAGCTAAATATGTATAAAGAAACCAAATCAAAATCACTCTCACCCACTTCCTCATCCTCATATATAGCCCACATCCGATAAGATACCTACATCCTCCAAGTAAACCAAATAATAACCCTTCGTGTGCTACACGAGCTCAATGCATACTGTAGCTACCGCCCTATGTAACCTATATATATACTAAAACGGTGCCGTCCCAAGTCCCTTAATAACGACAGATTTACTCAAAATCGGACATATCGTAATCTTCGGCACTAGCATCTTGTACCCACTGGCCATGATCACTACTATCACCGTCACCGCCACCATTATCTTCAACTTTTTGCAAATCCAAGTCAACGTCGCTAAAAAATGACACTATATCATCCTCGCCCTCACCAACTGTTGCAGGTGCAGCAGATGTCGTTTCGTAGGCATCAACCCTAATATCCGTGATGGCACGAACACTGCTCAAAAATGGAACATTAGCTCAACACGCAGCTCATCTCAAAAGGAACTGCATTAAGTAGAAGACTCACCTAGCAACCACCTTATCTAAAACTTGATCTCTCCCTCTCCATTTCCCCACATTCCCAACTACAGTGGGAACCCTAACCTTATGTGCTGGTTCCCACACAGCCCTATGGTCTGTCCCTACACCATATGTTTTCCTCGGTTCCCAAATGCCGTCCACCACAAGATCACTCAGTCGCACTTTCCTCCTCTTCTCTCTTGCAATTTTTGTCTCTACACTTCCCTCAACCAAGAATCTATAGACAAATACCTCCTTCTGTTGACCCATGCGAAAGCTTCTCCCTATTGCCTGCAGCTCCCAAACAGGAGAGTAATCATTGTCAAGAATGATTACACGATTCGCACACTGAAGGTTCAATCCCACACCCCCAGCTTTTGTTGAAACCAGATAGATGTCATAGATCCCGTGGTTGAATTGAACAAGATCTTCCTGACGCTGCTGAAAGTGAACAGTGCCATCAAGGCGGAGGACTGTAAAACCAAGGGTTATAGCTAGTGTATACAGGAAATTGAGGGTGTCGAGACTATGAGAGAATATGAGGGCTTTGTCGCCAAGAGGCTTGAATTCTTCGAGGAGACGGAAAAGGATGATGAATTTGTTGCTAGCTTTTGTTGTAGCTCTGGCTCTATCTGGTGTAAACATACCTCGCTTGCTCCTATTAGTAGGCAAGGGTGCCTGGGGAGTTTGGGGGGTGCGAAGTTGAAGGGTGTGGGGTGCTTCGGATGAGGCGACTCCAGCACTGTTTAGGTTTGTGTTACCTTCGAGTGTATCAATTGCAGCTAGAGTACTACTTTGTTCATCTATCGCATTATCAGCATCATACCTCTCCAGGGCTCATATGACACAGCATTCTTACCCCCTTGATCAGATTTAGATCCAACAACCAGACTATCACAGTCCACGGCTTCCGCCAACGGCCTGAATGGTAGGTCTACTGAGGCAGGTGACGGCGTGACTTCCCCCAGTCCCTCCTGTTTCCTTCCCGATAACCAGCCCTCTCCCTCCCTCTTCTTTCCGATACCCCGCTTTAGCACCCTCTTGAACACATCCGGGTGATTACACAATGCCCTCAAACAAAACAATCTCCATATCGAACTGCTCTTGTCGTCTGCACTCTCTTGCAAGTAGTTGTTGTAAAGCAAGATTTGCTTGTCCGTCAATGGAACCCTCACGATAAATTCCGTTTTCGGCTTTAAAAACTGCTTAATTGTGTCTACGTTCCTGCGGTGAATCCTGCCTCCGGAAAATTTGATTATGTCCTCTAGGGCCCTGCGGGCGGTTTCGGCGCCTTCCCTCTCATCTGTGTCATCACCTGAGTCAAGAGAGTCTACAGCCCCATCATTCTCCCTACTAGCCAGGCCATTCATGATGGGATTATAGTAAGTCTCCCTAAACTCTGTCACTGTTTCGCCCAATTCTGACTCAGGAGATACCCAACTCATGAGGGAGTAGAACTCTAAGAGACTATTTGACAATGGAGAGGCAGTCAATGCAACGCGGTTTCTTGTCGAAATCTTGTTCACCGCTTTAGTGATTTTGGACTGTGTGTTCTTAAATGCGTGAGCTTCATCCGCGACTACAAGTTCAGCACCCGGTTTGAGTAAACATCGCTCTATCTCTGAGTGTTGACGCTCAGAGCGATACGTGGTTTCTTTTGGATCAACAAGGGCCCGGAACAGTTCGTGTCCTAGGAGGAGAATACCACCTGAGGCATGCCACTTTGTTAGCACAGCAACGCGCTGCTCGAGATTAAGATTGTTCCCAACTCGATAAACCGTAGTTAAGAGCTTCCTTCCGCAGCTGGGCTCAGGGCTGAATTCAGGAAATTTAGCGGCCCAGGTCTTCAACTCCAGGGCCCAGTTTGTGAGTAGCCCACCAGGTACAAGTATTAGTACTCTTGCCATATGTTGTCCAACCCGAAGATTATGCGGGAGGCTCAGGTTTGCTGTTCTAACTGGTCTAGGTCCCTGGGCCTCCGCCAAAGTAAAGAGAAACGCAATCACAGTAACGGTCTTTCCAAGACCCATTGTGTGAGCAAGTAAGGCCCCTCCCCCTTCGCCTGACATATTGGCCTCTTCATACATGTATTCACCCTTATCTTCACCGTTATAATTTGCCTCTAGAGGGGAAGATCCAACTGCTACTTGCCGCCAGAGGAATCGCAGTCCTTCTATTTGATGCGGGCGGAGGCTCTTCGCCAACACCGAATGCAGAAATACTTCAGCTCCTTCCTTGTCATAGATCGAGATCTGGTCATGGCCTGTTGGGTGTTCGTTCGTAGTGTCGTGGGCTTGGGGTTTTACCGTTACCTGAGATGCTGCTGCCACTTGCGTGCCCTGACTGTGAGCAACTTGGTTGCCAGCACCTTGCCCGATCTTCAGTTTCTTCGCAGTGTCTTCAGGTAGCCCCTGATAAGGTAGCCTCCCTCTTGTATCTCTTATAAAGCCTGCCACGTACGTTTGTGCAGCCTGAGTGTCAGAATGTCTTCGCTTCCGCCCAGTGGCTACATGGGGTTCTGATTCGGCATCTGTCAAGATTTCTGTCTTTCGAAGGGGTATACATTGTGTGCTATCCACTCAGCCATTTACCCTGTAATTCACATGTGTCTCTACTCACCTAGGTAATATATATCTATTTGGATGTGACTCGAGTGGTGTCGAATTCATCATGACGTTTTTGGGTTTCACGCTTTTCCAACACTGGAAGGTAGACATTGAAACTTATAGTTCTAATCCTAGAGCTCTGAAAAGAGCCGAAGCCCTTTGCCTTATCGAAGTTTGGCTTTTGAGCGCTTGATATCGTGATCGTTGGCCTGGAGACACGGTGTGTTTGCGGTAGCTTGGATCCACTTCGGGGCACAAGACTGTGAAGTATGGACACCAACGGAAATACTAGTAGCCTTGCCGACACAGTGGTGAGAACGTAGGGGAATTGGTCATAAGATCTAGGCTGGTTCATAAGATCCATGGTATACAAGGCTTAACAAAGCAGTCGCGAACCCTTTCGGCTTGAAGTAGGGAAGCTAGAAGCATCCAGCTGAGGTCAGAGTCTACTACATTGGGCCACAAAGAGCTGAAGATCATTCGGTAGGGAACATGTACATCGCCAGAAGTGGGCTGCGTTATGCACATGCCAGTCGAATGTGGAGGACAAATGGAACCTTCCCGTCCAAAGGCTATTCCCGTTCGCCGCCCACCGGGCCGTGCAACTATAACTAGACAGTACTACAGTGATCGAGAATTAGCCTGATGAATTAATATCGCGACGGTACATGTTCTTCAAGCCTCGTAGACTGAATCTGATACTTGCATTACCTAGAAAGATTTGCAGTTGGGCTAGGCCAACTACACATAGCGACCATGGTATGCGCGCTGGCAGATACTTATCCCTATGTTCATCTTGCAGTCTGATATACCAGTAGAGTACAGCCTCGTCGTCGTTGTAGCTGAATGCCTTGATGCGCATGCACCAATTGCAATTGACATTAGTGGCCAGGATTAGAGTGTTCGATTTTTAACGCTACGTGCGATGGGGCTACACCATGGTCCTATCCACAACGCCGCCCTGGCCGAAAGGAAGAAAAAAGAGGAAGAAGGGATGGTATACAGTGAATTGTAACTCGATATCTTGTCGGGGAGTTAAGTTAACACAGGTTGTTTCTGCATATCAGCTATACATCAGTTTTTTTTCTTTTTGAGTCTATGTCTGTGGATCTCGTGCCAAGACTCTCTGTAGATCATGTAAAGGTAATTATTTCGGTGTGCCAGCTAAGAGAGCCATAGGCTATGCATGAGACGGGGTTATATCTGTTTTTTCGTTTTTTTTGAGTCTATACGCCTTTCCCCCGAAGGGAACCTAAGGCTATGAGGCGGGCTATACATCAGTACTTACATATGTACCGCATCCACTGGGAAAGAAGACTCCATGTCGCTTTTTACTTTTTGGGGGGGCTTGCATATCGGGTTCGAGTCTATGCATATATATTAACTTTCCTGCGTGAGCTCGGCCTATGTCTTAAAAAGCGAGATGGAGTCTTCTTTCCCAGTGGGTGCGAGTTTTTTTTTTTTTTTTTTGAGTCTATACCACGCGAAGGGAGCCTTAGGCTGAGTGGGTGCAGTACCGTTGAGCCTTATGCACAGTCCCTAGTCTTATGCACACCAAGGCTGATATCCACATCTAAGCAGAATACATGAGTGTACTCAACATAGACTACAGTCCGTTAAGGCTCCAAGACTCAAAAAAAAAAACTCTACATACAATCCCCTGCAATAAGTTGGGCGCTGGTGCGGCTTACATGAAAAAGGAGCTCCATAAACTCTTACCAAAATTTAAAGCTCTCGACCTCTACTGCCAAAGTGACACAGGTCAACATCCTCTATAAAAGTTTCTAGGGACCATTCTTGGTAGCATTAGGGTTTCTGAGGCATAGATTATATTTCGCCCAGGTCTCGGCATGAATTTTATACCTGGACAAAATTATGGGTTGTGTTTGCTTGAAGAACAGTGGCTACTTACATGACATTGGCGTACAAATTAATAACCACTCTGACAACTTTCACAATTTCCCACGTATACCAGGTAGGTGGGAATACAATTGAATTACATAAACCTCATGAGATTGATAAGTACTTATTTTTAGAGCCATAAGGAAGCCAATCTCCCATGTTGGTGGATTTTTATGACTTTTCAAAGTAGGCATGTTTTGGTGTGAAAACCGCAATTCACGAAAAATTTTGACCCATGATATATATATATCCTAAGACCAGTTCCAAAGTACAAGTGCATGTTTACACTGCCTCTAAGTATTACCTCTACCAAGTATTGGGAAATAAGAGCCCTAGCAGACTAATATACATACAAGTGCTTTGGACATAGTGAATTCTACTTTCTAAGTCTGGTCCCTGCAGAACCTCAGTTGCTGGTTCATCTCAAGCATATCCTCAGAGTCCAGCTGCTCTATTTCAGGCAAGTCAATTGTGAAATCTGGAAGTCCACAAACTTGTAACTTGTGATCTTGGCTGCCATCGAGATGTCAAATGATTAGGCAATGCTGTTCTGCTTATCAACACGTCGTCCCAATGTTGCCTTTATAGTTTACACCGTGGTATCCGCAATGACCTCAAGAGTTTGGCTTGTAATTAGAGATTTACCCTCATACAGTTGTACTATAGTTTTTAGTGTGACTAGGCTCTTATTTTTTATTACTAAGTTTTTGTCTCAACTAAGAAGGAATATGCAACCAAACTAAGCCACACTTTGAACTATGCCAAAAAAAAGAAAAAAGACCACCAAATTGCAAAGGAGGGCTTCACATTAAGGAGGCACCACTTTTGGGAGACTATACAACCTGAAATATAAGTACTATGCAGAGGAATATGAATGCTCCTTATTTGCACATTCCCAGCCCTGGGCATGCATGTCTTATGTATGTCTGACTTGTGCGTGGCTTGACACGCCAAGGGTGGATTTCTGTATGCTCACAAACGTCATGAGATTACGAGTATGGCCTACATATGCATTGAACCTAAAAGCCCAGAATTCCACCGGAAAAATGTAGTGGATCAAACGCCAGTCATCCACCTCAGTTTGCTTTCACCCAGCATGTAAAAGCATGATATGTGCAGACAAAGAGCAATCTCGAGAAGAACACGGCAGTATATACAAGAGTTGAATAGACGAGCTGAAACTTTCGCAGTCGGAATATAGACTGGTGATTAGAAGCAATATGACTCCAGGTAAAAACTCCGGGTTGACCTTAATAGAATGATAAGCTGGGCAATATAATACCACCGTCACAGATTGGTCTTTCGAAAAAACAGATTTGCCACGGGACATTTTAGTTGTAAAACCCTGTGATAATTGTTAGCTGGTTGATGCTAAATAGAGTCAAAACGGAATACTCACAATATTGCGTAGCATACAAGATCTCGTAGTGTGCAGGGCGTCCTTGGCACGTAGCTGGAGACTTGCCACCAGCAGTTCTCACTCGATATACTGCTTTGTAACCATTGCTGGCAAAAGTCTCTCCGGACGCCGTCTTGACACCATCTTTGGATACCAACTTCAGCCAGTCCACAGCGCCAAACGCGTCCGGAGCAACTCCAGCATCTGCATCAGTTGGTGCTGTGATATTTTCTGACTTCTTCCCCACAAATCGGCCTTTCTTCGCATCCACAGCTATTTCATTCACATCAAACACTGCAGTCGTGGCATCAGGATAGAAGTAGTGTAACCCAACTTTCGGAAGTCTGTGCACCGGGGTAGCTTGAGGGTTGTGAAGGAAGAGGTATGGAAGCCAGTCTAGGATACCAGGGATAGCGGAAGCAAAACATGAGGCATCGTAAAGCTCAGCGTGTGCACCATTGGCAACCGGCTTGCTATTTGCTGTTGAGTCGGCGCAGGTGTAGTTCTGAGTCCCGTAACCAACGACAACTAGCTTCAGTTTTAATGAACCAGGACCGGTGAGCTTTTTAGTGCCTATAACAGAGGCAATCAGTGTCTGCCGCCTGTAACAGTATCGGAGGTGTCAATACCTTCTCCCACAGGTACTTGAACGTTGTCGAGTTTGCAAAGAGGTACCTTAATACCACGGCCAGTGCCAGGATAGTCTTTACCAAGGAACCCCCTCTTCTCCAACATTGAATTGTCCCCCAATATCTCAAGAGCATCCTGTAATGAGCCCATAACCGCAGCATTATTGGCCGTAGGAAGTGCAACAATAGGCCCAACAAAGAGGGAAGTCACAGCCACAATGGCAGGACCGAAAAGACGCATTGTAGAGGATTTCAAAGGAGACACGTGCACAATATGCCCAGGAGCTGAATGCAAATCCCAGAAGGTGAAGAGGAACTGAAGGATGCACCCGTGCTTGAAGTTGATGAGTGATAGTTGGGTGAGGCGTAAGCCTTTATAAAACGGTACTGGTTCATCCGTATAGTTTTGGTAATCTACCTAGCTACCTACCTGGGTATATAGTCTGGTTGCACCCGGGGTGCTGGTGCCACAACCGCACCATAGTGACAGCTAGGTACAGCTATATCCCATATTAATTGCGAGGCGCGATTGCGAATGAGGAACCAACAACCAAAGTTAATAATAAAACAGCCGATCGGAGGACCTGCATATATAGCTCCACCACGTGAAGGCCTGTTCCCTAGAATGGAAGCTAATTAGCCAGGGTTGTATTAGTCTGATTGGCACAAGCTTGTTAAAGTGCCGAAGGCCACCAGGATCACCCACCACTTACGTATGATGTCCATCTTTAGCCTCGAGATGCATATGCCTCCAATCCATCCAGCCTTTGCCCGTGCAACTACAGGCGCCTATGACTCCAGTATTTTTTATTTTGGGGGGGGTCTATACGCCTTTCCCCCGAAGGGAGCCTTAGGTTAAGAGGCGATAACTCCAGTATTATTACTAATTCTATAGATATTAATGTGATGCATAATTACACTGGCAGCGTAATACACCCTATACATACGGAGACAACCAGACTAGGTTTATTGCTGAACCGACATTCACTGCTCAGTATGCATATCCGAATCGACCTATGGGTAAGTTTGGCGGTGGAAAGATCTATCTTGCCAGTAGATCTGTAGACTCTGTATTAGAGTCACTGTAGGCCAGTACTTACAGTTGGATTTTGGCACTCCAACTCTGGGATGCAAATTCGCGGATAAATTAACCATAATTCAACTATATATACCGCACCA
>Ga0307514_10002277_pt1 | contig 20349 bp, 16 predicted proteins | sample 16_EM_MG_FD_203088 | JGI IMG/M metagenome (GOLD analysis project Ga0307514, IMG submission 203088) | Populus trichocarpa ectomycorrhiza microbial communities from riparian zone in the Pacific Northwest, United States - 16_EM | ecosystem: Host-associated > Plants > Roots > Unclassified | place... | reverse complement strand
TCCAGACCGAGCCCGTCCAGTCCAAGACTGGTAGTCTGTGGTCCAGTCCAGTCCAACCTTCCATTTGGACTGGACTGGACTGAGCCCTACCCCAGACTGGGACCGTCCGGACTGGTGGAATCATTGCTCGACAACAAAGTTAAGTTAGATCTTCCAGATGAAGAGGGAGAGAGAGAAGGAGAAGTTGACCCCAAACTCTACCAAGCAATCGTTGGATCTCTTATGTACATCGCGCTCGCCACGAGACCGGATATCTCATTCACAGTAGCAGCACTTAGTCGATACAATTCGAGGCCTTTTGCCAGGCACTTAACAGCAGCGCAACGCGTGCTTCGATATCTCAAAGTTACGAAACACGACCATCTTCACTACAGTTCTAACGGCACCAATCCAAATGTTATTGGGCCAAATACTCTTATTGGCTACACAGACTCTGAATGGGCCTGCGATAGCGCAGATCGAAAATCTCAGGGAGGCCATATATTCATCTCGAACGGTACCATATCTTGGCAGTCACGGAAGCAAGACTTAGTTGCAACATCGACATTAGAAGCAGAATATGTCGCATGCTTGGAAGCCTTGAAAGAAGGAAGATGGCAGCTGCAACTTTGCAAAGATGTCAAACATCGCCGAAAGGACGACGACAACGAGAACAACGAACCGCTCCCGATTCTCTGCGATAACGAAGGCGCACTTGCTCACATTATCAATGGAACAATCAAGGTACGAACGAAACACATAGATGTTTGCTATCACAACAGTCGAGATCTGCACGAGCGCGGCATAGTCAAGTACTCCTGCGTATCAACACAAGAAAACGTTGCCGACATCTTTACGAAAGCACTGCCGAGAGAGAAGCACGAGAAGTTCACGAAGGCTATGAGTTTATGGTAGATCTGGAGGACTGGATTTGGAAGGCTATGGTATTGAGCATATTAGGATGGACTAGGTTTTTCTTTCTTTGTACGTGATGACTACGGATTGCACTCTTTCCCGACCTACCGCAGCCAATTAGGAGGAGGGTTTTAATGAGGCACCGGAAGACGATTCACATGGACTTTGTTTGGACTTTGTTTGGACTATGTATGGGCTCACAGAGTTATGGACTTGCTACGGAACGCAGCAAGAGGGGGAAGTGTTGCATGTGTACCTGCTTCGTGAGCCTCACAGCTTAGGTCCGTTTGATATGCAGTTGGTGTATGAAGATATGCCTCAGGAGAGCGGCTCATATCAGTGCAGAGCGGCTCATATCAGTGCAAACGGATATGCAAACGGATAAGAGATATGGAGACGGATATGGCTGTGAATATGAGAAACAAGTCTGTATATATATGGGCCTTCTGGCCTCGAGAGATCAGTCAATCAACAAGTCTAAGAAGCATCCAAAGTAACATGAACCATCTATAATCGTAATAGAAAGTTTACATAGGCATGTGATTGCCAATTCGAGCCACCGGTTCAACGACCGGTACTGTATTAAGCACCGGCAAACATGTTATCATCATGCGCCAATGGGGCGCGGCTAGTAATGCATAATCTCTTCCTAGTACTGGAGTTTCGCCGGTAATATTGTAGGAAGGTACTTCAAAATGCACATGCTCTAAGGGTGCACACCTAGTATAATACCGGAAATAATACGTCAGTTAATAATAGATTGCGGCACATTGAGAAACCAATCTCTAACAACGCAACAAGCTGCGACGTATAAACCCTCTCCTAGACAATAACTACTTTTCGTCCCCAAACCCCGCCTCTGAATCAAAACGTTCAGTACCACCGGGTGTGTCCAACCCCTCACCGCAATCTGACTCCACCGCATTTGTGGATGGCCTATAATCCCTCGACGCCTCTACCACTGCTAGTTGCCTCCGCAAACCTTCATTTTCTTCCTTCCAACCTTCAACCTCTTTCTTCCATTCTTCCACTTCCCGCTTCCAATCTGCGACCCCATTTTTCCAACCCCCAAGTTCACCTTGGAGTTTCTCGTTCTCCGACTTTGTGGCCCTCATCTCCCTTTTCAGTTCTTCCATCTCTTGAATTATGGCAGCCACATCCACTTTCTTCTCCTCTCGAACGGTGCCTCGGCCAGCGCGGATTTTAGCGACGTGTGCAGAAAGCATGTTCTCGGTGCGGCTGAGAAAACTGCTGTAATCGCGCGGCCAGGTTCCGGTGCTTTCGAGGAGTAGCTCGCCACTGGTCGAGGACACGATAAAAATCTTGCATGAGCCGCCTTCGTTGACGGTGAGCATTCTTGGATTATGGCCGGGAAACATTTGCGCGCAGTTTTCGAGGATTTGGTTGGTGTAGTAGACGCGGTCTGACATTTTGATTGAATGAAGAGGAAGATGGGAACCGTGTGGGAGGATAGAGAGAGCTAGCTAGCATTATAAGCGACTGAGAATGGTGTGGGTAGCACAACTACCCCGCATGTTCGGATTCCTGCCAATTATATCCCATCATGTAATCTTCCAACCTGGTTGAAACGGAATTGTGCCGCAAGTCACACAAGAAATTGAAGTCGTGAGGGTCACATGATCATAGCAGGGGATGCTTGAAGTTGTAAATTAATCCGTACTCCCTCTCTACTATCATATACCAATCGTGATTTGAAATCTCGGATATGCTAACTGCAACTCCTAACATAATCTCGGATCTCGTGTTCGATCATATAACATGGTTTATAACTGACACTTAACTCAAAGACGAAGTGAACTACAATCATCCGCAAATTGCTGCCAAAAGTTAGATCGCGGGTATTCACCCATATCTCGAGGGTAAAGCCTGGGAGACTATCATACTTTATGGTTCACACCAAGTCAACGGTTAATCCCTTCCATGAATAATACCCTCTGATGAATAATACCCTCTGATGAATAATACCCTCTGACCCGTGAAATCGAAGTCGAAATAAGTTACTTACAGTGTTCATCACTCGAACCAAGATGTATGGGTTAGGGTTTCCTATTGGATCTCGCGTTCCGATGGGCTGATTTCACCTCACTAATAAATGGTATCACCGCTGAAATGCTGCTCTAACATCTAGATTGCGGAAGTTATTCACCAACGATGCTTGTAAGAGTATATTATATAAATACCATTTTCAAGACTGCCTACTGCTAAGACTTCGACAAACCTTCAGTATTGACAAACCGCATACATTACAAGCATTACGGAGAGTGAAAGCATAAATCACACTCCTGGGCACAAACAGTCATTAACTCTACTTTGGGAGCCCACATGAGCAGCAGGCAACGGCAGTCATCCCAAATGCCCAAAGACAGTAGCAATTAAAACACATCATCCGCAGCTGTAAAGTCAAGCTCAGCCGGCCCTATCGCTAGGTCCTTCTTTGGAACTTCTCGTTAATTGTCAACGAGAAGTCTAGAATCGTCTTAATACTATCTTGCACTATCTCATGTTCGTTTTTAAGCTTCTCGATCATAAGGAAGAGATCCTTATTTGCCGATATCTTCCGGTCTCTGACCGAGTCCATCTGAGCAATCTTCGTGACGGCCAACTCCTATTCGAGCTGTAGGTCCGAATCAAGGTTCACGTTCGACACATCGAGGTCGTGTCGACAACGATTTTGATCTGTTCTGCCTGTAGCTCTTTGACGAGCTTCTGAAGTACGGCCACCTCGCATTTTGAATCCGAAAGCTTACCCAGGAAATAGGCTGCCTCAGCTTTAGCCTGTGTCAGATTGAGATTTGGCACGGCCTCCGCCTGCTGTAGCTGGATGAACACCGACATGCGAGATTTGCAGATGGACACTTCGGACATTGAGCTAGTGCCAGTGCTAGTTGGGTATTAGCGAACGAAGCGTGGCACCAGTGTGTAGGGAGGTACAAACCAAGGGTTCCGCAATCATCAGCATATTTATCGTGAAACGCAATAATCGAAGCATCAGGATCTATCGAATCGACGTGTATTTCTAGCGGGAAGCAGAGTTAGGCGTGAAGGGGATAAGAGGATACGTACCGGCGTTGCAATCATGCGGAAGACCTCTGAATAAGTGGTATTTACTCAATCAATGAAAATCTGCAGGAAACGCGGTTGTATCTGGTGGTGGCATGTACGGGTATTCTCTTTATTACTATATGACCTGAAAGGAGGTCGCCGATCACGGAAATCACCGAATTGACTCACAGGCTACGGACTCACAGTCGTAGACCCATCCACGAGTTTTCACTCGCCACCGCCACTGGTATTTGCAATCGTGAGCATCCATGGACTTCCATGGTGTTCCAGGCTCTCATGTATATACCGACAGAGCTTCTCCCTGGGATAGTAGAATAGACTTCTTCCGCTTTACGTTCGTAACACTCTTCCTTCGCTAATTCCGAGTGCACGGGGCGTGTCCGTGTTATCTGCCTCTGTAGTAGTAGCGTATCAACGGCCATAAAAGCACCGAGATTGAGCTCTGGAGCAATGTTAACCATCAAGTCCATTAGCAATGACTAGATAGAGAGTATATCGCATCCTCGTCGTTTGTCAAGACTTCCGAAGTATGTAGGAAGATCTACAGAATCCCCCAAGCTAGCAGTGGACATACTATCCCCTTTTCCTTCATAACCATATCCCAAGCATCAAACTCAATCCATTCTATCATCCATAGCAGGCAACGGCTCGGGCAAATGAACCAGCACTCTGGTTGACCCAAAGAAGTGGAATCTTTCCAGCCCATCAATCTCCGAAGCACAATAGAGGCGTAAACTTACTATTATCCTCTCCGTTCACCACAATATCTAAAGTATCGAAACATATCGATTCCATTAACATCGTAACAGGAAACGCCTCGGACAGATGAACCGATATTCTCATTTACCTTCCTGAGAGCAAAATTTATCTTACCCATCAACATCCGTAGCAGTAGTGAGTCGACAATCGTACCATCATCTGCCATCTTCACTTTGACCTCCGAAGTAACCGAATCTAGCTACACCATCAGTCCCCATAGCAGCAATCAAGTCGGCAGACAAACCGGTAATGCTGCTCTCTCCTCCGGAGAAGCGAAATCTATCGACTCGACAAGTTTTTGGGACAACGGGTTACAGTAGTATCGGAGTTCCCGTTGAATCCCAAAATAGCAGAATCCCTTGATACGTCCTCACAATAAGAAGATTCTGTAAATAGTTAGTAGTGGGGAGTTAACTGGGAGGTACACATACCGTATCATCGTCGGTGGTATCATAGTTGTTGAACATGATGGCGGGCATAGCTTTTAGTAACAGAGGATGGAGAGGGAAGAGGGAAGAGAGATGGAAGGGAACCGAATGACGGACTGGATATGTTAATCCCCATTCGCAGATGCACCCCATCCGCAGATGAGGCAAATCCGTGAATAGGGTGAAACTTCGGTGTGGGGCAACCACACTACAACAGCCACCACACCACAACAACCACCACTCATTCAAACTAGTCCACCATCATCATCACCATAATCATGGTTCCTATTACTTAGTTTGGCCATATGTCAGATTGCTGCTGCCATCGCCATTACCATACCACCTTTTATATTTTATTTTTTATTTTAGCATTAAGTTCAGTCTCGCTGTATGTAATAGGAGGTGTATAAACACTATAGTGGTGGTTGGAGTGGGCAGACGGAGTACCTATTTGTAGTCGCGGATACCTACCTCCATATTGGCAGATTCCGTATCCCATTCAGGGGTCACACCAAGCAACACCCGATCCGAGGATGGGATGGATCCGTGAATGGGGCTTGACAGGTGTGGTGGTTGGCAGGTAGGGAGAGAACGAGGCGTATGCCGGAATGTTTCTCGTCGGTGAGTTCAGATCAGACGATTGCGGTGTAGCAAGAAAGTCTCAGAGATAGCGAAATATGCTACCCAAAACAGTACACATGCTCCGTGCGCTTCGCGAGCGCGCCCGTAATTTTTCGTCGAGACTAGTGAAAGCACTGCGAATTGTTGGCACGGGATTTGGCCCGGTGGCTTTTGTGGCGTTTGACCTAAGGCTCGGGCATGAGGCCGGTGGCTTACGGCCCCCATTGGCCTCGCCTGCCCCCACCAGCCTCGCCTGCCCCCACCTGCCTCGCCTGCCCCCATGCTGAGGAGTAGGGCTAGCCCCGGAAGTGATGCCCGGCATTGGTCTCCGGATGTGATACTCGGCTTCGCCGAGTATGCTCTCTCCTTTCCCATATATATTCGCCTGTCTTTCTCTCTCTTTGCTCTTTAGACAATCACTTTTGTACGATAGTCAATTCAATATCTCTATTCGTACTCGATTGATCTCAACACGAATGAGAGCGAGTGCCAGCACATCCATCTAAGGCACCCCATGTGATTGAAGTAAGTGTCTAAATTTCTCTCGCCAAAGTTTACTGATTTGAGTGACAACCCGTAAAGCAGTCGAAAATGACAAGCTACAGTCGGGCCATGGATAGGGAGGGATAAAAATATGCATCTGTCCTCAGTAGTATAGTGGTTAGTATTTCCGCCTGTCAGTGCATCATCGCGGGAGACCAGGGTTCAATTCCCTGCTGGGGAGTCTTTTTGAGCTTTTCAAGAACATTATTCTATCTTGGCTATTTTCCTTTTAACCTTCGCCGCCGTAAATTCACATTATACCAGGGATTACAAAGTCAATCCGTTCCATCGCAAGTACACTGACCATAAATGATGACTTTGCTCTGACCCAAATGCAGAAGTTATTTCCACCTGCAAAGGTGTGATGATTGTCTCATAGAAAACCATGTTATTTTAAACTGGTTCTACTTCGAACAAAAACACACGTACTAGCCTACTGTTACAATTAGCAATGGATGATGCTCTAAATTCTATCTTGTGGGGACCAAGATGTCCGGAGATGGTCTTCTCTTGATTCATAAAGTCACGTTCCTGTTGTGTATGGCGAAGAATGAACGGAAGTGACGCGCGATATCTATGGCGGTGAAGGCTGAAACGGAATTTATTGTCAGTGACGTTGCCGGAAGTTAACATCACCAAGTAATATATACCTGTATCACGATGAAACGGCGACTCTGCCCGCATGTGTGTGTTGTGCTGATAGATTAAAGACTGTATTTCAATTTGACATAAAATCAAGTACATAAACTAGGAATATTTTGTAATAGAACCCGAAGACTTCCACTATGTCTGTAGAGGCGAGCAGCTGCCGTCAGCACCTTCTCGTGAGAAGAAAGGTGTCATTGCGAAACACCACACTTTCTTTGCCTTTTGCATTACGGTTTTTGAAAGACCCCCGACACATTATGCAGTGTTTACCAAACACGATGGTAGTGTAAGTTACATTACATACTGAGTGAGATCTCGTGTAGAGCTCTGTAAAACTATCGTGATGTTAGAGTGCAAAGTGGGCCAAAACTAATAATTTAGTATATGGACGAAATGTAAAATTTGGTTTGTGCTGGGAGACTGGACAATAGATCAAAAATCGCACTATAGGTCGATATCAAAAGCTGCAGAACAGCGCTAGATTTATTAGAGTAGATAGCTCTTCACAATATGATATGGGCCTGTGGCAATTTTCCATATTCGACCACATTCTAATGAAATTGAGTTGGGCCTCATACAAAATGACTCGGATTATTACAGCAATGGTGAGTCGGGAGACTTTTGATGTCGACAAGTATACAAACCTGTACTACCATAGTATTGCATTAGATTTTATACGTTATGTAGGATATATTCTAATGAAATAGTCACCCCTTGGTTTGTACGATTAGAGGCTTGTACCGAATTAAACCATCGGGAATGTAAGTTCTAATAACTACAGCAATCTATTCACTGGAATATTAGTGTTACTTGCTGAGAACTGGTATTTCGCTTCGGTTGGATCAAGTTAATTAATCCGATATGATAAATCTTCTATACTAGTAGCCAAGAATTATCTGACCATCTCTGCGGGAGACCAAGGAGTCCTGTTACGCCAAATAACTAGTCTAATAACATGAGAAAGAGCTGCCATCTACGAGAACAATCCTTGCTGTTTTTGGCCGTGTTTTATGACAATAAGGTTTTATCCTAGTCATCCTTTTCTAACTGCCCACAGACAATGTCCTCGATTTGCCACACATGATGCGCTGTCCCTAGCGACAAACATATATATATTGTTAAGAGCCCAGGCTCCAGATATCACCATGCACGCTGGAATTTGAAGTACCAACATGGCGGAAGCTGTTAAAAGTATATGAGTAGTGTACACATTAAATTTCTTTTCGTGTCGACATCTATCTGGCTTCATAGGGTGGTGTATCATCGCTGAGGTGAACTTTGGAGTTGTTGTTGTTTATTCATACTGTATGCGCTCTTGTCTGAGAATGACAGGACCTAATACCCCCTCCGCCTCCGGGCGAGCCGGCTAGATGGCGGAGCTCCCCCCCCGCTACCCTTCATCCCCGCTGACAAATGAAAGATAAAAGATAGAAAATAGAAAAGAAAAGAAAAATATAAGCCCATTGCCGCCGCCCCCCGCACCTGAGTCAACCTCTGCGCCCGCTCCATACCGCCATTCATTTGGGCAGGAACTTCCCGACTTCAGTAGCCGCCAGGAAGTCCACCACCGCTTGATCGCACTCTTCCATGGAAACCAGCTCAGAGACCTGCACGTGTCGGCATCTGCCCGCTTTCCAGCCCGTCACCATTCCCACCGCCTTCCAGAGTGCTTTTTGCTGGTCTCTCCACCGGCTGCAATGGTGGAAGAGGTGCTCCCGCGTCTGGGCCGCTGTCCCTTCACACCACCAGCATTTATCGTCCTCTCGGTGGCCGAACCGTTTTAGGTAGACTCCAGTGGGTGCATGCCTGCACTTTAGTCGGTAGAATCTGGTGGTGAACTTTGGAGTGACAACAGCAAGGTTGTTGCTCACTTCCACACAAAATATCTGCACAAGCACTTGTTAGTATAATGAAGGGTACTTATGAGATACATACCTAGTTGAGGTACTGTTGGAAACATAGCACTCAATATTTATATCAAAAAATGTACCTCAATTTTCCATCACATTTGAGTCAAGCGCTGAAATAGTAGATTACGTGCTAGGAAGCGTTGGGACAGGTAAAATAGACTCGCGGCACACACCGAATTGACATTTGCACCGGCATCCAACCAAAGCTCTACGAGGTCTATTGGGCCCCTCCCCACCGCCAGTGCCACAACTGACGGCCCATTCTGGAAGTTGAGGATCGCACCAGCGTCCTATAAGATCTTGATAATATCGATATTACCCTTCTCCACGGCATTGGCCAAAGCAGACGACCCGTTCACGATGTTATGTTCTGCGCCCGCACGCAATAAACGCCCACCAACTCATAGCTTCCCCCTTTCACAGCAGCAGCAAGCACCGGTAGCTTTAAATGTATGTAGCGATCGAGTCCGGAGTCCCAGAGGAAGTTAAACATTTCGACGTTATCCGGTGCAGCGGCCATCTTGAGCGGGCTTCGTAAGACTCCCCTGCTTTTCCCACAAGTGTATGCCGGTGGGTTGACGTCTGCCCCAGCTTTCAATAACATACAAACTACCTCAACTTCACTCATCGCAACTGCTTCCTGAAGCGGCGTTCTGAAGGAGGTGGTACCAGGAGTGCTGACCTCAGCATCGGCATCTAATATTACGCGAACTATCTTGGTACAACCGCCCTGCACCGCCCCCTGGAGCGCAGTTACCCCAAGACAATGGCTAGCCCTGAACTATGTACCCTCAGAATGTATGGGCCCCAGCTGCTGCACAGCTAGTGCGTTAATATTTGGTCCTGCGTCCAACATTATCTGAACCAGTTCTGTGTTACCGGTGTCGACCGCTTCCTGAAGAGCAGTATATCTTAACGTATGTTGATTGTGATACTCCGTTGCATATCGATCGGGGCTAGCAGGAGCATTGACATTGGCACCTTTGTCTAAAAGGATCTGAGCTAGCTGAAACGATAAATCTTGATTCCTTAGCCCAGAGATTTCCTGAAGTGTGGTGACCTGGTCATCTTGACTGCAGGTAAGTTTGTGGGCACCCGGTGCATTGACATCCGCGCCTGCATCTAAAAGTAAAAGAACTAGCTCAACGTTGCCCTCTCGCGCTGCTGCCAGGAGTGCAGTCGTATTAATTGGAACTTGAAGCTGCGGTTTGTTGTCGGAGACCTTGCCCAGCATGGTTTGTACGAGGTCAATTGCTTGGTTGGGTAGAATGACATCTTCTTGAATGAGAAAAATGGCGTATGAAAGGGCAGAGAGGCTGGACGGCAGGTTTACTTGTGCGCCTGCGTTCAACAACATCCGAACTATTTCGATAATTCCGGTTCTAAGTGCAGTGTGAAGCGCGCATTCCCGGTATGTGGTTTTGCCGACAGTTACTGCTGACCATTGTGGCGCGATCTCGGCGTTGACATTGACACCTTTATCCAACAGAATTCGTGCAAGTTCTATGTTGCTATTTGACGCTACTATATAGAGAGGCATACCCTGTTCAAGTCCATTCACTCAGGCGGTTCCTCCACGGAGTACCTAGTCAGTTCACGGAGGCCCACCTTCCCACAACAAACCGTCTATTCATGGAATCCGTACCCCACCTCCATGTACGGACTAGTTCGTTGAAAGAGCCAATAGAAATTTTTTAATATGCTATACGTTATCATGATTCCTACAATGGGATTCCTATTGCATGTCTTGATGCAACTACATTAACACTGTGCTCCATGTCATCGTTGAAACTGGCTCATCTTCCTTATTTTCCTCCTCACAGCCTGCCTCCTCATTGCCCTCCTCTTCTTGCTCTTCCTCCCCAGTGACCACTTCCTCCTCAAGAACCTCCTCATCCTCAGTATCCCAGTCAGGCAAATTACTCCTCACATTGGCAGTATCCTCCACCGATGCAATGATTCCACCAGTCCGGACGGTCCCAGTCTGGGGTAGGGCTCAGTCCAGTCCAGTCCAAATGGAAGGTTGGACTGGACTGGACCACAGACTACCAGTCTTGGACTGGACGGGCTCGGTCTGGACCAGTCCACACACACTTACAAATTCGACATTGTTTCATAGTCAAGTATCACTGAAAACATGACTCATCCTCACATTTGATAACTACTCACCTCTGAATACCCACTCTGGGCGAAATTATGACAGTTCTGTCTGTATATTCGGTACCATCAAGATATATTTCTCCCATTAAAAGACCGATACAGTGAGAAATATACCCTAACCCTGGACACAGCGCTGGACTGGTCTACGCCAGTCCAGTCCAGTCCAGTCCTGGTCCAACAGAATTGTGGACTGGTCCGATCCCAGTCCAAAACGTCTTGGACTGGACTGGACTAAACCCGGACTAGTCCAGTCTGGACCGGTCCACCCCCGGACTGGTGGAATCATTGCACAGATGTGGGATCAGTATCCACATAAGGATCTCCTTGTGCATTGGCTCGACGGCATTTAAGATTGTGACTTCGCTGTGGCGGAGCGACTCTTGTATCTTGTTCGAGATTAACATACCTGATGGGCCAGTAGAACATCCTGCATTTATGCACTGTGTACCACCATGTCAGCCATGGCATTGAATTGTGCACTCGGATTTTGCTTTGAAACTCTTGCGACAAATCGTTGTGCAATTGCCTTTCCAACTAGAACGTACTTGGATGAGCTTCGCACCGGACTGAAGAGGAGCAGCTTCCTGAAGCATAAGTACTCGATCGCTACCCTGCTTTAAATTGCGCAATTCGATGTGTGATGGTAGATATATGGAAGGTCATATTTTTAGTACGATAGAATCTATGAAACGTACTCAGTTGACTGGTGAAGAATGTCCTCAATTGCGGTGCACTGAATATATAGGATTGATGAATGTACCCAATTGTGCTGAGTTGAACGCAGGCAATTGATAAATGTACGTAATTGTGCTGCGCTTAACTTACAGGGTTGCGCTGATTGGATTCAGCGGGACAGAGCAAACTGAATGTTCGTACATGCCAGTGCGTGTAAATACATGAGTGCAAAGCAGAGTATATGTAATTTTGACTGAGTCAGCGAACGACCAAGTCAGTTCACAGGTGCGGTACGGACTCCATAAATGGATGGTTCATTTGTGGAAGCTGGGCCTGTGTGATCTGACTAGGTACTCCGCGGAGAAACCGCCTCCCTGAATGGACTAGAACAATATGCATCAGGTCCAGGGTGATGCGTCTGGTCTACTCAAATCATGGAGGCAGTTCCTCATCGGAGTACGTAGTCAGTTCACGGAGGCCCACCTTCCGTGAATGAATCATCCATTCACGGAGTCCGTACCCCACCTCCATGAACTGACTAGTTTATTTACGGAGTCAAAGAAAATTTACAAATTATGTATATATCTTTATGATCCCTACAATCAGATGCGTCTTGGACGACCTGATGCGACTACAATTACACTGTTCTCCATGTCATTGTTTGAAACTGGCCCATCTTTCTCATTTCCCTCCTCATTTCCCTCCTCCTCATTTGTCTCCACCCCTTCCTCTTCCTCCCCAGTGACCCTTCCTCCTCGAGAACCTCCCCATCCGCAGTATCCAGGTGTGGCAAATCACTGCTCTCATTGGCAGTATCCTCCGCAGATGTGGGATTAGTATCCACGCATGCATTTCCTTCTGTATTGGCTCGACAGCTTTTTAGATTTACTTGGCTCCAGTGGAGCTGATCTTTTGTTTCATTGGAGATTGAAAGTACGTGATGGCGCAGCAGAAGGTCCTGAATTTATGCACTGCGCACCACCATCTCGGCCATGGCAATCAAATTTGCACTCGGCTTTTGCTTTGGAACATTTGCAACGAACAGTTGTGCAGTTGCCTTTGCACCTACAATTGACTTGGATGTGCTCAGCAGGGGACTGAAGAAAAGCAGCTTCTCGAAGAGTGTTGACACGAGAAGATGATGGAGAAGAAGATGAATTGTCTGTCGATACAAAGAGAAGGAAAACTATGGACTTTATATATGAATGAGAGAGATGGAAAACCCAATGCCGACTGCCAAAGCCGGAGCCCAATGCCGAGTACCAGTGCCGAGCCGTCCTTGTCGCCATGGGGGCAGGCGAGGGCGATGGGGGCAAGCAAGGCTGGTGGGGGCAAGCGAGGCTGGTGGGGGCGGGCGAGGCCGATGGGGGCAAGCGAGACTGGTGGGGGCAGGCGAGGCCATTGGGGGCCGTAAGCCGCCGGGCCAAATCCCTAGTCAACACTCCCCCTTTGGCCCAAGGCTTTCCAGACGAAGTGAAACAAAACCAAAGAAACAAACGAAAGTCTGAGATCCTCCTCCAAGTTCCAAATGCCATTAAATCCAAAGAAAATCAAAGCATACAGTGTAGATTCAACCGGAATCCAAGATAAACAGTGCAAATCCAAGTACACAATCTGAAACAAAGGAAATCCCAAAGTCCTGCCCGTGATCTTATCGGAGTCCAATCTCCTCCACAAATTCGCTTAGTTTAACTCCCCCTAGAGCCTTAGTGAGAGCATCTGCCAGCATCTCCGTGCCTGCGACGTGCTTGATCTCAATCTCGCCTTTGGCAATAGCTTCATGAATTGAGTAGTACTGGAGTCGTAAGTGCCGCCTATCAGATTGGAAGTTGCGCAAGTTGAAAGTTGTAATGCAGTTTAGGCCGTCATTTAGAATACGCCTGGTGATGCCTCTGCCAATTCCGATCTCTGAGATGAGGTCTCGCAGCCAGTCGATCTGCACTTTGCCGTACACTGTGGCAATCAGCTCTGCTTGCATTGTCGATTGGGCTACTACACTCTGCTTCTTCAACTTCCAAATGACGAGAGTTTTGAGGGTGTAGACTATGATTCCGGAGGTGGACTTGCTCGTGTCTGCTTCTCCCCCCAAGTCTGCATCGGTGTAGCACAAGATTGACTGAGAGTCATGCCCGAGGCTTGGGTGTTAGGGGTTCTCGCCTAGAAGTGTAAGGGTACTTGTACCATGCGGTATGTCCTTTAGCGGGGGCATACTAATCACGTCTCGATTGGATAAGCGTGGCTTGTATGCCTTAGCAGAATCATTGAAAGCAAAAATGCCATGGCAGCTGATTTGAGGACGCAACAACGCCGCCAGATCGACAGGACTAGTTCCAGCCGAGCGGATTGTTTTCAACCAGATTCATTCATAGATACTATGCGGTTGCACATAAGTGCACGGCAGTAAAGTGCAAGTAAAGGGCTCTCCGGTTTCCAAGCCTCTTGGATGGGGGCACGTCCGGGTTATGGGACAACCTAACCATTTACACCACTAAGGGACTATGGCATTGGCTTTAGGCAGAAGCGGACATCATTCATTGACTTGAGTGAGCTGGTGCTGGGAGGTTAATCAAAAGCTTTGATTACACGAATAAGGTCTACGTTGGCATAGCAGCCGATAGAGTAACTGTCTTAAGACTATGAGCATTTAGTATCATTGCATATTAATTGCCTAACAGACGTGTCATCTGGGTATGTGCGATCCAACTACCGAATATATTGTATGATGGCTACCTGACAAAGTTGAAGTTATGGTCTGATTTATGAGCCGATATGTTATCATACATGAACACGATAACCAAACGGATGCGTGGCAATTGGTAGTCAGGCGCGGTCGATGGGACGAAAGATGGTTAGATACATGGTATCGTTGAGGGATTAAATCATAGTCTGAAGAGGGTTTCGAGAGACTATAAAGAGATCACATTGTTCCGGAAATGTAGAAGAAGCGCGAACAGCTAGAGAGAGAAAACAATTCTTACCAGCGGAGAAATAACCTTATTTATTATTGCGTTTTTATGATACCTATACCTATTATCCTATACCTAGAATCTATTAGCTTTCTGTAGCAGCCCCGCACCCTTGGAAAGTAGCCTCCTCTGAATGACAATGACCTTCCAGAATGACAACGACGTCATCATATACCCTCTGGAGAAGATTATATCCTTCGCCAAAGAAAACCAACAAATCTATGTAGCTCAGTACATTTGGTGGCTGGCATCGGTTATTGGCCTCGAGTCGGGATTAATTACCTATATCGATAACTTTAAGGGTAGTGTGAGCAACGGTTCCGGACCATCACTTCGGGTCCGGGTCAGGGTCCAAACCGAACGGTTCCAAAATTGGCGGTACGGGTCGTCAATAAACCCGAACTGCCCACTCGGGTACAGTTCCACCCTAAACTCCCAACCCGTCTGAATTGGGCGGGTTGTCAGTGGGTCGCCCAGCGGGTCCATCTACAGATTCATATAAGGCTGTTGTATTTGCAGTGTGTTAATAGTATCTTATCAAAATCGCGTTTTCAGCAACCAACAATGTGCTTTTGCTTGTTGAGCAGTGTGCAATATCGATTAATTTGGTATCTGTGTTTCACCTTCGATATATGCTATTTTTGCCTAGCAAGGCATTAAATACTACATTTACGCATGCGAAGATCCGTGCGATACCTTGATTACGAAAAATGCAAGTCCAGAACTGCTGACGCTCGGTTGATGCTCATTTTCAGGATGCCGCAGGGAGCATCTCGCTGTTGTTTATGCCAGTAAAGGTTGCCATCATCCCATAAATGGATGTCTGCAACCAATCGGAACATATCTTATCCAAGATGCAAAGCTAATCATTGTTGACGGTTCGTTGATGCTCATGCTAAGAATGGGGGGGGGGGACCGTATTGCTATCTCTTTTGCCAATAAAAGCTGCCAATACGTCCGTTATACATAATAACGACCAAGTCACTGGTGAATTACAGTATTTACAAGACCACAAATTGTTGACACTCTGTTGACGCTCATTTTAATGGATTGTCCATTCAACATCTGCTGCTGTCGATAATTGATTTCATCCTGATTTGACCTGATTGGCTGTTATTCTGCCTGATTGAGACTCAGCCCTGTGGCAAAGCCGAGCAGCGTAATAATCTTGCACTGTTCACTCTCACACGACTAAAAATGATGTATCATGCCAAAAGATTCATTGCGCCTGCTACACATCTATGTATGAACCGATATTCATGATCTAGTTGTTACCATTCGCGCATAATATTTCTCTAACTGAAACTCTCGGCCAAGCTACATAAAGCTGGTGAACCATTGACGCATTCTGTCCTACTTTTTTTTCCCACCTTTATTTCTCCGCGTTTCTACTGCGTTGACCGTCACCAACACCTTTTCAGCCTGTCTTTTTGACTTCTATGTTGGCCGAACGAATCCGGGCACATTTGGCGCGACGCTCACATCTTTCTGCTCTGGGCATTCCGGATCCGCAATGCCATTTTTGGGGTCTATATGGCATTCATTGTCCACTGTGCAATCATCTTCGCTGTCATTTGGATTATTCAAGTCGCCATTCCAGTTCATCAAATCAGCAGTGTCGGAAAAGCTTTCAGGTGTGCTATCGTCGTCGCTTTCAACTGGATGACCATTGATTCTCTGGATTCGGTGGACATTCAAGATCTGAGTTCGTCCTCGAAGGAGGTCTTTTGCAGACAAAGCTGTTCGCAAAGGTGATCTTTCTGACAATTTAAATGTAGCCGCACCATCATGTTGAAAGAGTGACCAGGATGCTTTGACGATCTCTTTAGTGTCCGAAATGTATCCCATGGTGGACATCTGCTTGTTTTGAGCGCAAGATTCCTTCTGGGTAGCACGTAGGTTTTGGCTGCCCTGCCACATCTCCAAAAAGTCATGAACCTTGCCCATTCTGTGCAATGTCCTTTCATCCGCCTCTTTCTTCATTTCCGAGTCGTTTTCTGTGTTGGGGTATCCAATTCTGGGTCAGTGCCTGCCAAGATCCCGTTATTGGCTCGAGAAAACTGCCTGACAACGACTTTTTCGCGAAGGGTCTTGCCTGTGGTTTTTGACTGCCTCCATTCAATAACATCTCGGCCAAGGGAAAAACTGGCCACAATTCCGACACCATGTGGTGTGATAGAGAATATGTCGCGAGCCACATTGGAGAGATTGGCGTATTTTGAGTGTGTTTCCTCCTGTTGGCGCCACCAATCGGTTATGTCCGGTATCCAAAATGTACGGCTAATCTCCATTGGGTTGGAGTGGTAATCATTAAGATTTGGATTAATTTGTGCCCAGTTCTTTGGTGCTTCAGGCGGCGAATTTAAATTGAGTCTGGCGGCGGTCAATAAGCGGACTGCGCGATCACTTCGTCCAGGTGTCGTCTCAGGCACATTGATAGGCGTTAAGTATTCCTCATCATCGCTGGACAAATCATATGGATCAAAGAATGATTGATAGGACCCTGATGCCGTTGCAGAGGATACAAGATTGCTGCTCAGTACCATTTTGAGTGTATCAACCGGCGCACATCGATGTTTGGCGCAGTATTCCTTCTCCACATACTTCAGAAAGGCGTCTTGGTATTGTGCAGTGTACGATGTCTTGTCCTCAGGATTAATATTTGTTCCGTTGTCCCACTTTCTACAGGATCGCAACTTCCCGAAAGGATCAAGCATGTGTGCGGAAATCTGAAGCATGCCCGTCGTTGGAGTCACTTCAGCGTTGTATTTAGAAAGCATCTGCAGGGCTAACTTCACAGCAACGAACAAGTCTTCCTTCCACTGAGTCTTCTTCTTGGCCAAAGCTCGCATCACGCGATCCATGTGATCGAACATCTCGTTGTACACTGTGATAACGTGATACAATGTGACTGTATGCCTCTTTGACATCCAAAGGGTCCAATATCAAAATGGCCTCAACACTTCTATGACATACTTGACAATCGTCCATTCATCCTGAGTTGTGAATAATGGCCAGTATTCAGCATATTTTAGGTTTTGAAGCCCCTGGCGGGTGAATTCCCGTAAGCGGTAGGCGCACTTAATCAACTCCAGTGTACTGTTTCAACGTTTCACCTCATCCATAATCAGAAGTACTGCAATGCGGACTTTGGCATTTTGAAAGTCAATGAACTTCTTTCGTTGACCAGGTATCAGCGTAATTAATACAGCAAGCATTCTCTGCTATATGAAGGTCAACTTCAGGACTTTCAAAATATCATGAAATATGTACTTTCTCAATTATCTTGGCTAAACCTGGTTTCATGGCCGACACTATGTTGATTCTAGCATTACCCTCTTTTGGAAGTCTTTGACTCATCCCAATGACTATGCTTTCATTCTATCCAAATTGCTGATTGCGGTCATGGGCTTCCCAAGACTTGGAGCGGCCTTTCACACCGAGACTGCTCATGAATGCACCTAAAGCCAGCTGTATGACGTCCACCATGCATGGTATGTGGTTCCTCAATGCCGGCCAGTCGATTCCACAGGCCTCAAGTGTTGATTGCAGCTCGCTTGTCATCGAGTAGTTTGACGACGTGTTATCAGTTGTAATACCAAGCAAACGGCCGTCGGTAAACTCAAAACGATTAAGCACATCCTTCAAATGTACGGATAGCCTTGCTCCAGTATATTGGGCCTTGACCTATCATCTGTAATTAGCTTTCGAAACGCGAACTGAACAGGCGATCAACCTCATCGAACGCGAGTTGAAATTCAAGCAATGCCCAATTTCGATCCATATAGTAAGGAATGACGGATTGTATCACTAGTTTGTTCGTGGATGTCCATCCGTCCAAAGCTAAACTAACTTTAATTCGTATCGGGTATTGCTTCTTAATTGCATCCACAGTCAATGCATATTCCCTCCGGCAAATGTTAGTAAGGGTCGTAGTGGATGATAGGACTAGGTCATCGTATGATGCCTTATATGACCGTCATAGCTCGAGATTTGATACAGCGTTCCATGGAATATGTGCCGAAACAAATCCTAACATGAGGTAGCGATTCCATGAGTCTTGGTGAAATTCGGAAGTTTCAAAGTCCTTATCCGCCAGTTTGGAACATTTTGTCTGGCATTTTGGTCAGTACGGATTGAATTGGATATGAAATATCATTTTCCTCGGCACACTTACTATTGTCAATCCGCGACTTCCTTGTCTCTTCAGGATGGCCAAAGCTGTTTCATCCACCGTCGAACTGGTTAATTCAGTGACCTCTGACTCAGTTAATTTTTTTAACTTTGGGATGTGAACTTTTCCAGCAAGTGTTTCCCCATTGAGCTGGTCCCATGTTCTGATGGATGGCGAAGATCTTGATTACACATGATACATATGATGCCAGGGCTGCCAGTCTCCTCAATTCCGCAATGCGAATAGAATCGCCACGAAGGCACATGTCTAGAATTCTTCCATGCAACACGCCGCTTCGAGCCTACATTCATTGAAGCCCACCAAGCATCAAAGATTATTTTCAATGTAAGGTCGCTCAAATCACCAATAAAGACATGTTTATTTTTGGAAGATATAATAACCTCAAGCAATGAGGTGTTCAAAGATTGTGTATCGGGCATGGTGGTAGTAGATAGAACGCTGGGTATTCCAACTCGAGAGACTGCCGAAAATAACGATGCATCAACGCAGATTGCAGGTTCTTAAATATTGACTCTACTGCTACAAGGAAAATAATCAGATCAGTAAGACATTGCATGCATATTTGTGAAGTTGAATACAAGGACAGATTACCACGACTGACCGCATAAAACTCCATTTAGGAATAGCATAATGCGGTTTATTGCTGTGTAGCATTCGGAGCCTTGACTCACTGTGGGCGGACAATTGTAGCAGACAGACACGATATTATCACTAGCATTTTTGCCTACAATGGCTGCCGAGAGGTTCATTCTGGTTTATCTGCGCTCCATTCCGGTTAGATTATCCAGGATGCCAACGCACGAATTGGTGACGCTCCTTTGACGTTCATTTTGGGACCTTGTTACGATCTGGTCGTAAGCATATTTGCCTGGAAAGGCGGCCAATAGTACGATTATTGATCCTTGTGGTCACATGGCCCATTGATTTTCCAAGATGGAAGGCCTCAAATCGTTGACGCTCCGTTGACGCTCATTTTCAGGGCATAGTAACAATGTCGTGAAATGCATTTTTGCCTAGAATGATGGCCGGTAGCTCGATTATGTGTTAATGTCGCTGGACTGCCGCTGGATTTTCCAAGATGCATGGCGAAATGTCGTTGACACTCCGTTGACGATCATTTTCAGAACATAGTAGCATTGTTGTCGCAACCGTTTTTGCCTAGAAAGACAGCCGATAATCTGATTATGGCTTGATGTCGCCGCACAGCCCTAGGATTTTCCGTGATACAAGGTCCAAAGTTGTTGACACTCCGTTGACACTCATTTTTAGGGCATAGTAGCGATATTGTCGCAACCCATTTTGCCTAGAAAGGCGGCCGATAATCTGATTACGGCTTAATTGTCACGGCGCAGATAGGTACAAGAATACTTAGGGATAATGGAAGGAGATCTCTGGTGGTGTCGGAGGAATTGTGTTACGGAAGGGCGGAGACGTTGGAAGATGCGGAGGAAGCGGTAAGAAGGTGG
>Ga0307514_10002276_pt1 | contig 20355 bp, 20 predicted proteins | sample 16_EM_MG_FD_203088 | JGI IMG/M metagenome (GOLD analysis project Ga0307514, IMG submission 203088) | Populus trichocarpa ectomycorrhiza microbial communities from riparian zone in the Pacific Northwest, United States - 16_EM | ecosystem: Host-associated > Plants > Roots > Unclassified | place... | reverse complement strand
TGGTACGTGATGTCGTCATTTGGTACAATGCGGCAGGTCTTCAACACGACAAATGATACGTGGATTGAGTGAGTTTCACCCAATGCTGATGCCAGAGTCGCGACTCCATGAGACGGGCATCGCGCATCATCAAGGTCTCAATCAAGGAAATAACTCCAATACCGGTTGGACTGTAGTCAAGAAACGGAGCGATACCCGGTGGGATGCTAAGACCGGAATGATAACCCCGCTAGTTGCTCTTAAAGTCAATCAGACTGCCCTCTTACGCAGTGAGTGGGGACTATGGATCGGATCAAGGAGGTTAGCGACCAGTGGACGGAATGAATGGAGGCGTTGTGCGATCGCGTACGTTCGTGTATACTGTACACATCTGGAGGGGAGGCAGTGTACGCGGGAGAAGCGTAGGATAGTTAGAGTACTTGGCGTTTGAGGTCGCTCGTACCGCGAAGATGGTGCGATGGGAAGAGCGTAGCTGTGGTTGGGTGAGGGATGCTTGAGCGGGCGCAGTGGGAGTGGGGGCCAGCGCCTCTCGTGGAAAATTTTCCACTCCAAGCCGAAACAGGATTCAGCTCTGTTTCTGACGGAGTTCAGAGCCACCAAAGGTCCAAGAAATGAAATCAAGAAGTCAACGGACGGTTCATGTCCTGGAGATCTTCGAGAAAGAACACACTGGTGAAACGCATAGTACGGATCACAGCTTCGCCAGGCCAATAGGGCAAGATCCACAAACCATCGAAGAACGAACACTACGGATCGCATGCATCCGCAGCTGCATACGGCACATACGTGAACCTGGGGGGTGTGGAGGATGCCGTCTGTATTCGCCAAACCACTGGAGAGACCATCGCACGAAGGGAACCACCGTCGAAGATGGACAGGGCAGCAAATTCAAATCGGAACTAGGGGCGAAAGAAGGATGATTAGAAACCCTCTCATCCTTGTGAAATGAACCAGGGAAAAAGAAGAAAGGGCAGAGTAGACCACGCACCACGCCATAACTACTACACGCGAATTCGGAATTCGGAAGTCCTGATTGGGTAATATGGAAACGAAGTAGCGTGGGTGGTCGTTCTTGGTTTCGAGCTAACGGCGAAGTAAGCCAGTGATCCTTAGGTCGGAAGATACTTTGTCGTGATGCGAACTCTACGGCGAAGACGTTGGGGGGCGGATCGACTGCGTAGCTGTTCCTTCCGTCCAATCATCTCATCGAAGGAGACAAAAGACGTGAAGAGGGTCAACCTCATGGTCTCAAGGGCAATAGAGAGAGGCCATGCTTTAGAACGAGCGTAGATCCTTCTTCTCAGAGTTTTCTCTCCGAATCGGCAGTCATGCTCAGTTGTCTCTCACAAAGAGCGGCTATAACCTCTCTCAAGGCTGTGCTCGTGGCTCGAACGTTCAGATAGTCCGTTACGTTCCCTATGCTACAGTGCACTCCACCTATGTTTCGTCGGAGGACAAAACACTGACGTGGGAGGAACGACGATCCAGGTAGCCCCCAGGTCTCGTCGTGTCTGATTAGTGACAAATGAGGGTGACACTACACCAGGCAGTGCGGAGAGACTGAGAGAAACTCTGGGAAAGCGGCATGTGAGAATGGCCGAAGTCGATACAGGTGGGAGAGGTTGAAGGATAGGGACGTACTACGCGTGACTGCGACGACAGTCTATTGCACACAATCGAGCTATCGACATTCTCTGCATGCATTTCGAATTCAAGCGATAAAACTCCACTCCGAAGGATGATCGACGCTCCGACCGCGGTGCGTGAGGCTGAGAGAAATTCACACCCACAAGAGATTTCCCCCAGAATCCAAGTCCAAGTCTGACAGGCGTTTCCAGGGTTCAGCATCGTCTCGTAGAGGATGAAAGAGCCAAAGCCTCGTCAATATCCATTGCTTTGTTTGTGGCCACTCGGTCGGTTGGATTTGATCGGCGGGGGTGGAAGGTGAAGCGTGGAAAGGGCATGAAAACAAGAGGATACATTAAAAGCACAGTAAAAAGCAGCAAGCCAATAGCAAAACTATGAATCTACATAAACGTCGTGAGAACATGGAGAGAAGAAGATCATAAGAGAAGGGTAGTGGGGTTTCTGCGGGAGACCCTTGTTCATTTAACGAGCCAATCAGTCGTATCCGTTGATATGTTTTCCAGGCTCCCACACCATACACCACATCGCAAACCCTGGCTCTGCCGGACAGAAAAAATTCTTCACGCTGTGGTGTTTGAAGCCCATCTCGTGAAAAAACTGTTTGACGTTCCGACCACGTCAACATTATGGTGAGATAATCACGCGACCATTGGATCGAAATGGCGTGAGGTGGGTTCCGAGTCGTGTAGTATTTTTCGACAAGAGAAGGGAATTTCGCATCACGTTATGGAGAAGGATCGACGCGTTGCATCAGGTACCAGCGGGGTGGCGAATACAGACGGCAAACAGCGGATGGCGTAGTGGACGTTCGTGGGAAGTTACCAGCGACGGCGTGGAAAAGAAGGCAGGGACGGCGGACGTCAGCCGGATATCGTTTCGCACAGCATTGTAATTATGACGGCACCGGGGGTGGGAACGAGGCGTGACAGATGATGTAGTGGAGGCGGGACGTAGCGTAGAACGAGGTAAGTACCGAAGACGTCGGTTAGATTAACGCTGAGAAAGAAACATCGAGGTATTCTTACCGCGATCTGTGAGTGACAATCCGCCACCACCTTGTGATTGCTTGCAGTGGCCTATGAATATCAAACGGTGGACGAAAACGAGTTAGTTGACACCTCACTTGACCGGCAGGTTGGAACAGGGCGCGGGTGGGGGCGTGGGAAGGGGAATGCATGATCACTTTGTCGGCGTAGTAGTCGGAAAATGGTGCGGCTTCAAGCCTGCGAGAAAGGAGTATTTTGAGAAACATTACCTTCTGTTGAACCACCTCCATCAGCGCTCTTCCTAGGCCTCTCCTTCGGTACTCTTGTCGGACCGCGATGGCTTTGAGTTGCCAGTTGTTTATGCCGGTGTTGTATCCCCAGGCGCCAAAGGCAGACTTATACAGCTCCTCGTACCTGGGTTTTGCCTCCAGTATGGGGTATTGAACTCGAGTGTTCAATCGTCAGAGGTGATCAGCTGTCGACTCACGTGGTGGGTTATCCAGTCTCGTGTATCTTGCCGCAATTGAGACAGGAATTCCTCCTTCTCCCTGACCGAACCAAGGTAAGGGTCTTCTCGAGACCAGAAAATGTGCAATGCGGAGTACACACCAAGGCAACCAATCGTTGCATGGGGGTCCCCACAACGCCACACCATCGAACTCGTGGTAGTCAGAGGATGACCCGACAACGAACAGGGCGCCAGACTCTGCACACCCATCGACGAGTAGCCGTAGGTATGTGTTCAATGCCGCTGTGGAGCCTCCGGTTAAAACCATAAGAACCGTGTCTACGTTCCGGTTTAGTGCAAAGTGTAGAGGTACCTCGGCAGGCCCATCATTGGTCCGATCAGGTACCTACCTTTTGAGAGTGACTCTTGGAGAATGGAGAACGTTCTTTGTAGGTCTTTCTCTGTATTCCGTCGATCAACGTGGTGACGGTCGGCGGACAGCAGGAGCATAAACGGGTGTGATGAGAAAATTAAGGATTAGACAGAGACGGTAGCGTGCGAGAATGCATACCAGATGGTTCTGTGAGTTGGCGTACATATGGCATATCGACGTCCATCTTAGTCGTGAGATCTTGGGTGTTTCTCGACATCTGAACGTATCGATCGCTCGGAGAAATGCTTGGGATGGGGAGGAAGAAGGGAACGGAGAACTGCTTTAGTACGAAATCTGCAGTGTTTGACTCGAAACGGTAGTTGGCGGCCGGAAACCAGGGCTCTAAATTGGAGAGGGGGGCGGAGGGGATAATTTGGACACGAGTGGGGTTGGGAGGGGCGAGAACAGAGAAAAGGCGAATGGGTGGACAAAACGGGGTCCGAGTTTTGGAACAGCCAATCTCCCTAAGTATTTACGTCTGGAAAAATGAATTACATACCTTACACTGAACGGAAACTGGGACAGGGTATGAGTTGAGATCGGGGCCTCCCACTCGGCAGCGCCTATGGGCGGGGATCCGGGAGGCTGCACGAGGGTAATACACGTCAGGTAAAGCTGAGACCAGTGCTATGGAGCCACCCACACCATTGGCCAGGTCCGAGAGGGGCTTTCATCGATTTTATAAATTTGAATAGGACGCGTAAAACCCGAGGGCTCCGAGGAAATAACGGCCTGCCCGTCCTCCATGGGTTTATCCATTAAAACCACCTGTGAAAACACGTTTAGATGCAGAGCACCCTGTGTGCAGCCATTGTAGCAAAACAGGGAGGGGGCTGGTTCACCCCTTCCTCTGTCCTTTGCCCCCTACTGCGGACCATTGTAGAGATCGTAACTGTATGGAAAAAGGTTTGCGGATGTACTCATTTCTCCGTTGTGGCTCCGCATGATGGTTGCCTGACATCCAAAGGTGCCACTACTCGCTTCAGTCGGGCGGGCTCGAAGAAAACGGAGTTGATGGGCGCTGGTGTGAACTTCACTTCACCAGCAGAAATGGGTGAGTGGGGTTAAGGATGCAGGCGCAAGTCTCGCCCTGTTAGCCTTCGGCACTGTAGGGCGTCAGGGCTTCGATCGGGGGACCTAAAACTTCTTGCGAGTGCTACGACACCCCATCGTCATGTGCGACTCGATGAATATTAGTGCCCTATGGGCCCCGTCCGAGTTTCAACCGGGAGATCTGCGACCCAATCCTCAGGGATTTGGGGTCGGGGCGCGGTCCCTGAGCCATGACATCGCCCTCTAGCGACGCCACTCAAGCTCAGTTGGGAGAAAGAGTTCTGGGCTAGCCTCGAAGCACACGCCATGGGCTCTAGAGAACTGTCCCCCGAAAGGCAGAGTCCGAGCCTACCGAATATCTGGAACGACTCACAACTTCGCCGTATCTCGGGGAACCGATGTGTACAAGTCCGCGGACAACCCTTTTGCAGGGCGGAAGTGAGCGTCCGAAGAAACCTTAAGACCGCGGTCAGGGGCTGCCGGTTGATCTTTGACGAGTCTGAATAGAATTGAAGGCGAACCTCTATCGTCACCGTGCGATGGTCACCCCACTACCGACCGCCTGGTGCATGCCACTGTACGTCAGACCTAAGCCCACAGTGTGGGTCGACATCTGGGGTGCCTTCGCTTCTTTTAGTGAATCGAAGGAGATGCAATACGACCCCACAAGCTTGACCGGGGAGTGATTTGGCCCACAAGGTTCTGCTGCTCCAGTGTATGTTGGAGAGCTGAGGCGCGGATCGCTGGGCACCATTTGGGATATCGTGATTGGTATGTCACGGCCGTACCCCACAGTGCCGGGAGTAAGCAAAACGAGCATATTCTAGGCCTGTAATTTCTGTGGTTCCCTGAGAGGTATGGGAAGCCGGCGCGTCTCTTGGTCTACATACTGCGACCGGGCGGCCAGTGAATCAGTAATCAAGTGGGAAGAGGGAGTCGCGTAGGTCACATGACCACACCAAGCTCAAACACAGTTGCCGGCCGCCTGCTGCGACAACAGCCACCTTGCCAGTGAACGTTTGCCGCCACGTCTCTCTTTGATGCTACCACCTCAAGACAGCCAATGAACGCACACGGACTCCATCATGGCGGTGGTTTGCGAGTCAAAAATCGCCGAGCTGTCCCTCAAAGTTTGATGGAGACTGTTTTTTGCCGGGACGAGAGTGGTCAGTTCTCATTCCCCTCTCCAATCACGAGTGTCTCTTCGAAACTCAAGATTAGTGGACCCACACAGAGAGACAAGAATTGATTCTCAATGACCGGACTACTCCGAGAGGTCCATTACTTTATGCCCGGAGACTGACACGTTCACGGTCTACGACGTGGGCTCGGCGTCCCCAGCATTCCTCCCACCAACCTGTGACCCCTGTCCCAATGAGGGATAGTGGTATCTCGTCACACTCTCAATAAAAACCGCCACGCTACATTTATTCCAGGTGATTATTGGCGGTATTACGTTGTTTGCCCGGGGAGGCTACAGGTCGCTTCGTGTCGCATCACATTGAGCAGCGCACAAAGCACGTTTCCACTGTCGTGCCCTTTCGACTCCCAAGCGACTTCGCCTTCGCCGAGATGGATTCTCTGACTTGTACGTTCGGCGAAATGAGTTGTCCGTCTTGGTTCTAATGGATTAGATCATGTCAGGTGGCTCGTGGTGAATGTTATTGCAAGAGGATTGAGTTTCCAATGGGTCTCCACATTTGGCGCGAAGTACTCATGATGTACCTCTGTTTACCGAGGGGCGAATCGTTGGCGCGTGGGTGAGAGATTCACACCATCGTGCCTTTTGATGAGGCGTTCAACAATTTGCAGGTCCTTCGACGTAAAGATATTCCATGCTTTTGGTATTCTGAGACGGTTGTCCGGAGCATTCAAACAACTACCCAATTCTTTTCCTCCATCGGCGAAGAGCTGAAAATGCATGATGGGGTGCGTGTACATACGCGGACCTAGGGAAAGGAAGATGTTGGCGTTAGGCACTCGAGATTTCCTGCTGGCAACGACAGGGTCAGGATCACCAAGGTATCGTCTCTCCACAGTGATGCATTCACATCAAGTCGTCGCTGACGCGTGTTGTCATTTGGTAAGAGGTTTTGTAAAGAGATGGTGCTCTGGAAACAATTGCGCTACGAGAACTCCTTCCGCTCCGCAGGGCTTGTATGACCGATCAGCCTGGCACGGTGTCCCCTTGGATGAAGAACGGGAACATCGTCAGTTTCACAAGGAAGCATCCAGAGGTCAATCGTCTCCGTCTGGTACGTTAAGGTCTGCAGTCTGCAGCCTGGAATATTTACCAACGCTCCTCGTTATCTAATTGACGTGGCACACGGCTCAGAGTGCTGCATCATAATGGCGCGCCCCACAAAAACCTCAGAGGAGTATGTCTCCTTGCCGTGCCGACCATCGGGAACAAGTCGGGAAATCCAGGAGATTCTAAATCGGACGCAACAGAAACTTCGGCGGGGGATTTCTAAGTTGCGGGAAGAGTCGGTGATTCTGAACAGGATGTCAGGCAAACCATAACGGGATTATGAAGGATGTACTTTTCTTCGTGGTTTTGGGCGTATGATGTTTCCTGTAGGTGAGCACTCAGTACTCAGTACTCAGTACTCGGTAACACATTGACGAGAAAAATAGAACTGGATCTATCCTTTCCTCTTGGTTTCGGCATTTGCCATCCTGAAGGTAATCCGGTAACATCCCGATTGCTCTCAGATTTTGAATTGCATACTAACTACGAAATACCCAGCAGGTCAAGTTAAAAGAACGAGCGACTTCGGAAGTAATCTACCCTCCGTTCGAAATGGGAAGGAGGTCCGGAACTTCGGAAAAAGGCAAACCGGGGACCTTGGAGACGACGCTTAGTCGTCCCACTGTCAGGCAGTAACCCAAGAACTATATGGTGTTGCAGCGGGATCCTTGTGCGGAAGTTTTCGAAACAGATTCATGTCCGCCACGGTCACGCCACAGTTTGCTTAGGACATCCCGGGAAACGATCTTCTTCCTCATTTCTGGTGTTTCTCTTTTCTCTGTACCGTCAACAGCGAGAATCATGAGGGGTGTCCATCAGATACCTCGTGCACGCCACGGTCAGTGTTCCACGCAAATAAAAGGCGACTAGCAGAAGGAGGGGGAGGAGTCGTGATTCCTGCCTCGCCTTTCAGCTCCCATATCCCGTTGCTCTCTCCCAAAGATCTCGGAAATGTACACCTATGCCCCGTACTCCTACACTCCAGCCCCGTATGTGTCTCCTCGTGGTAGACCTCACCCATCTTGGTGCTCATTGGGATCGTCAAGTTCGTCTCATCCCGATCACCACGATACTTCGCGTAGGACCCAAGGGACTTCCACCAAATCGAAGCCACAACAGCAACCCGCCCCACCCATCACTATTGCGTGCGTGGCGAATGCTATTCAATAAAGCCCAGTACTGAGTTTTGATCCAGCGTCATGGGAGCAACGGGGAGTGGCAAGACCTCGGTAAGGATGGTGGACAACTACCTCGCCTGTGAACTGACCATCAATTCAGTTCATCAATATGGCTAGCAGCTCCAACCTTCGTATCGGGATGAACCTGGAATCGTGTACTGCGGAAGTACAACTCGCAGATGAATTCACCCTCGATGGGCGAAAAATCATCCTGATTGACACACCGGGCTTCGACGACACCAACAAAAGTGACACCGATGTCCTGAAATTGATTGCCGCGTTTCTGGCGACCGCGTGAGTACCTCTTCCACCTACTGATTTTGTCTTTTGAATGCTCGCTCAGGTACGAGGCCGGCTCAAGTCTCGCTGGGGTCATTTACATCCACCGTATTTCCGATAAGCGGTTCACTGGGATCTCGAGACGTAACTTCAAGATGTTCCGCGAGCTTTGCGGAGACGAGACACTCGTGAACGTCATCCTTGTTACAAACATGTGGGGGGATGTCGCGCAGGATGTCGGGGAAGCTCGCGAGCAGGAGCTCATTACCACTTTTTTCAAACCAGTCCTCGACAAAGGTGCACAAATTACTCGCCACCATAACACCGCCCACTCAGCACACGAAATTATCCGATCCATCATGAAGAACAGACCTGTTCCTCTCCAGATCCAGCGCGAGCTGGTTGATGAACACAAGAAGGTCATCGATACCGCCGCTGGCGAAGCCGTCAACGAGGAGCTCAACAAACAGATGCGACGCCACCAAGCCGAGTTGAAGGCCGTCCAGGAGGATATGATGCAAGCGCTCAAGGATAAGGATGAGGAAACCAGGAGGGATTTGGAGGAGGAGACCCGAAAACTCCAAGAGGAGATGAACAAGATGAGGAAGGATTCAGAGGGTATGGTTTCAAGTTACCAGCAAGAAAAGGAGAGGATGCGGGAGGCGATGCAGGAGATGCAGGAGAAGGCTCGCCAAGAGAGGGAACAAATGGAGGATACGTATCGGCAGCAGATGGATGATCTCAACAGGCGTCTTCAGGAGAGTAAAAACCCTGTCGACGCCAAAGCGATATGGGACCGAATTAAGCAGCTGGAGCACCAGTGGGAGAATCGAAGTAGATGCCTCGTTATGTAGAAGGTCGTAGTCTCCGAGTCGCATCCTTCTTTGTTTCTCACTTTAATCTAGCTTATCACCTCTTTCCGACCTTCCCAAGGCAAACCAGAATCAAATACTCCGTTCCGTGCGCTCAGTCGGGCGTAGCTTTTGTTTCGTCAAACAGGGCTGACACAGGGTCCCACTGCGGGATCACCACGTAGTCACCTTCCGACCTCGAGGGGCCGGGGCTCACGATGTGGTGATGGAGAAAATTACCCAAGAATTCATTGACAAAATCATTGACCACGTTGACCATGTCGATATCTCACAGTGGCTCGTCACACTTTGAAAGTTTCCAACAGCCATTCCTGAGCGCGAATTAAATGCAGAAGTTTCACTCCAGATAAAAGTTCTTCTCAAGTCCGCTTTGCGCACCGTCACTTTGATTTCGTCTCAATTCAAAAACTCGCATCCAAAACTACAGGCATCCGTCGAGGAGATCAAGAGTCAGAACCAGAATTATTTCCGCGGGTATGTACATGAATTAGAAAAGCATGGCCGCGGGCGTGTTGACTGGGTCTGAAGGAGATGGGATGGGGTCTGGTGCCCCGACCTTCACGACATAGTAGCTGAAGAACAACACCTTGAAGGTGAAGGCGATGGCTACGTGGAAGAGGACAATGGGGATGATGAATATCCTGCTCACACGCGAGTCCGCCTGAAGAGATGGTTAATGGGATACACCAGAGAGGTGATGATGAAGACGTACCGTTTGGAGAATCGGGTATACGTTCGCACAAATAAAGTACCCGGATATGGCGAAACCGACCCCCGTGAGTGCCCACCTCAATAACGAGAAAGGGGCGATACATATAAACTAAACGGTCAAGCACAATCCCATAAGTGCATTGTACTGGAGATTGGATGGGAGGTAACGAACCGAGACCGGTATCCATACAAATTGACCGTACCCCCACACGGCGATGGCCTCGATCATACTCCATTCCCCCAGCCCATAATATCTCAGAGCGACCCACAAAAGCGCAGGCCATCCCAGGCCGTAGGCGTAAATGAGCGCGAAAGCGGTGCTCAGGAGGGTAAATTCGTAGTCGATTGATTCGTCGGAGAGGTAGGATACGATGGAGTGGGCGAGAGAAGAGAAAACGTAGAGACAAAATATAAGCGTTGTCAGCACCCAGAAGGGGCCGTATAGGTCCGCAGCTGGCGTTAGGTGAGCGGAGAGATAGGAGGAAGACCAGGGAAGGAGAGTCGTGTAACAGCGTTTGAGGACCTGGTCGAGGTGATGTAGGTAATCTACACGGAAGAGATCAAAACCACAGGCTGACCATGGATGTATCCACGTCGAAGTAGGGCTGGTAATACTCCAGGTTCCAGAAGGCGCTTTTAACGTTGGCATCCCGAAACCCTTGGCAGCGTCAGTACTCCAGATGCCGAAACCTTGAAGTCGCCGCACCTGGACCGCTTCCTCCCCTTGACGTGTTCGTGTCGTCTCCAGAGTCCAGGTAAGCTGCGAGCGATGTCAATTTTGGGCCAAGGCGCGAGAGCGGTTGTCTCGTACAATGGAACTGTAACCTCTCTGGTCCTTCTTCAATCCTCTGGAGACTGGAATCAGAGGGGAAAAAAACAGTGGAATAGGATAATCGACACCGACCTCATCAGCCTCGATTTGAACGTAAGCCATATGGGGAGTGCTGTCCCTCAGCGATGAAGACCGGTGAATGCTGGAGCGCAGGAGAGTGAACTGGTTGCCGACGGAAGGTGTTTCCTGATCGGCCTTGATTACGATTCACACGCTCGCTCGTCCTCGGCTCCAGTGTCGCCATCTTGCGATGAATCAACTTCATGTACAAGAGAAAAATGTACCCTAACTCGCAACCTCTCTCCGTAGATAGCTGTCTCGCAGATACATACATGCGGATTTCGCTCTGAGGAAAAACCAGGATACATATCTCGGAATAGCGCGAGATCTAGAGTACGTCGCCCTACTTTCAGAGAGGGTCCGGGCCCGCTGTCGCCCCCGAGGATTACTACGATACGAGGCAAAATCTTCAGTGTGGTTGATTCCGCGAGCCGTACAGCTGTCCTTATTACTATTACAAGGCGAAGCGTAAAATAACTCAACAGGTTGGTGAAACCCCCGTCCTTTACCCTCCATACGGCACAGGTGTAGGCTGGGTAGGTTCCCACGGCCTATCCCCTCCAGGTGTGTCATTCCCACACCCGATCGGGCGATGCGCCCGGAATCGCTGGGAAACCTCTTTTCCCCCCATCACGAAGCACCAGCCAGGAAGGATCCGCGCAGTGATGCACTTCTCCAAGTCCTACGCTCAGATTCTCCTTTCTTTACCTGCAGAGTTCAGGGAGAATGCAATTGGCTACCGTCAGGCGAGTCCAAAGTCTCCGTCGACCTCTTTCGTTTCATGACTCAACCCTCCAAAGCTCAAGAAATTGATCAACCAAGTTGTCCAGGAGCTTACATCCCTTGGTTTCGGTCCAGAAGTGGTGCAGGATTTCGTCAGACAAGGGAATGGTGTTCTCCACGCGATGAGGGAGAATCACAATCGCGACGAAAACACAGTGGTTGTGATCCAACCTCATGCAACCACCAACCCAGGTTTCACGCTACTGTACGAGGTGGATAACGACCTCGGCCGTTTAGTGCCCCGTCTTAGGTTAATCGTCAGTGAGGACATCGATCCGGATACCACGGTGAGTGAGGCGAGCGCGGCAATTACTTCATTTTTGACACGACATGACGTATGAAGCCCCATCTTCCCGCTTTAGAGTCCTTGGAGAATTCCCGAACCGACTCGTGAGCGGCTGGGACATGACCTGTTGCGTCCTCGAATTAATGCGCATTTTAAGCAGCTCGGGACGCGAGTACATTATACCGCTCACCTCGGATACCGCCTTCTTTGACCTCCTTACGAGTGCTGTGAACAGCTTATCCACACAACTTACCACCGTGCACTCAGAATTTATGGCGGAACTGAAGGACCTCTCCAAGTCCATTTCGAATAGCGCGCTACCGATTTCGCGGGCCGACCCTTCTTACAGACCTTTTTCGGTCAACGACGACCCAAGAGAGATTAGCATACCATCCACGAAGGCCGTCTTCCGACCTAAGTTAGATTCCAGATCAGACTTGTATATGTGGAGGAAACTCCTGGATCTTTACGTCGACGCAGAGGTTTTTGACAGGATAGCCGAGAGAAATCGTGGAGAGAGGTCCCTGGAGGATGCTGAAATCCGCATGACCAAATTTCTGGAGGGGATTGAGAGGAGCGGCGTTCTGCGTGGGAAGTCCGAGAAGGCTCACCTTGAAGTCGAGAGGTTTCTCAGGCTCAACCACATAATTTTGGACCTCAAGAAGGTGAGATTGTGGTCAACTGCTCGAGACAGCGACGAGAGCTGACGGGTGACAGCTAAGTTATGCAAGCAGCGAGGCCACCCGGAAGATTTTGAAAAAGCATGTCAAGCGAACGGCACTCCCCTTCCCTCATTCGTTACCGCGTGCGATTACTTCCGCCGTCACATCGACGAGCCAGGTGTCACAGGCGTTGATCCCGCTGCCCTGGCACGACAGTGGATCGCTGCCACGACTCCTCGCCCAAGCTGTCGGGGATAGTATACTCCCAATTATACCCCACATTGACGATTATTCGTGCATTATATGCACGAGCATAGCTTTCAAGCCAATCCGCCTCTCATGCGGACACCTTTTTTGCGTCAGGCAAGTGCACGTGACGGAGGGTTACGGACTGAACTGACCCTTGTGCTAGGTGTTTGGTTAAGATGCAAAAACAGGCAAAGTCGAACTGTCCAATGTGCCGATCACCTTGTGTGCTTACGGCCGATCACAGTACGTAGTTTCATTCCTGACCAGGACCTTGGCTGGTACACTTTCCGTGACCTTTGCTGATCCCATATTCGCCAGCAAATGTGGATTGGGCGTTGATGAATTTCATGGCTGATTGGTTTCCCGTGGAATCAAGGGAAAAGCTGCAGTCTAACGAACGGGAGGTGAGCGCCGAACTCGCAAAGGAACTTGGGTTCGACGAGAATAGGTGTTTTGTTATGTGACCAATACCATCGACAGCACGAATATTATATCAATTCGACTATCTCAACCATACAATGGAGCCCGCCTACTTTCCCTTCCGGTTTGTCAAACGCGTTGCCTCTTTTATCTGTCTCCCCAACGCCTTCCAAAAATTCTCCGACCAACGGTTCTCCGGTACATAGTACGCCTCCTGCGGAAGAGTTCAAGCACGAAAACATATTTCGAATCGCGAGATGGCGAGATTGGTGTATGCAACGCTGGAGCTTCCTGTGCAGTCTACGACCGGGTCCCCAGGCGGCCCCGAGTCTGCGTTGGGTTATGCCGTCCAAAGTACACAATAAATCAACCGTATCGCGCATGACTTACTGAACAAGACTTCAGTTAACTCTCTCTCACGCAACGTTTCTCGTGTTCGACGAACCCCTCGACGTCCATCATTTGCTCGGCCGAGACCGATCAATCTGATCGCTTCAGGACTCACAAATCCTTGCCGGGAGGTGTTTTCTTCCGTCATAGCTACCATCAATTCAATTATGCATGCGGTATCCCCTCGTATCTCAACGTTTCAGTAGGACACAAGAATTTGTACGAGCGTTTCTACCCCTACGCGCAAGAGTTCCCCAACGCCAGCATCATCTCATCATGCTCCAGGATCCAGCGCTCAATCTCCTCTCGAAAGCTCCCATCCCAACTCGCTTTCACACCTTCCAAGTGCTTCCTCTGTTTTGAAATGTCAAACACATCGCCTCCCTCGCATCCCCTATTCCCACACTGCGGCCTGCCGTCGAATGGTTTAGCGAGGGTATAGTGGATTATCCGCATTTGATCCTGCATCGCAGCCCAGGAGCTTCGGCTCCTTGTCTTGATTGCCAGGTTCCCATTGTAGACGTATGGCAGCTTTACCGCCTGTGACCCGTAGTACAGGTTCAGGTAAGACTGTTCCGCCCACGCCCTGTTGAACTTGGCGTGTTCAACCTTTGACAGCATGTCCTCGAACACCTCAGAGCTCGGCTTGATTGCCATGACTCCAGCGTTGAAGCCGACGGTGAACCCCCTCCCGTCAAGATACACATCAGGAGCGGCCGCGAACACAAAGGGAAGATCGAACAACTCGTCAAAGTTCTTGACTACGAGTGTATCCGCGTCGATGTACACAGCGCTCGTGATCCCGAACCGATCGAGGGTCCAGATCTGGAGTTTTGTGTATTGGTCGACGAATGACGACCAGATCCCTTCACCGCCATTGGGAGGGGGGATGAGGTCGACGGGATGGAGCTCCCAACCGATTGTTTTGAGACGACAAAGGACCCCTTCTGATATACGTCCAGGAATGTAGATCACGATTTTTCGGGCTTCGGACTTGACTTTTGAGAGCGAGTAACCGATCGTCGCTACTGCCGGCGCGTATCCGTCGTTGTACAATGATGTGACGACCGCTCGCTCTTCGGGTTTTGTTAGGGTTCGATTTGGATGGTAGGCTGGAGACTTGTGGTTTCTTCAAGAGGTGAGTTTGACGGAAGTAGGAAATGCTAGAGAACTCACATATCCACAAAGGAGTCGTAGACCGTTGAAACCGGTGGGTTGCTGACTCCGATACGACCAAACACCAAGCCTAACATCAATCCAGTGAGGGTGAGGATGAGACTGGGAATGCGGCGTCGTCTGAGGGCCTTTGCAAACCTCCTACGCCGTTTTCCTAGTTTCAAGGCAGACCCCTCGCCATCGCCAGCGAAAAGAGGAAGGTACTTGATCTCAGTGTAACTTGAGTACATGGCCGATGAAATAGGAGGATTCCACTAGCCGAATTTTGCGATGACCCGACAGAGGGGCTTCCGTCCCTTCTTTAAAAGACCTCGGATAAGTATTTGTTAATTCGAGGCAGTGCGGGGCATAAAATTTAACCACACTTCCAAGCGATATTTAAGATGGGGTACTCGAGTAAGTCTCTCACCGATCGGCGCTCTGACCCATAACGACGATGGGGAGAGTTCTCTGTCTCCCATTTCCTTCTTTCCCCCTCATCGGCTTGTGTCTGTTGGGTTTCATCCCTGGGTTTATTATAAGCCACTGGCACCTACCCTCGTCCCCTCGACTTCTGTTCAAGTCCGTCGACCTTTCGAACGACCCTCATCGGACGATCCTGGACGATTTCCAATCGGTGTAAGTTGGTCTCGGAAGATGTAGCGTTCTGCGCGAGCTGAGTCTGTCTTCGTAGAAACAACGCATCTCCTGCCTGGATACCTAACACGCATGCGCCACCTCGATATCACAACGACCGAGCTATCGTAACGTCCCTGGCAAACGATGCTGATGGGGTTGGGGTGGTCGTACTTGGTCACTCCATCACAAAAGCTCGCTCATCCGTCCGCCGCATTGCCATATACCTCCCCCATGTCGTCTCCGAGTATACCCTATGTCTCGTTCGAGCTGCAGGCTGGGAGCTTCAGCCTATCGACGATACACTTTCAAACATCTTCGACCACGGGGAAGGGTCATTTCGTCGGGAGAAATACCTGAAATTGTGGTCGTGGACTCTCGACACATCTCCCACCAAACTCACATCTATCGTCTACCTGGCTCCCAATACGATCGTGAGACAGAACTTCGACGAACTGTTCGACCTTCCTTTCGTCTTTGGCGCAGCTATAGATGCGCACACCGACTACCGAGGGTTCACGGTTGAGTTTAATTCGGGCGTCATGGCCGTCCGACCCGACTCCGCAGTGTTCCTCGATATGCTTTCAAAAGTCCGGGAGGCGCCGAAGAACGACGAACAGGGTTTCTTGAACCTCTACTACGGTCAACAAGTCCTTCGTCTTCCGCACGTCTATAACGGGAACTTGGCCATTAAATTGATAAGTGGGGCGTACTGGGATGCCATTTGGGAGGAGATGAGGATCGTGCAGTACACGGTGGCCTCACCCTTCGACAGAGAACCTGTCTGCCGTTGGCTGTTCCGTAGAGTCCCGTGTGCTCCGGGACAGATTTGGGATGTTAAACGACATGAGAGGTATATATCGTCGGCCAAAGAAGAGATGGGTGGGTATTATAGCCCCGAGATCGAGTTGTGGAGGGGTATTTATAACGAAGCGATGTTGTCTAATGTTTTTAAGCAATGTAAGCTACCATGAGCAACATAATTTGAGTTTTTCAGACCGTTCGAAGGTCCAGAGTATATCGCAACTTATAAAATTAACCCTTGGATGTATCAGATGCCTGAAGCTGTAGGAATACCATCCCGGGTGATCATGACAACAGATTTCTTCAGTGGCCTGGTGGTTCAGTGGTATGATTCCTTCTTAGCGTTGTCGCTCCTCCCGCCCCTCAAACCGGCGGAAGGAACGGAGGAGGCTCCCGGGTGGTTCCATAATTCCGAGGTGTTCACAACGCTAACTCCCGCTCACTAGACGAATGCACCCACAAACGGTGATATATAATCAAGGGCTCACGAATCGTAAAACGTTAACCAGATCCGCAGCGAGAGCAGCGTGTGTATGCCCACTGGAACCCGTTACGAAGGGTCGCCATCCCACGTTGGTAATCGCCACTCTCCACACGCAAAGGGGCAACGCGTGGTGCATATTGGGACCCATGAAGTTGGTTACCTCCTTGTCAAATGGATGGGTATCATGTGACACCGGTTAAAGGTTGCGGCTTACTCACCGGGGTACCTCCGCGAGAATGCTCAGGGGTCTCCTGAGCGTTTCAGTCAAACCGGAAAAAGTCCTTGAATGCGTTCGAGATCCTGGGTGAGTTGTGGCTAGACTGGGTTGTCTTGTCTTTGCCTACATGGAGTGGGTGATGTTAAAAGGGGGTCGGGTGGTACGGTGCCTCGCGTTCATAACGTGACCGCTCATGTCATCGAAATCACTTACCACTGAACTCCGCCCGAGTAGTTGTAGTATCAAAACCCGTCGCTGTAGAAGGACCATGGATAAGCTAGTTCATTTTCTCGAATAGATGCGGTGCCCACAACTCTCTTCCCACTGTTTTGGAACTAGTGGAACAATCGACTTCTCCCAACCATCAGCACTTTCCTTCAGACGATCAAGCACGGTGGAGACAGATGGACGCCTCCGACGTTTCCGGGCGCGTTCCTTAGCCCAACTTGCCACCAATAACTCCCACAACGCGTCGGAGAAACCTAAGGGTGGTCTCTTGGGCCGATCCCCATCGACGACTTTGACTATAACAGTGAATACGATGGGGTAGTTGTCAAATGGTCGGCACCCGGTTAGAACCTACCAGAATGAGGGTCAAGTTATTCAGTCTGTGGAGGCATGTCCTCACCTCGAGGATCGTCATCCCGATTGCATACACATCTGTGCTCGTGGAGGGGAGTTGTTTCAGAAATTTGCCCTTATACCCGAACTTATTCGGGTCTAGTAACTCCGGTGCCATCCACCGAACCGTGCCCCTCGTCGCACGGCTGGCGGCGGCACTTCCGGTAATTGATTCGTCAATTGCCACGGAAAGCCCGAAGTCTGCCAGGCGAGCACAACACCCGGAATCAATGAGGACATTGGCCTGGTAGAGATACTTGGTTAATACTATTAACGTTATGATGAACCAAGGGCTCACCCCCTTGAGGTCTCCGTGGATGATACCGTGCTCGTGCAGGTATTTCAACCCGGTCACCGCGCCTACTAGCTGGATCCAAACAATCGGTACGATGAGAGAGTCGATATCCCCCTTCCACTCACGAGATGCAAGCGGTTGAAGTTCGGGTGACGCCTAATGAAGTTCATGATGCTGCCGTTCTCCATTCGGCCAGATATGATTGAAAAAAATGGAGGCTCCAAGGAAACACCAAGAAATGGTAAGATGTTCTTATGCCGAAGCCACTTCCATGCGACAACCTCCCTGACGAGGAGCTGAGGGTCCGGATGTCGGTGATCGGTTTGACGCCTTTGGATAATGTCACGCACCGTATATAATTTATCCTGATCTATTTGACCATTGATCCTAAGAGTTTTCATGACAATAGAGGTTTCATTAAAAGTTGCCTTGTATACGTCTGAGAAACCACCTGAGGCAAAGGGAGCGTCTTCACGTTCGATAGATGTTGGTGGCAGTACAAACGAGGCCGGGAGAATCCTAAATGCACCACACAGTTTTTGCAGGTACTTGAGGCATTGCTTGTGTTTTTCCCCATGGGGATGTGCACTGTCGAGAGCCTAGACTCATAATCAGAGGACCTGATATCGAAACCTCTCGAATTGTCGCACTTCATTGAGTTTATCTGCGAACTCTTGCGCCTTCTTGCGGTCGTTTTTCTGGTCCCAGGTCTCGGATGCACGCAAGAAGTCGGTTAGATCGACCTCCCAGGGTCCCTGCCGTGCCAAGGGATGCTGAGACTGCATGGCGATGTCGGCACACGATCGAGAACAGACCGGGGAACACTTACTAGTCACGATAGTCAATCACTACTCGTGGTCGGTGAAAATACAACGTACCAGACACCCGACGACGAATTATTTCCCTCTGGCCGTTGGCGGTTGCATGAAGTGTCTCATGCCCGGCCTCAACGGCATCTGTGAGTGTATTTTTTGCGAGCTTGGCATCGGGCCGGCTTTTCAGTGATGAAGACCAGCATCTGGAAATTAAGTACCAGACGTTGTCTGAAACCCATTCGTTGGGATCTAGCGGGCGGCCTGGTCGCTCCCCGGCAACAATGTTGTAGATGATCAGCCCGTCCTTGGCCCCGGGGAAGGGTTGGTGTCCCGTGATTATCTGTACGCTACGTTGGACTATGCTTGAGATGATAAAACGGGGATTCCTCACTTGATACGTGACCATTCCGAACGCGTAGATGTCACTCTCCTTCGTTGGGATGCTGTCCTCTAGACCGAAACCAGATGGGTTCAGCAGTTCAGGTGCCATATATCGTACGGCGCCGGCGGAGGGAGTTGTCGCGCTACCAGGATCCACGTTATTTGGATCCGTTATGATAGCAACGAATCCGTAGTCAGTGAGGCGAGGGTGGAAACTACGATCAATGAGAATATTTGTCTGTGCGGAGTCATCAGCGATAGCCGGTGGAAGCGGTTGGTGAGGCGCACAGGCTTGAGTCCACTGTGTACAATATCCATTGAATGCAGGTACTGAAGTCCGCTTGCCGCTTCCGCAAGCTTCAGCCGTGCCTTAGTATCTGGGAATCTGCGGGTAGGACGGAGATCGGGCGTACGAGACAAATGCGGTTGACTTCGGGGTGCTTCGATGTGAAGTCCATGATGTTCCCGTCAACCATCCATTCAGTAATGATACATAATGAAAACAGCTTCGGGGAAACACCCAACACAGTTAGGATGTTTGGGTGGGAGAGGCGCCTCCAAATTAGGATTTCCTGGAACAAATGCTGTTACGAACCCTCAGACGCGCACATGCCATGTGAGATCGTAGGTGTATACCTGTTTGATCTTGAATAGACTCTCAGTTGTGAGGATACGAAACGCTTTAATGCATACACGATTCCCATTGTGGCGGCCTTCCCAAACATCTGCGAACCCTCCGCTAGTGAACGCGATGTCACCCTCCTTTACGGTGTTATCCGAGAGAATGCAAGAACGCGGGAGGACGGTCTGTGAGCCGCAGACTTTCCGGAGGATACGAAAAATCTTTTTCCGGAGGTCCAATTCCATAACGGAGGCCCCCAATGCCTGTACGGGGATCAGACAGGACGCTCCTATCACAGATCCCCAGCTCACGTGATCAAGGATATCGATGAGGCTCGAAGCATCTTCGCCCTGCAACGACATTGCTGTGTCAACACCTTCCTGAGAAGATAACATCTTGGCGAGGGTTTCGATGGACTCCGTGGTTCCTATGTCAATGGTCCTGAGTTGCGCAAGGAACGTCTTCTTGAGTGCTGGAACATCTCGATCAGTCAGGAAGTCATGGTTTTTTGACGGAGGACCACTCAGAACGCACGGCCATTGGATATCATGTTTTGATGGTCGAATTATTTGAGGTGAGACACCGAGAGCACAACCCAGGGGAGGAGGACCACCAGGAAGTTACCCCGAGGAAACCACGTTCGACGGAGACGGATGATTCGATGATCGAGCGGGAATATAAAAGAAGCACCGGGGGCAGCGCAAAATTTACCCGTTGGAGATATCTTGAATTTATTCTGAAGTTTTAATCAGTATCCGGACAATAAAGCGAATGAAGAAATGTTG
>Ga0307514_10002275_pt1 | contig 20372 bp, 25 predicted proteins | sample 16_EM_MG_FD_203088 | JGI IMG/M metagenome (GOLD analysis project Ga0307514, IMG submission 203088) | Populus trichocarpa ectomycorrhiza microbial communities from riparian zone in the Pacific Northwest, United States - 16_EM | ecosystem: Host-associated > Plants > Roots > Unclassified | place... | reverse complement strand
TTTGACTGTGACTGGGACCTGGGTGGTAAAGGTGGAGGTAAAGATGTCGATGTATCATGGTGGTAGGACTGAAGGATAGGCATTGACGTTGTGCTTTCAGGATGATTTTCGCTAGTATTCAATATGGTCTGCGCCGAAGACAAAGGAAGATCGTCTTGCTGATCATCTTGATTTTGAGCCTCTGAAGTCTCATGCTTATTGCGGTCACCGTTATTGGATGACTTCAAGAACCTGTAGACAGTTTGAATAGCCGGGTTTTTGAGCATTGTCTCCTTCACAGGAACCTGCGGCGGCTGCGGTTGAGGCGCGACGTACCCCATCGACTGCACCTCTCCACGATGACTGGCATGGATACCAGGTATCGACATGGTTTTCGCAATAGGCTGCACGTGAATAGGAGTTTGTTTGATAGGTTCTTCAGACAAAAGTGGTTGCAGGTTCTGCTGCGCCTCTGTCTCCATATTGATACGTATAGACGGCGATGATCTTTTTTGTGTAAGCCCAGATGGCGTTGAAAGGCGTGAAGCCGGAGCGTAATCAACAGACGTTTCAGGATTCGTGGTCGAGCTATCGGGTGACAGAGGGACACTACTAGTTTCAGGCTGCGAGGGTGAGTGTTGCGCCGTAGGATCCGATCCAGAATCCGAAGGCTGAGCTGTCTTCTTTCGCTCGACAACCGCAGCTCGGACTTCAGCATAACTTGCACGAGGCCTGTGCGCTAACACCTTGGCACTACTTTCAGCGTGCGAAACACCAGGTCGAGATGTGTCGCTGGCAGGATTATTGCCGGCAGTGTTGCTGCCATCCTTTCTGAACCCTCCCCAATTCACACCCCACTTGCGAATAGCCTCCTTAGCGGTCTCCTTGATAGCTTGTTTGTCGGCTGCTTTCGACTTGAGAGTGGAGAAGAAAGAAGGGGGACTCGATGGACGAACGACTTTCTCCGAAGCGTCAGAAACTTTTCGTGGCGTGGAAGGAGCAGATCTATTTTGCGGGTCGACAGACTCTTGGTCCACAAAGTCCGGTTGTGTTTTAACTTTGACAGAATGTTGCGAAACAGAGCGCCGGGATGAGGGAGGTCGAGAGCTGGACATTTGGAGTGATTCTTGTTCGTCTATCGTTGCCGTGGTGTCAAGCGTCGTTGAACGAAGATCAGGGTAGTCCTGAAAGTTAGCAACAGTTGACTTGTCGGATTCAGAGGGACGGTCTCTTCCTTCCTCGGGGGTGTCTCCTTGATGGTCATCAGTGAGGAAGGTAGGAATTGAAGCACCAGCCATGTCATCACTACGTGTAGAAGAGAACCATGAACGTCTGCTTGTCGTATTATGCCAGGAGTCATCAGGATTAGTTGACGGAGAAGGCGGGTTTTCGAACAGTACATTTGTTGCAGGCGGAGCGGATTGTATTGTAGGACCATCGTCGACGCTTTGAGACGAGGTGGAATCTGATGATACTGTCATGATAACCGGGGTTGATGCAGAAGAGTCGGCTTGTAATCCAACTTCAGACACGCTGGTAGTGGCTTGTGATTTCCTGCAAGCTTCCGACCAGATGCCACCACGGTGCTCAAGAGACTCGCTGTCGAAAAAAGCAATGTCATCCATATTGGGCATGACGACCGATTCTTGAATCTGTTAACCATGAACGTTTGAATTCAGCTATCAATAAGAGAGTTGCTCACGATCTCTTTGAACTTCGATTCGATTGTGCTGAGAATCATACCCCAAGTTATCTGGCGGTCGCTGACAATGGGCTCCACTTCCATAATCATGCGTGGTGTCTGTGTGAACGCGTACCAGATGCGATTGCTCGGTGGCCTCTTCACCTTAATGAGTAAATTCCCTTCCAGTTCCTTCAAGACAGCTGCCAGCACCAATTTAACGGTATAAGATTTAAAGCGAGCGCCAAGGTTTATCACAGCAGTAGCCTCAACAGTTATGCGCACCTCTCCCTTATATTGCAAATGGACCTCGATTGACGCATCGCCCTCTTTTGTGAGCTCCTTTAACATAGGTTTGCTGAACATGGGTGCCGCACTACCCACGGAGACATCTGTAACTGTAACCTCGGTCAAGAAAGAAGGCCTTTTGACTTTAGCCAGCTTCTTCATAAGCCTGCCAACGATATAAGATTCCATCGCCTGGGTACGATAATGACTGAAGAAAATGCGTCCTAAGATGGCATTCAACCACCGCATTGGAATGACATCTGGTTGTCCATCCAAGGTCGCTACCAAATGATCCATATCCGCAGGATTGAAAACAGCACGTAAGGGTAAAAGGGTAGGCGTCTGGGCTGGTTGCTCAGAAGCATGAATCAAGGCGAAGTACCATTCCTCCATTTCAATATTCGAGCGAACGAAGATAAACCATGGGGTCGTAGGATCCATAGTTTGTTCCCTTACTTTCTTGTTTTCATCGAAAAATTGCTCCCTATCGTGCTCATCCAAAATTCCACTCCTCGAAGTAGCATCTGATGTATCGTCCATGACTTCTGCATTCAAACGCATCTTTTTCGTGACGCTAGGCATGAGCCCTCGCTTAGAAGCCTTAGGCCTCAGGCATATGGCATTCCTCTTCGCAAAAAGTTCAGCATCTGGTAGATCCTCTGGAAAAATGATGACTTGATGTCGACTAAGCTCAATTGCCGCCTCGCACTCGGACATTTCTTCGTCTTCGTAAAGATAGAGGACGGTCCCTTTAAGAACGACGTACCACATATCCTTTGGGCGGGACCGCTTAGGATCCTTCGATCTTGAGTCCAAGAAAGACCGCACAAGGGTGACATAACTGCTGTCACTAGCTGCCTCTTCAAAAGTACGCCGCACCGTGAGCCAACCCTTGCGCGTACGCGGCATGTCGTTCGTCGCTTCCGTGGCCATCGTCAAATCCGTCGTTTCTTTGTCCCCTTCCAGTACCTTCCCATCTCTAATGCTGTTGGCCTCCAGGCGTCTTTTAGCCTTCTTAGTGATATCTGGGTCTCCAACTGGGACAGATGTGTAGACTGTTATAAATAAAGCAAGAAAGATAATGAGTGGAAGAAAAGTCAAGCCTCCAAGAACATAAGCATAAAGAAGGGCTCTCAGCATTCTCTATTGGGTTCGGGGCTCGACAAGGATCATGATTCGGGATCGGTGACGTGACATGGTCGTGACTGACTTTTCGAAATTCTCTAACCGTATCTAATGTAGATGCTGATAGCGAATCTGTTGAGGTGGGAATTGTATACTTACTCGCTTTTTGTGCCAATGTAAATGCCAAGAGGAGATCAGCAACAATGAAAATCAGAAAATTGTCTTCATCGTCTAGAAAGCGTCATTTGATTTCTGCAACCTATATAAAAAGTGGGGTGGGTGTATGCTTTCGATCTACGGCTAACGTCCGGAATCCAAGTCCAAGAATATCAAGTCCGTTCAATGACGGTGTCTATCAGAGCGTCTAATGCAAGTTTCGACTCGCTGTCGGGCATGAGGTCAAGGATTTCGCGTGCCTTTTTCGCATATGCAGCTGCGAGGAGAAACGTTCTCTCTACTCCTGATGTGGTCCGGGTGTATTGAACAGCCTTATATCGCATTAAACTCAATTGCCATACAATGCAAAAAATATAGCTTACCAACTCTCTGTCTTCTGGGTTGGTGAAATTCCGCTGAATCAGAGGTACCAACTCGGGGCATTCCTCAGACGCAAAGAGAACAGGACCAGTAGCTAATCCAAGTTGTAGCCGGCTCATTTGTTGTGCATCCTCCACCATCTAGGAAGGTGATATCTAGTCAATCGGACTGTTACTTTCACCCACTCACCTGTAGTGCTATGCCCAAATTTCTGCCGTACAAGTAAGCGACTTCCCTCAAAACATTATTTTGACGACATCCTCCAAGGATGACAGCGGACCGAGCCCCCTTGGCTAGTAAACTAGCCGTTTTTAAATACATCTTCTCGAGATATATGTTCCATGCTTTCCGGACACTCGCTGGTCCCGGAGGCAACTCTAACTGAGGAGTTATGGTAGATTCCATCCCCAAAAACTCGCCTTCCACCTGGTTTGATATCACGCTCGCGATAAGTTCTACTACTTCCCTCTCTCCTAACCGCGACAACGCCCAACTGGCACGCCCTAAAAGGAAGTCCCCACCAAGAATGGCAATTTTGTTTTCGAAACCGTGACTATGTGAACTGTACTGACTCGAACCGTCCTTGGTAGTAATTCCGTCGTGCAATAAAGACGCAATGTGGACCATTTCGATAATCTGTGCGAGTCGGATTTGGGTGGGGAGGACGGAAGGTGGACGTGGAACGCGCTGGGGAAGTTCCTGAGCAGAAGTGAAGGGCGGTCTTTTTGGTGGATAAGGAAGAAACGGTACGCATTTCTGTAGCATATACACCGACTCAAACGAGGCAGTATGGTCTTGCATGCTTGGGTTCCACTCGTTGAGCACATCCGACTGGCTTAGAGGCCTGTATAATTCCTCCGAACGTCCTGTGCTTGTCTCGCATGTAGCTTCCCAATCTTTTTGGTCCCAGTTACTCCCACAGCCATTGGTAGCGCGAGCAAACAGTAGGACGAGTACTGACCGAAGTTGCTTTGAGGGCTGTAGAAAATAGTACTCTGCTACATCTGCTAATCCTGGATGTGTCGTTCCAAGGAGGCAAAGCAAGCATTTTCGGATATGTGCTATCTCTGAAGCAACAAGAGCATGAGGATCTGGATATTGACGAGCCAGAGGATGATCATGCGAGGTTCGGATAGGTTCTGTAGGCGCCCTACTAGGTTTGGTATCAAACTGTGCTTGGGCAGAAAATCTCCTGCGATGTAGGCGCGTAATCGATTGCACACGTCGACTGAATCGTGTTACTGCGCGACAGAGGCTAGACCTCATCGCCGGAGGTAACTAGACTTGTGACACGAGTGCTTACAAAAATTCTCAGATGCGGCAATTCCAGTCCGTTGTAAATGTGCCAAAACGCGGTATGTACAAAAGTTTCAGCGAATTTCATTTACACGGAACCACGAAAGCGGTTGCACAGTAATACGGTGAAAGCCTTGATAAAATAGAAATAACTCAATATGTATGCCAACTGTCGACAGCTACGCTTTTTTGAACCTAAGCTATACGCGAATGGGAGCGGGAGAGGTCGCAGCAGTTGAAGGTGTTGATCTCGGGGAAGTAAGTAATGTTCGAAATTTACTTAGAGGTTTTGATAGATGTTGAGCGAGAACTTTGGCCTGAATGAGAAATTAGGTGCTTGTAAGGGCGAACAGATTAATGAAACAAACCCTGTTATCAAGTTCTTCCCAGTCGACCGCGTCAGACGCGTTCAGGGCGAGGAGCAGCAGCGGCTGGTGCTCTGCTGAGAAGACCCGATTTGTTTCTGATCTGAGCTCATCGACAGGAAGTACAATTATTCGACCGAGCTATGCCCAGAAGCTGATTTGGTTTCTGAATACTGGAAACAGTTGAAGTGACCCACATCGCTCTCAACCATTCCATATCCTTGTTCCTGTGTCTCCTGCCACACTTCCCCAGTCACTGCCACAAGTATTCTGATGTCATCTCTTGATCTTGTAGGCTCACTAGAGACTGATACCAGTTCTCCAGCTGGCGTGAAGAGGATGGCAGTATGTAGATGTGGAGGAGACAAAACTTGTGACAGCAAGTCGTGAAGCATAGATAACATCAACATGGTGAAGTCAGTTAATTTCTGAGGACTCAGAGGAGACCGTTGAAGGATTTTTGAATCACGTGTAACAAAAGTGGGATTCTGTACATTATTTGAAAAGCTTTACATCTTCTATTCTGACAGTTGACTTGGTTGTCTGGAGTAGTTTCTTAAATACATCTATTTTCGTCACATCCAAGACTGCAACCTCCCGGCACTCCAATGCTAGTGCAATTCGGTTGATGCCATCATGCTCTTGCCAGTCAATCTCAAAGACTCCAGGCTTTTCGATGCCAGCAAACCATGAGAACAATCTGTGGTGGTGCTAAACAATAACGTTAATAATACTTGAATTTGATGAGACATTGGAAAAACATGCCCTTGCGTGATAGATATGTAACCAACCATCCCCACCTCCCGTGGCAATGAACCGACCGTCTGGACTGAACTTGAGTGCATAAAGAGGTCGCCTGTGATCTTTGAAGAGGTGCAGGCATTCGCCAGTGGCCGAATCCCACAACCGCGCTGTGCCATCGAACGATGACCTGCCGATAGGCATATTAGACAAGCCATCAGATCCCATGAGAGATGAACGTCTTACGTTGCAATTAATTCATTCGTTCCAGGAGGTCTGTCCACGCACCAATCAACGATACTGACAGAGTGTGTATGACCTTTGAGGATGACAACATGGTCCGATGCTGATAAACCAGGTATCTCGTCGGCAGCAGGTTTGATATTATCGATTCTCCATATGTAGGCAGTACCATCGTCTGAACAAGATGCCAACCTTGTTCCAGCTGGGTTCACCCGTAGTTGATTTATCTCATCTTTGTGCCCGCTAGAAAAAATGAGCCAGAATAAGCCAACAAGAAGGGGGACACACTTCAGCATCTTGATCGGTTCGTCTTCATCTACTTTCATAATGAATATTCGCTGATCGGCCCCAGCACTAGCAAACGTGTCTTCGCTGAGCCATTCAACATCAAGACAACAATCTGATGTCTCAGTAAGTCAGAATTTTGAATGTCCATAGTGGAAGAAATCCCAACCGACAGCCACCTTTATGACACTGATATTGCTTGTGCAACCTTTTTTCCTTCACATGCCACAAACATGTCGTTCCGTCAAGACTCGCAGTTAATAGCCACACACCATTTTTGGAAAACCGCGTTGCGAAGATTGGGCCCTTCTCAAACGAGTGTCAAATCACGAGAGGAGAGAACCGAACAGTGGTCAAACATACTTGGTGTTGATGATGCGTGAAATATATTGAACCTTCCAAGGTGCAGATACGGAGAATAGAGTTGTATGATCCAATCGCCAGCAACGTCCCATCAGGGTTCCAGTGTAAGGATGTTAAATCGGCTTGCCCAGGCTTCGTGACATGTTCCAGTAGATGCGACATGCAAGGAGTCTCGGAGAAACCTTCGGCAGGCGAATCTGGAATCTCCCACAAATAGACCATGGAATCTTTTGACCTAACCTCAAATGAGTAATGAGCGACAAAATATTTGGAATGCAATTCACCCAGAGGCCAGTATATTCTGTTTCTTTGGGTTGAATGCACACACAAACACCTCGGATGTATGACCTGATAGCATTAATGCGACGCGCGAGTCTGTCTGATCGCCAGGACCTTGAGGACGGACGAAAGCTTTCGTTACATACTTTTGTCCAGAGAAATTATCATAAGAAGCACCCTCAGGAGATTTCTGACCGTTTTCAGGATTGGCTACATTTTGTTATGAATGATCAATCAAAAGCATAATCCGGACCCTACTTACCGGCACTTTCTGTATCAACGTCCATATCCAAATACCTTGGTCGCTTTCCCATGTGACTGCCATCCCCTGGCACAGGCGAAGTCTTCCGCTTCGCATTCGCACCGTCAGGCAAGAGTGCATTAGACTGCTTTTGTCTTTGTAAGACCTGTTCATGTATGGGCAAATCGGGTGCTGCAGGTCCATTTCTTACAGAGATCTTGCTGTCATGCCCATTCTTGGATTGCTGCTGCGTTCCAGTAGATGGCTGAGACGATGGTATTGATGCACTGGCTGAGTTCGGTAAAGCATTTGAGTCGGTAACATTCATGACCAAATCAGAAGCATTTGGCTTTAGTTGGGGTTCTTCAATAGAGCACGCATGCGGATCCAGAAGGGAAAAACCGTTCTTGCAGTTGGTCGCAAGTTCATCCCCTCGCCAATGGCTCTCAACTTCTATATACAGCAGGGCTTTAGTAAGAAGTTCTATGAGTTCTCCCCGAGGGATATGTTTCGAGAAGTATGCCGAATGTTGTAGACGAGCCTCATTACGAAGCGCAAAAGCGGAATGGTTAAATCCTATACGCAATAAGATTCAAATATAAGTTGGGAGCTCAAGAACATACCTGCGTCTTGAAAGTATGAGTATATAAGACAGTTTATTTCATCCGAAGAGATAACAATAGGTGCGGGCATCGCAGTATGACCGAGCGCCTGGTACGCGCGCTCCTGCTAAGAGCAAGTTCGGGGGTGACGGTGTCACATAACGGTACTAGGTAATTTCCTAAAACGGTATTTGGAATTCTTGACAAGTCAAAGCAACAACTAAGCAACAAACCTCATTATGTCGAACTCGGAAACGAATCGACCAATTTTTCGGCTTGAAAGTAGACCTCTATCAGATGTTTTAACCAGTACGTTTACCAATGCGACAACAGGGACTTTTCGCCAACCAGGGATGACCAGCTTTATTTTCATCGCAGTACAGGTTCATATCATACGATTCTGAGGAGAACGAAGATGCTGAGTCAAGTAATATGGAGGAAGATGGTGATGACACCAGCTATCGCTACCCATTTCCAGCACGGAGACCAGAACCTCCATGGTTTCCTGCTGTGACGGAGCCCGAAAAGGAGGGTCTCGAGTTAATCGCAAGTGGTGACTTTGGACGAATTGGAGTGAAGGATCGGGCGCAGCGGAAGAATCCCAATATTGTGAAGACTATTTTGAACCAACGATCTCATTCAATACCTTTGCAGCACAGGGAGGAAGTGCATTCAGTCCGTAACTATACCTCTTATTTTTAGACCGATATTAATGTTTGCCTACTCGCAGAACCTCGTTCCCAACACGAACGGGACAACCGTTGCAACCTATGATTCCAATATGTATACTGCTTCATTCTCTAACGGTATGGTGCTCTGCTGTTCATAGCGCTGTTCACGTTAATCTCTCATCAGATTCATCTTTTTATTACACGTGCGCACAAGGTAATACACTACCGTAGCGGCAAATCAACAATTCTTTTAAGGCATTTATAAGATTTTAAACTTCACATCTTCGACATGAGGCATCCCCCGACACCAGAGACAACAACCCAACGACCGCTACGAAACGAGGGTCTCGTCACTCGTATGCAAGTTAGGAAGATCATCCAAGGACACCCTGGGAAATGGACGATAACAGACGCTAATTTGTCACCGAATAATGATCGGTACGACTTCAACTTTCTATCTTAGTGTCTGTTCTCAAAGTACACCTTCAAGAATGATTTATTCCTCAATTGTAAGTCAAATAATTTATCCCGATTTCTTTAAATCAAAAACCATACATAGACGCCAACAGTTTACATGACAAGCACAGCCCCAGATAGTGGTTACGCTCAAATTCCTATCAACTTTGCGGACCCTAGTTCAAGGTCCAGGTTCGTTGACTCCGGAATATGGAGTTGCCGCTTTTCCGCTGACGGAAATGAGGTCATTGCTGGTGGAAACAAAAAAATCTTCGGTAATATCCTCGACATACTTGCTTGACTGACTGACGGCTGAGGCTATGTCCAGTTTACGACCTTTTAGCCAACAAACGATCGGTTAAAATCCATGCTCATACGGATGATGTGAATAGTTGTTGCTGGGCAGACACAGGATCGGGCAATGTGCTTGTCAGTGCTTCCGATGACACGTTTTTGAAGGTCTGGTAAGGTGTGATTCATGTAGACGTCCCGATCAGAAAACTTATGGTTGTAGGGATCGTCGGTCTTTAGGGACGTCAAATAAACCTTCTGGTGTATTGGTCGGCCACACAGAAGGCATTACATATGTATCGGCGAAGGGAGATGGTCGTTATGTCATCTCGAATGGCAAAGACCAAGCACTTCGGTTATGGGATCTAAGAAAGATGCGGTCGAACGCAGAACTCGAGGCCGTTGAAGGTCGTCGTTACGGGATACCTGACTTTGACTATAGGTAAAACCTGTTTTTCATTTCAACAAAACGGCTCACTGATTCTTCTAGGCATGGGACTTACTCAAAGCCGAGATACAAAGCCCATCCAAAAGATTGCAGTGTAATGACCTACAGAGGTCACAGCGTTCTGCGTACCCTTATCCGGTGCCATTTCAGTCCAGTGGAGACAACCGGAGCACAATACATCTACTCTGGATCAGCCGACGGGAGAATACATGTGAATAGACTCAGATCAAGTCGTTCGTCATTCGTTTTAACGATGATTTTCGTCTCAGATATGGTCGTTGGACGGTAGAATAGTTCATGTTCTGGACCGTTCAAGGACATTGCCGGCTACGTTCTCCCCGTCAGGACCCGAACCTCCGCCAACTACTGGCCGCCGTCCTACACAGTGCTGTGTGCGCGACGTCAGTTGGCATACTCAGGTGGGTTGTTTTGAATGAATGTGTATTTGAACGGGCGTTACATCATAATTTAACTTAGGAACCTGTAATTATGAGTGCAGGGTGGCAAATGGGAACTGCCATTGCGAGGCATGAATATAAGGGGCTGTCCAAGACGATGGGGGCTCTAGAAGACTGGACAGAGAAAGATCGCCTAGAAGCTTTGCCCAGAAGGTCTGCTCGGCTGCGATAGGACTGAAGTCTGAAAGCACGAGCGTCACGGCGATCCTGTCAAAGTGCCAAGTTGGGAATTCGTGCGATTTGAATTTCTGTATGTGTATAATGTATGAATAGCCGTGGACTACACTACGTCAAGCTCACCACCGTTTTTGTTGGTGGAATTCACAACTTTCGCCACCCACGTCACAGCTTACAGCTGTGCAACTCCTTGGAATGAATTGCCGTCACATCAATTATATTGCTACCACTTTGGATTGTAATTCGTCCAACCTACAACAAAGTTCGTTGACTGTCGGAATGGTTTTCCGTTTTAAATACTCCCTTTAGTGGAGCCTCCTACGCCGGAGAACTCCACGAGGTAATACAAATTATCTGATAAGGTACCTTCATGATTGTTCCGCCTAGCTCCTTCAAGTTGGTCGCCACCACAGTTACTTGAATCCAAATGCCAACGATGACCGACATACCATTTGACCAGGTCCGAGGGAAACGTCATTGGGGCGGGTTCAGATGGAAATGCCAGAAGCATCACCCTTCAAAAACCGTTATCGATGAAATGTGATGACGGCCGTAGCAAGTAACCGTGGTAAGTTGGCAACTTGCAGCTCAGTTAATAATATTATTATGGGGTCCGATGACAGAAGGCTCCATCGTGGTCGGAGAGAGGTCTTCAGACAGATATAATATAAAAAACCGTGGGGAAGTGTTTGACGCTTTTGAGATTCAGAAGGCATGAGGCTGACAACCGTTTTTGCTTATTGAAGATGCACAGTCCGCATTGCACAATTCTCTGACCCATAAGTCGATTGACATTTGAAGCGATGCGACGAAGCATTGATCCTGAATAAGTGATATGTAGATGGCGAACTTATGATATTCATCAGTATTTCAACCCTTTTCTACGGATCTCTCGGCCACATATATAGCCAGGGTCTGAAAGAACCTGAGTAATGCAGATTGTAAGATGTTTTCACTGCGGTTCACCCCTTTTCGATTGATCTCCTGATATAGCTCATTCATATTGCATTGATCAGGAAAACATATCACGTAGCGCTCCTAAGGTCAAAGCACGAAACCAGCTACAACAGGGCACCCATCATTCGCCGTGGCGTATCGATCCCCTTTTGTGATGGACCGAAAGTTTGACTTTTTCAATACACATGCCCCTTGCGGCTGGACTGAGAACCCTTAAGAATGTTGCTGGCGCTTCAGTACTACGTTGCAGATAAAACCCACGTCTCTCCACATCTTGTCCTCCAGCCATGCCCGGTTCTACCACCCACAGCCATCTTCAACTTTATTCAGGTTCCACCAATATGGGCCACATAGACTACTCCTATACGTACTCTTCGGGCAATCCTTTTGTTAATCAGAGTCCATCGTCCTCGTCCTCGATGGTTTTCCCAAATGACCTGCCAGACCTATATTATGAATACGACATGGCGACCCCACCCTCAGCATCGTCATCTGAGCTGATCTATACGCCTCCTCAGGTCGGGCAGACAACCGCACTACCTTGGGAATCTGTGGCGTCAGACAATGCTGCTACTATTTCTTTCGCACAACCCTTAACTTTGCCGCCTTCTCCCAGTAACATTGCAATGAAACAGCGGCCGTGTGGCACTCTGCCACCGATCAATAAGAACTTTGATTCGACGTTTTACCAATTTTCCGCAATGGACCCCACACAAATGCCCGCAGTATTCGCGGCTCGGAATGACAACGTGGAACTGCGTAAGCCGGTGTCCTATCCACAAGGTCTTCTCCTTACCCAGCCCTTGATGAACTCGAGCTGCGTTTCACCTGCTGCGCTCTTCGCCAATCCATCGATATCAACAACACCGACTCGTTCAATATCGCATACGCCACTGAAACTACATCAACCGCGGCCATCCCGGAAAATACCTATTGTCAGTCTCGACCAACTTGCATCCGCTTGTGACACACCTGCAGGAGCACAAGCGTATCACGACTCTTCCGCATTTATTGAGATGGAACCTCAGTGGAGTGGTCAAGTACCCACCCAAGATTCGAGTCTAATCAAGGAGCCATATTGCTCGAATCAGTTGGATTCAAATCATTGCTCAAGCATGACAAACCAGGGGATAGAGAGGATCATCCTATGCCCTTGTGGGTGTATGGAGTCTTACTCCTTCTTACTTTAGCTTGGACCACCGACTGTATACTGATACGTTGTTCATCTTCACATCTCTATTTCATAGCTTTTTGACAAATACAATACATTAACCATTGACCTACACTACAAATCAAGTTACATCGTAAAGATACAAAAGGTACGCAGCTGGGTGTCGCAAAAGAAGATGAACGTCACGAGAAACAATGGAATGGAATATCTACTGGTGTTTGAGTGTTCGAAACAAGTGATGAAGAAGACAGCTCCTGCAAGGTGTACGGTAAATTACGAGTCCCATCAAATACGGGAAAGAGCGACCTACATATGGATACAGAAGGGAACAACTTGGAACGCGTGTCGCTAGGACTAATATTCTCTTGATCTGCTCTTCCATCATTTGAGACATTCTTCTGGCATGTAATGTTGAATCTGATCATAAAGACAATATGAGTGGACTTACCTGTCTGACACACGCAACTGAATCGAAGGAGGACCTATTTTGAGACGAGAGATAGGAGTCTTCAGTCCGACCACGAGGAACAGGGCCAAAACAAGATTCAAGATAACCAAGAGAATCATGAAAGTCGTTTCGCAAAGAATTAGAGCCATGTATATCAAGAACTGTCTGATAGAGATCAAGATCACCCGGCAGCCAAGCCTGACCGTCGGAGTGAGCATCTTCGACAGAATTTATGCATGCTTTACCAGCTTGAGGACCAGAAGTCGCTGCATTCGTCTGGTGTTGCATTTGAAGGTCCAAAGACGTCTGAGGCCCACTACTATCAAATGGTGAAGAATTATCCGAGAACCAGTCGGAGCCACTAGACAAAGAGATGCCGCTGCTTATGAGATCATACATCTCACTTCTTTCAAATTTCGTCAGCAAACGTTCTTGCTCTACCGGGAAGAACGGGTCAAGGTCCTGGGGAGGAGTTAAAGTATTCATTTCCAAGAAGGGTTGTTGCAGCTCGTTGGGCGATTCAAAGAACCCAGCAAGAAAATCATTCGTTGATGGCAGGAACTCCAAGAGAGCAGATTTCCGAGCACTCTCGTCAGAGGAATCACAAGGCATGGTGAACTGAGGTGAAATTGAAGCCAATTCCCAGTCGGTGTCGGTACCAGAAGACGAGATGCCACTGATACTTTTGGACAGAGTTTCCCCAGAAAAGTCGCCTGAAGAAGAACGGCCACCATTACGCGGTTTTTTTAAAAGCTTAGCGACAGTAGTAGAACGACGCATGAATTTAGATTTCTTGTCCGGCGCTTTCGAAGATCGTTTAACGAGACGTCCGGGAGGCATCAGGGTTGTAGAGCTCGTCAAAACACTGCTAAAAGAGGGTGTTTCACGAACAGCGTCCTCTTTTCTGCTACTATTGGCGGGCTGTTGTGTGTAAGTAAACAATTCCAATACGACTTACAATTTTATTCGGAAGATTCACCTTGGCTGTAGTCTGTGACTGGGCTTGAGCGAGAGCTTGGGCCTTCATTGCACGACCTCGTATGAGATTCGTATGCTTATCTTCCTTGGCTACACGGAGGCCTGCACAGACTTGTTGAAATGTGAAAATCATACTACCATACAGCACACATTACCTCGAGAGTGGAAATAATCGTATATATGCCTTCGATCTACACAGTACCGCTCTTGAAAATCTTTCCTGACAGAAAATGGTGGCATTTTTGCTCCAGGTATAATGTATGCTTCCATCTCCGCGACGAGTTCTGGTCCAAGTCGAAGGGCGAGCCGCTGTGGATTAACTCGACGGGTTTTGGGACGACCATCATCGTTCAAGTCCCAGATAATATCATCGTGGTTACAACGACGAGTTCGCTTGCAAGAATGTACCTCGCCAGAGGACTCGTCGTCATCAGAGTTAAGGGCGGATAGTTGTTCAGAAGAATCCTCTCCGCTGTAAGGTGTCGCCATCGCGGATGAGGAAACACGAGATGGTGGTGTAGAAAACAGAAGGCAAACATACTTAAAGTTAAAACGCGCCTCGCCAGAGAATCACGTGACGGAGCAATCTTGCATTACGTCACACGTCGGCAAAAGTATACATGAAGGGCTAGAAATACAAGCTTGCGGCAAAAACGACTAGGAGATACATTAGAAAAGTCAGCGATAATCCATTCTATGATTTTTCAACTTACTGTCCCGCTTAATTTTGATTTGGCACTCCTCCATTTTCTTGAAAAGCTCAGCATCACCTATGACACGAGCCGCATCCCGAACCTCTCTACACGTCTCATCCAGCCTTGTGATAACTCTTACTATGGTTCCTTCTGCAACATCTGTCAAACCTGTAATCTGTTCAAACGGCTGTTTTCAATGTTAATTCCCAGTATTCGTCTTTCTTTGATTTCATATGAACTAACCATGCCTTTTGCCCATTCATACACAACTTCGACAAGACCGAATTTCAGGTTAGACCGCAAGTCTTCCGCAGCGACTTTGCGTTGGTCTTGAACACGGCCAATCCTCTCACTTATTTCGATAATGGCATCCCTTCCTGTCTCAAGCTTCGGCGACAAGACGGGCTCTACGTCACTTTTTTCCTGGAAAACAAAGCAAGAGAGCAAGGCAACGACTTCCTCGGGTTCATAACCCGCGAGTGTGTTTTCCAAGATCAGCTCCGTCAAAACAAGCTCGTTTGCGGAATTAATCTGAAAGCCAGTGAGAAAAAACTGAAAAGCGAAAAATGAAATCATGACCTCGCAAGCAACTCGACCTTTCAGAAGAACAGTGGAATTTGCGTCTATGAACTTGAGGTCTTTTAAGACGCCGATTCTTTGCTCGTAATCAGGAATCAATTCGAGATTCTGATCCGAGATGGCAAGCTTGAGAGATTCAATGCGTGCTTGTAGATGTTTTTGTCCATGGACCACGGAATACTTGACAAAAATTAGCAGAAACCAGTGAAATCATAAAGACTGTGACACACATGATCTAGATATTCCGGACATGACAAACAGACACTTTGTACGACCTTTGCAGCCAGCTCGTTTCTGGACCGTAAAATTTCTTGAAAGTCGAGTAAGCGAATAAGGTTCCAGTCAACCTCTGGTATTGTCCCTGCTGCAATCCAATCCTCGACGATGGACTTCAGTTCACGAATTCCATTGTTCATCTGCGAGATAAGATGTCGGTCAACTATGTCGTTTACTTCGACCTTCAAAGCCCATTAGAAGCATGTGACAATAAAAAAACTTCCGCATTACCTTCACAATCTTTTCTGACATTATCACTATGCTGCTTAGGGGTACGGATCGTAACTCATAGACACCGGAATCCACGGCAAGAGAAAATGGCGAGAGTGACCATATAGGGGGAATTGCATCCAAGTCTTTTGTATGATCAAATGGCTTCCACCAAGAAGGTCAAATAACACACCGATTTTTCTTGCCTTAGTATCTGGATGCACCAACGCCAAAACAAAGTATGACTTTACTTTCGTCAGAAAATCTGAATTGAGTTGATCTGGAGCTCGCTTCAAGATGATTGCAATATTGTTGGAGTGGAAGTGCTTTAGAAGTATTGTGAGGATTGTTGATAGAATGCAGTGACCAAAGTCCTTACCCCATCCCTGAGAATAACCACACGTCCAGCAGAAAATAGCTTGTGGCCTTGACGATGCGTCACAGCCAATTCCAACATCCTTTGGTTCTTCTCTGTGATGGCCAAAGATTGATCGTAGTGCGTTTCTATGTCTTCAACACAAATTGGACAGTCTAATTTGGGTAGTGTAGACAAGCGTTTCTCATTCTGGACGAGATTTTAGCTCATAAACTGTGGGATTACAATCTGCTAACCTCGTTGACTTTCTTCTGCTGTTCTGGCAAAAGGCGCTGAGAAGCATTCTCGGAGAAACTTCTCTTGATCATTTCCTCCACCCTCAAAGCTTCAACTCGTAACAAATTTAATATCATGTTGTATGTCAATCTGAATTGGGATGTCAATTTTCCTGGCGTTCCGAGAATCATATTTTGAAGAGTGTATAGCTGAACAAGTGTGTCAGTCCTGTCGATAAAGCAGAAGTTTTCCGAGCATACATCAGGAATCGAATCGTTGGCTATAATGATAACAGTTCCGGTTGGGTCAAGGCCGCGCCTGCCTGCACGACCTGCCATTTGCGTATATTCACCAGGCAGAATGTCACGGAAATTACGTCCGTCGTGTTTTCTGATACTTGAAAAGACAACACATCTTGCTGGCATGTTGACGCCCTATGCAACAATGTTAGAAAGGGTAGGGCAAGTGTAAGACTTCACATCGCTAACCATAGCGAATGTTTCTGTGGCAAATAAAATCTTGACCAATCCACGAGCAAAAAGTATTTCCACCAACTGCAAATAATTCAAAGTTATCTTTGCTATTGGAGCGAATGAGAATACAAACCTCCTTCACGAGTGGTAGTAATCCACCGTGATGGATCCCGATACCCCGGGATAACAGATCCCTTATTCTTGCGATCTGTGGAAGCTTTTTGTCAGAGCCTGGGACACGTCAATAAGGCGTGACACTTGTCAGAAATGTAGATCGCGAACCTTTGAGACGAGAAAGCGCCTTCTCTATCGCAACGTGAATTTCGCTCTTCTCGACAGACACGCAGAGATCCTGATTTGTCAGTGTCTTGGCATTTTCCTCGCATCTCTTCTTCGAAAACGTGAAGATAACGACAGGGAGAAGTCCTTTCTTGCGCAGATGGCCAAGTAGGTGCACGTACAGGTGCTTATCAGTACCAGAATGGATAGTCCGCGGCTGCGCTACATTTCTTGACAGGGGTGCAGCCCCATGACCCCGGTTACCACGCATAGACGTTCCCCCACGTTGTTGCCCCCTTTGGCCTGAGGCAGCTCCGCGAGCACTGGTACGTTGGACAGGAGGAAGTCCGGCTGCTTCTCGTTCTTTATCTTGTTTTCGCCGTAAAGCCTCGCCCGCATCTTTATAGCTGATCTGCAATGAGATGAAATCAAACGATCGTGAAGTTGGCTCACCCATTACCAAGAAATTCCCTTTCGGCATTTACTATTTTATACATCTCACGGCCAGCATACAAGTAATGCTCGAGAGGAACTGGTCTTTTGAGTGTGGATATAACATAAATGTCTTTCTTCTTCGTCCGTCTGATATGAATTCAGTAGAAGGACCATCAATGTGGCGGTTCACTCACCCAACCCAATCCGCAAATTCCTTGGTATTTGGGACAGTTGCGGAGAGTAAAATGATGTTGACATGATCAGGGAGCATGATAATGACTTCCTCCCATACGACTCCTCTCTATTTCCAAATGAGACTCTTCCATTCTGAGTAGCATACTTGCACAACACACCTCTGCATCATTCACGTAGTGAACTTCATCGAATATAACAAACTCAACATCGCGTATGAGGTCAGCACCCTTGTAGAGCATGCTTCGAAGAATTTCTGTTGTCATAATCAGGCAGCTCGCTTCCGAATTGATCTGAACATCGCCAGTCAAAATTCCTACTGAGGAAGATGAAAATGTTTGTTTGAAATCGCGGAACTTCTGATTTGACAGTGCCTTGATTGGAGAAGTATAAATCGCCCTGAGACATACTCAGTGTCTGCTAGACGAGAAAAATGAATTCTTGACCTTGTCATATGCTTTTCAGCCAAAGCTATGGCGTATTCAGCAACAACGGTCTTGCCGGCAGACGTGTGCGCAGCGACAAAAACGGAATCACCCATTTCCAAGTGATAGACGGCCTGTTTTTGGAATGTATCAAGCTCAAAGGGGTACTAAATGTCCGTCAGCGTTGCAATGGAACCACACTAAGCAACAAACTTTATGTGCCATGTCAGGCAACAATTCGTGAAAATTCGTGAAAGGGGTGTTAACATCAACCATATGAGCCCAATCACGCTTCTGTAGTGCCTCTCGTTTCAATCTACGTCTTGGAGCCACAGGCTTTATATTAGCGTGCTGAGACGTTTGTAATCAGAAATAAAACATGAGCATGAGCATTAAGGAAGCTGTTAATTACCGATGTTGGAAGTATATTATCAATGTCGTTGCTCTGATTCAAAGGAATGCCGAGGTCCTCATCGAGCGGCAAGTTTCGATGTTCAACCTGTGAAAGAACTTGATGAGATACATTCAACCAAATCCCAGACTTACCTTGTCGTCATCGTTGAAAAATTGAGGAGTTTGGTTTACATCAATCGAGGTAATCTCGTCGTCTTCTATCGACTCTCCTGGAAAACGGAGTCCCCTTGAAAACCCCGGAGGGATTGTCTTAAGATCTTTCGAATTTGCCACTCTAGTACTAAGACCATCAACCGCTAGGTCTTCTAAGCCTCCAGGCCAAAACGGTACATAACCTGACTTCCCTCGCACAAAGTTCTTGCTGGGACCAGGCGCACGACTGAGCGACGTAGACGTTAATCCAGTCACTTGTCGAATAGAAGGGGTCTGACAGGAGATAAGGATTCTACCGAGTAGACGAATCAGCTAATGCATTCCAAACCTCGACATAGCCTGTAGGATGTCCATCCAATCCAGACCTGACGAGTGTCAGAGTCGTCGGAGGGGGCGCAGGCTGTAATTTCAAAAGATTTGGGACAGAAATGGTTCGCTCCCAATGTCTGGAAAGAAGTCTTGTCAGTGGTCAGAGGTATGCTTAAATGAGATCCACCTAACACTTGGTAAGTCGGCAACCAATTACCAGGAAGAGTTTGAGGAGGGACGAGTAATTGCTGCTCTATATCTGAGTGAATTTGACTCGTGGAAGGAGATGCAGCAAGACGCAAATATTCAAGTAGTTTCTGAGCATTTTCTGAGTTGGGATGTACGATTTGTTCAATGGCATCAATTATTGACGATGCCATAGTTCACTGGAGATTCGATAAACTTGAAAGTTGATGTAGAAGAGAAATCACGTGAGTCAAAAAGATCCCGGTAACCGGTCCGTCTATGGGATTCAAGATTCTTCAGCTGCCACTGCCTGCCAGTGCATGTTTAACGTTTAGATCTTGTAGTCTTCGAATGTGTTCAACGGCACTGAGATACTCTGATAAAATCTTCACCACAGTTCTTCCCCCTCCTCCACCTTGGCCAGCACCCACTTCTCTGTCGCCGAGTCCAACTTGGAGGACTTCCTCCTCTCTGCTGTGGAAAGAGTCTGGGCTTGGCGACAAGACACTCACCAGAGTGCTTTCAAATTTAAAATCTACGCTTCGATCTGTTTATAAACGAAAAATTTCCTGGCCAGTAGAAGTATCTAGTCCTCCCAAGTATGTATACCTTACAGTTACTACATCATAGTATGTACATGGTTAACAAGTTGCAATATGCAGGAGTCTTATACCAAGCGAATATTTTATGACGCTGCTACGGTCCATACCAGCCTACACTTTCAACCAATTACACTCCCCGCGATGTCTAAAAATTCCCATGAAGTGCGTATCCGTCGATTCTGGTCATTGTCAGCCCGTTTTTTCTTTTACATTTGAGACATGAACGTACATTCGCTAGCTATCTGTGGGGCCACCTTTACAGCTGAAGAATTCAAACTCTGGAGTCTAACTCCTCCGATAATTTTGCCTCTTGTGAGAGAAATTCGTTCTTGGTGTTACAAATATTTAACACCCTGCTCTAGCAGTCAGACAATCTATTCGATTCCAGTAAACAAGTTTCTTCCCGCGTCGAATATGCACTTTCCTTAGCTCTGGAACGCACACCGTCAGCCACCATAATTGTAACAAACTT